>Ga0233432_10002908_pt1 | contig 15759 bp, 14 predicted proteins | sample SI_122_August201_6_FD_179870 | JGI IMG/M metagenome (GOLD analysis project Ga0233432, IMG submission 179870) | Seawater microbial communities from Saanich Inlet, British Columbia, Canada - SI_122_August2016_10_MG | ecosystem: Environmental > Aquatic > Marine > Inlet | place: Canada: British...
GGCTGGTGTTCCTCATCACGCCGCAGAACAATATCTGGCGAAGTTAGTTAAATCAGGCGAATCAATTGCCATTTGCGAACAAACGGGAGACCCTGCGACCGCTAAAGGACCTGTCGAAAGAAAGGTTGTTAGGGTAGTGACTCCGGGTACGCTATCAGACGCAGCTTTGATGTCTGAAAAGCACGAAAATTATGTATTAAGCTTCTATCAAAGAGAGAAGACTTGGGGATTGGCTTGGCTTTCGATCTCAGCTGGAAAATTACGCGTTAAAGAAAGCGCCTCGCTCTCAATAATTGATGAAATTGCACGACTACAACCATCTGAAATTATTGCTCCGGATGGGGCAGTCTTTGTTGGTATCGATCAAATAAAAACCAGAATCCAACGATTACCAATTTGGCATTTTGACGAAGACGTCACCCGAAAGGCATTGTGCGAGCACCTTAACGTAAAAGATTTACGCGGTTTTGGTTGTGACGATTCGGTCTGTGCAGTGTCGGCAGCAGGCGCACTACTCGCTTACGCCCAAAGTACCCAGGCGCAACCGTTATCCCACATTACGACTATTGGCCTTGAACGCGATGACGATTTTATACAACTCGACATGGCGACTCGAAAGAATCTTGAGATCAATACAACGCTTCAAGGAGAAAATAGTCCCACACTTCTCTCATCTTTGGATCAAACAATCACCAGCATGGGCTCCCGGTGGATACAACATGCGATCAATCATCCCCTTTTTAATCACAACGACATCAAAGAACGTCATGCTGTAGTGGGATGGTTAGTTGCGCAGGAGAATCAAGAAACACTGGCGAGAATGAGACAAATATTTGCGTCAATATCCGATATAGAGCGAATCAATACGCGTATCACGCTTAGAAGTGCACGACCCAGAGATCTCTCCGGTTTAAGAGATTCACTTCAGCAAACGCCGAAACTGCAGGAACTGATTAACGAACCCGACTTACCTTTATTGCGCTCCCTGACGAATGATCTGCGATGCGACAACAAAATTACAGACAAACTAAACCAGGCCATTCAAAGTGAACCGGCCAGCGTTTTAACGGAGGGTGGTGTCATCAACGATGGTTACGACACTGAACTGGATTCGCTTAGGTCGATACAAAACGATTGTGGTGCTTTTTTAATAGAGCTCGAGCAAAGAGAAAAAGAAAAAACAGGAATCTCCAATCTCAAGGTCGAATTTAATCGAGTGCACGGATTTTATATCGAAGTCTCTAAATCTAACGCAAGCTCGGTGCCCGATACTTACAAAAGAAGACAAACTCTCAAAAATGCTGAGCGATTTATTACTCCGGAGCTTAAGGAATTCGAAGACAAAGCACTATCAGCAAAAGAGCGGGCTTTGAAACGTGAAAGATATTTGTATGAGGAGCTCATTGGGATACTTCAAAGCTATCAAGATGAGATTCAACAAGTCGCGCAATCTATCGCTCAACTTGATGGGTTAGGCAGCTTTGCTCAAATTGCAATGGACCAGGACTATGTGGCACCTAAATTGGTTACGGGTAATGAGATAAGTATTGTGAACGGCCGGCATCCTGTTGTCGAAACTCAAATTAATAATTTCATCTCGAATAACTTGGAAATGAGCATCACTAGAAGGATGCTAGTTATAACCGGCCCGAACATGGGGGGTAAATCAACTTACATGCGTCAATGTGCGCTCATCGTGTTGCTCGCCCACGCCGGCAGCTTCGTCCCAGCGCGGTCAGCTATCATTGGTCGATTCGATCAGATTTTTACAAGAATCGGTGCGTCTGATAATCTATCCGGGGGGCAATCAACCTTTATGGTGGAGATGTCAGAGGCGGCTAATATCCTTAACAATGCGACTGAAAATAGTCTCGTACTGATGGATGAGATAGGCCGAGGAACCTCGACTTATGATGGCCTTGCCTTGGCCTTTTCAATCGCTCGATATTTAGCTAAGCACAATGCTAGCCTGACGTTATTTGCTACCCACTACTTTGAACTCACTGGTTTATCAGCTGAGATACAAGAGATAGAGAATATTCATGTATCCGCCGTAGAACACAAAGACAACATTATCTTTCTACACAGCGTCTCTGAAGGGCCGGCGTCCCAAAGCTATGGGATTCAGGTTGCCCAACTGGCAGGGGTTCCAAAAGAAGTGGTTGCCGCGGCAAAGCGAGAAATAAAATTACTCGAGGCTAAAGGCCAACGCAGTTCAGCCCAACCTGATTTATTTGATAAAAATAATGCTTGTCAGACTGATCGCGTGAACCCTAAAAATCCACTTTGGGAACGTCTTTCAGAAATTGAACCCAACGAGCTCACACCAAAAAAAGCGCTCGATCTCATCTTTGAACTTTTTGAAATGCAGGAACGCAAAACCCCATAATCACTTATATAGAATCGCGAGTGACGTAGCTAAGTACCACAAAAAGTAACATGAGGCTTCGCGTCAAGGGGCGCAGAGATTGCGTAATCATCACATCCCGCCTGCTCGTCGTAAGGCTCAGTAACCAGCTCCAGCATCTTGGTAAACGGCCCTAAATCACTATGGTTCACCGCAGCATCTAAAGCTTCTTCCATCTTGTGATTACGGGGAATATAAATGGGATTCACAGAGTTCATTGCCTGTACACACTGCTCTCGGCTGGTGCCATTAGCTTCCAATCTTTTTTCCCAAACCATCAGCCATTCCTCTAGCGCTTTTAAGTCACTGAATTGCCCTATTAGCTGTGATTTGTCTCCCTCAAGCGCTAGCGCTAAATGTCGAAACACCGTTGTAAAATCAGCCTTGCTTCGTTCCATCAATACAAGTAATTGATCAATGAGATCCGCGTCACCGTCGACGACTGACGTGAGCCCGATTTTCTTAGTCATATTTTCAAGCCAATAATCCCTGTAGCGGTTGTTGAACTCGTCGAGTTCATTAACAAACCTCTGGACAACGGCCTCTTGATCTTCTTTGTGCAAAGGGATCAACGCCTTCGCAAGCTGAGCTAAATTCCATTGACCGATTTTAGGCTGGTTTTGGTAAGCATAGCGACCATGCTGGTCGATAGAGCTAAACACAGTCGAGGGCACATATCGATCTATAAAAGCACAAGGCCCATAGTCGATCGTTTCGCCAGATATCGCCATGTTATCTGTATTCATGACCCCGTGGATAAAGCCGATACTCATCCAGTCTGCAATCAATTTAGCTTGACTTGAGAGCACTTCTTTAAAAAAATTTAAATATTGATCACTGGAATGTTTAACATCCGGAAAATGTCTCTTGATGGCATAGTCGGATAACTTCTTGACCTGATCCCATTCTCCTCTCGCAGCGAAAAACTCAAAGGTCCCAACTCTCATATGGCTGGACGAGACTCGTGTCAAAATGGCCCTAGGCTTTAATTCCTCCCTGGCGACCCAATCATCGGTCCCGATGACAGCCAAGGCGCGAGTAGTCTTAACTCCTAAAGAGAACGTCGCTTCACTCACTAGATACTCACGTAGCACGGGACCTAGAGCGGCCTTACCATCACCTCCACGGGAATATGGAGTTCTTCCCGAACCTTTCAACTGTATATCCCGACGTTTTCCAAATCGGTCGACCAGTTCGCCAAGAAGGAGCGCCCGTCCATCACCCAATTGCGAACTAAACTGACCGAATTGGTGACCTGCATATACCTGGGCGATGGGCTTACAATTATCCGGCAATGCGTTTCCTGAAAACATTGAAACTCCGACATCCCCAAGGAGTAACTCGTAATCTATTCCGAGATCGTGAACGAGAGACTTATTCAACTGAAGCAGCTGGGGGGATGAACACACTTCAGGTTCGCAGTGCTGGTAACAGCCACTTAGCTCGTTCACAAAGCTATGGGTAAAGTTAACAGTCACGCGAACTCAAAAACAAATAATTGTTAAATATTTCGTATTCTTTTTCTATTCCGTAAAACACAAGATTCTTAAACGCAGCAATGTGAAGAATTATCAATTATTGGGTATTTCTTAGGGATTTTATTTTTTGTGCAAGCTGAACCATCGCTAGAGCATAATTGTTGCTCGGATTATATCGCGTGATGACATAGAAATTCTTTAACGACATCCAATACTCTAAACCGTCTTCCCCTTCCAATTCAAAAAGTCCGACAGGAACATCATCTTCCAAATCGTAACTTTCTCTCACCCCAAACGCTTTCAATTGCCCATAGGTGCGATTTGGCTTTGATTTCCCAGCAGCTGAGGCTAATTGATCAGGTTCGCCGGAATTGACCTGAAACACAATAGGCGCTCCCCTTTTCCAGCCGTGCCTCTTCAAGTAGTTACTCGCACTACCAATAGCATCAGCTACACTATTCTCTAAATCCGCTTTTCCATCACCATCAAAGTCGATTGCATATTCACGGTAGCTTGAAGGCATAAACTGGGCGATACCAATAGCTCCGGCAAAAGAACCTTTAATTTCCTCGGGACTGATATTGTTTTCCCTCGCCAGCACGAGGAACTCCCCAAACTCTTTTAAAAAGTAACTATTCCGTCTCTCACCAAAAAAACCTAATGTATAAAAGGCATCAAGAATTCTAAATTCTCCTGTATAGGTCCCGTAATTTGTTTCGATACCAATGAGCGCAGTGATGATATCTTGAGGGATGCCGAACACTTCCTCAGCCCTAGCTAAAGTTTCAGAATGCTTATTCCAAAATTTCACTCCCTCTTTTTCTCGCCACTCAGTAACATAAAGTTTTCTAAAAAAACTCCACGGCTTCGACGTAGCCGGCTTGGTGAAAGCATTTAGGATGCCGTCCTTCTTCTTGGCTTCGCCAATAAGCGCTCTTAGATATTCCTCTGAAAACTGGTGCTCAGTCACCATATCGTCTATAAATTTTGACACCTTATGGTCGATATCGTGATCATGATTTTCGTGAGCGATCGCAGGGCAAGAGATTATGAAGGCTATTAACCCCAAGAAAATCGACAGGTTTCGTTTGAATTGCAAAAAAGAAAAATTAATCAAGAACACCTCGAGGCTAAATTAGATATGGGAATTGTCCTCTAAGGTACCGTACTATCGATTGTAATTTCAATATTTTCTCCAGACTTTACAAGAGTAGTAGTCGACTCCAGATCCCCACTCGCTCTTATCGCATTGCCAGAACGCGAAATACGCGCACCAACTAAAAATTGCGAAAATTCGGATAACTTACGACTGGGCATTAGAGATAACGAGTCATCAAGTACGAAAGAAAAAGGTAATTGATTCACAGGCACCCTCATTGCAGCTATCGGCATGGGGGGACCATCGGACGCTTTTGCAAAGATGAAGACTACGTCTTGAGAAGACAAGCTTCCAAGAAGATCGTCAGAAATCTGGACTAAGCCAGTCAATATTTGAAGAGATTGGTCCGCTGATAATTGCTCTTCAGCGACCGGCTCAGAAGGTGAACGTCCGCCCTCTTGCACAAGTCTTATTTTTGCCTCTGCGATGCCGGACTGTAATGTTTCGATCAACTGAGCATCACCGAGATTCGACTTCATTAAAAGTGTCCAACGGTCTATCGCAATTTGATAAGAACCAGCGGCGAATGCTGCAGTTCCGCCGAGAGCAAGACCTTTCCCGTGATTCGGATCCAATTCCAATGCTCGATCTATCAATTTTGAAGGCTCACCAGCAAGATCTCCGCCCGCAGCCAACCCTCGGGCTTCCGCGTAATCCACAAGGATAGCTGGATCATTTTGATCCAATGAGTAAGCTCTTTCCCAAGCATTGGCAGCTTCATCGAATTTTTGCATCGCTTGATACGTTTTTGCCAACATACCCCAAGCTTGAGTGTCACCCGGATTTTCCTCAATGTGCTTGATTACTTTCGCCTCGAGAGCCTCAAACTCTAAATGATCCACTGGCTTATTTTGAGCTTCGAGGTAGGACTCAATATCTTGTCCGTCATGGCTGCCGATGAAGCTGTAAAGATATAACGCGCTTATAGGAATCAAAACCACTACTGCTATGGATACGATTTTCGCTAATCGCCCTGAGAGCACCATAGATTGTGGCTCCCTCGAGACCTCTTCTACCACTCGACCCTCAATTTCAGTTTTTGACGCTTCATACTGCTCGGTCGAGAGATTACCGACGCGATGATCCTCTTTTAACTCTTTAAGTTGATCCCGCAACAAGCGCAGATTGGTTTCTGATTGTGTACTCGATAAGACCGATCGAGATTTGAATATCGTTCTCAAGAACACGAGTACGACACCCAGAATCAGTAAGGCAGAGAAAATATGAAATGTTGTCATCGGCTATTCGATCCTAATTCAGTCTTTTAATAGCTCTCGCGCACGATCCGTATCCGCGGAGCTTCGCTTTTTCTCATCGTCAACCGAACGTCGACGAACGATTCTCACCGCCACCGCCAGCGCAATCATCAACATGATTAGAGGGCCAATCCACAATACCATTGTGGTACCTTTCATTGGCGGATTGTATAAAACAAAGTCTCCATAACGCTCGACCATAAAGTCTTTAATTTCGTCCTCCCCCATGCCCTTTTGTAACATCTCTCTGACTTGGTTTTTTAGATCAACCGCCAGCCCAGCGTTTGAGTCCGCAATGGTTTGGTTTTGGCACACTAGACACCTGAGTTCAAGACTAATCGCTTTGACGCGTTTTTCTAGAATTGGATCTTTAGCTAACGTTGGCGCCTCGTTACCCAATACAGAGGTCACGCAAGTAATTAACAACATCGACAAGCATAGTTTCTTAATCATTGAAGCATATCCTTTATCAAAGGGAGTATATCCTCTGATACATCAGTCTGGCTTAGCGGACCAATTTTTTTGTACCGAATGATTCCATCTCTATCGATTAAAAAGGTCTCTGGAACACCGTAAACACCGTAGTCAAGGCCAACCCGCCCGTTTGCGTCGACCACAACCCTTTCATATGGATCACCATGGCGCGTAAGCCACTGGGATGCCGCCTCGGGCCTGTCCTTGTAATTAAAACCCAAAACAGGAATCTCCGACGATTGTGCAAAATTGACTATAACCGGGTGCTCATCCAAACAAGGCCCACACCAGGATGCGAAAACGTTTAACAGCCATATCTCTCCACGCATATCCATGTTATCGAAGGTGGTATTGACCTCATTCAGTAGGGGTAGGGTAAATTCAGGTGCAGGTTTTCCAATTAGGGGCGACGGCACCTCTTTTGGATTGAGCGACAGACCTTTCCATAAAAAAGCGCAAACAGCAAAGAAAACAATCAGCGGGATTAGGAATCTGGTCGCCGGCATCGCGTATATCCGATGACCTACCTCAAGATGAGGTAGCTTCTCCAGTCGAATTTGATGCTTGACTTGCTTTTCGATACCGTCTGTCAGACACTGCCAATATCCCACCAAGCGCCATTAGAAATGCGCCACCCCATATCCAATCTACAAATGGTTTTAGATAAACTCTCACCACCCATGACCCATCGTTTAGCGGTTCGCCCAGTGAAATATATAAATCTCGAGTAAGTCCAGTATTAATTGCGGCTTCAGTCATGGCCATTTGCTGCACGGTGTAAAGACGTTTCTGCGGGAACATCCTATCGACTTCCTCGCCATCCACAAGGATCGCCATGGAACCCTCCACTCCGGTGTAATTTGGACCATCGAGCTCGGTTAAAGCGTCGAGGCGAATTGTATAATCACCTATGGTCACAGTATTCCCGATAGTCATTTTGACGTCTTTTTCAACTTCATACCCACCAACAAGCGTCACTCCTACGACGAAGACTGCCACGCCCCAGTGCGCGAACAACATTCCAAAATAAGAATTAGGAAGTGAGATCAAAGAGGCGAAAATAGTCTTGTCCCCACTGGAAGTCATTTGCCTGAGCCTGGTCCATAAGTTCACTACGCCCGCTAGCGCAATCCAAATCGCCATCACTAAACCAAAACTAACCAACCAGCTCCAGTCGCCCATGACGAAAGGAATCAGAAGAGCAGAAACTATTGCCGTAAAAAACGCCCACTTTAACCTCGCCGCTAAATCTGGTACCGAAGATTTTTTCCATCGAGCGATCGGACCTATCCCCATTAAAAACATGGCTGGCGCCATGATTGGAATAAAGACCGCATCAAAATAAGGAGGACCAACGGAGATTTTTCCAAAGCCTAAAGCGTCCAAAAATAAGGGATAGAGAGTCCCCAAAAGTACCGAGGCCGCCGCGACCACCAACAATACATTGTTAGCCAAAAGCGCCGACTCGCGAGATATTAAGTCAAACTTACCGCCCAGTCCGACCTTCGGCGCTCTCCAGGCGAACAGTGCAAGCGATGCCCCTACGACAAATACCAGAAATCCGAGAATAAAAACACCACGTTCAGGGTCTGTGGCGAACGCGTGTACGGACGTTAAAACGCCGGACCGGACCAAAAACGTACCAAGCAAAGACAATGAGAAGGTGATAATTGCAAGGAGCACTGTCCAAATTTTGAAACTGCCTCGCTTCTCTGTAACAAGCAGAGAGTGCATCAGTGCTGTGCCACATAGCCATGGCATGAAAGAAGCATTCTCGACTGGATCCCAAAACCACCAACCGCCCCAACCCAGCTCATAGTAGGCCCACCAGCTACCAAGCGCGATGCCAACTGTCAAAAAGGCCCAAGCAATGGTCGTCCAAGGTCTTGACCACCTGGCCCATGTAGTATCGAGCCGACCGCTGATGAGCGCGGCAATCGCAAACGCGAAAACTACTGAAAACCCAACATAGCCCATATAGAGCATTGGTGGATGAATCACCATTCCAGGGTCTTGCAGCAATGGGTTCAAATCCCGACCATCCAGCGCAGGGGGAAGCAAGCGATCGAACGGATTAGAAGTGAGCAAAAGAAAAGAGTAAAAACCGATGGCCACTAAAGCCATCACCCCTAAAATCAACGACAGCATATCAGCGGGAACCCCTTTACTGAATCGTGCCACCGCCGCCATCCATCCCGACAACATCAAAACCCAAAGTAGAAGCGATCCCTCGTGACTGCCCCAACTTGCCGCGAGTCGATAAGCCCACGGTAGCTGCGAATTCGAATTTGAGGCGACGTTTAAAACAGAAAAATCATTTGTTAAAAATGAGATAACCAGACAGCAGAATCCAAAGGCCGTCAAAAAAAATAAAATATATGCAGATGGTCGAGAGACCGCCATCCAGTTGACGTGTCCTCTCACTGCCCCCACGAGGGAGAAAAAAGCCTGCGCAGACGCCACGCATAGAGCTAAAATGATCGCAAAATGTCCGACCTCAGGAACCAAAACCCACCACCTTTCCAAATTCAGTGACCAAAAAAATTGCAGCTAAACTCATTTGCTTTCCATCTTGATTTTTCGGGCTCTCTCCATGGCTTCCGCAGCCTCCGGTGGCATGTAGTTTTCATCGTGTTTGGCTAATACCTGATCAGCGACAAAAATTCCGCCTGCATTTAAGCGACCCTGAGCGACCACACCTTTCCCCTCTTGAAACAAATCTGGCAGTATCCCCGTATATTGCACGGGTACATTTTCGATTGAGTCGGTCACCTCGAACTGTACGGTTATTCCGTCATTTTGTCTCTGAAGACTATCTTCCAAAACCATTCCTCCAATCCGAAACGCCTGCCCGTCGGGGACTTTTCCTGCAAAAACCTCTGTTGGCGTGTAAAAAAAGACTAAGTTACTGCGAAACGCTTTCAATACAAATGAAGCTCCCACCCCGATCAGCGCGAGGGCCAGCAGCACTAAAATTAGGCGTTTATGACGTGGTTTCATTTTACTTTCCGAGCAGATTAACGATTATATAGACACGCATTCAGAGCATGAGTTCATCAATTTTTTCGAAGACTAAAAAGTTCGATCAAGATGCACAAGCCCGTTACGAGATAGGAGCCCCAAACATACAACCCGTAGCCGCCCATGGCCAAAAATTCCGAAAGACTACCCCACTGCATTTACCCCGCCCCTTTCGATTCATTCAGCCAACCGGTATTGCTCTCTCTATCTCTGATTATTTTTCTCACCCTTATAAGGGATACCGCTATCGAGTACATCCAAAACGCGAGCGCCATGACCAACATACCGGATAACATACTTGACGCCATACTTGGGGATTTTGTAAAACTCACTGACGCGCCTTGATGGAGAGTGTTCCACCACTGGACTGAAAAATAAATGATAGGGACATTCACAACCCCGACAAGAGCCAAAATAGCTGACGCCTTATCGCCTCGCCTTGGATCCTCAATGGATGAGCGGAGTGCCATGTAGCCTATGTACAAAAAAAGCAAAATTAGCTCTGACGTAAGCCGAGCATCCCATACCCACCAGGCTCCCCAAGTAGGCCGGCCCCAGAGCGCGCCGGTCCATAACGCGATGAAAGTCATCATCGCGCCTGTCGGCGCGAGTGCGTGCGCCATCATCGACGAGAGTCGCGTATTCATGACTAAGCCGATCCCTGCCCAGAAAGACATCATCAAGTAAATAAACATTGACATCCACGCAGCAGGTACGTGAATAAAGATGATTCGATACGATTCCCCTTGCTGAAAATCTGTTGGCGCCACAAAGAAGCCGATATACAGCCCCCAAACGGTTAGGCAGATCGCAAACACAAAAAAAATTGAGGCCAGTTTTTTTGCCAGCGGATAAAAATATTGCGGTGAAGAATACTTCCAGAAACTCATAAGATTTTGACTGTACCAAGCGACCCTTAATCGACCGCGTAAATTAAATACCTTAACCGTTATAGTTAACCCATTATTCTAAAGCAATTTTGATAGCACCAGCGATTGCCAAGGGTGCCAATGCCACTGATAAGCAAAGCATCGCAACCAAAATTGATATATGGCCATCAATTGTGAGGCCTTGAAGGTCTGCTACGACCGCCCCAGCACCGAAAATTAAAATTGGCACGTAAAATGGAAGAATGAGTATGGATGTCAAAGCGGACCCGCCCCGGACGCCAAGAGTCAATCCGGCGCCAATTGATCCGATCAACGAGAGGACTGGCGTTCCTAACAACAAGGTTCCTAACAGGAGCAGTAAGCTTTGTGGCGGCAACCCAAACTGAATTCCAATTAACGGTGCGACAATCACGACCGGCAATCCCGTTATCAACCAATGTGAGATGATTTTTGCGAGCACCAAGATAGTCAATGGCTCACCACTTAATATCAAATGTTCAAGAGAACCATCGTTATAATCAGCCTCGAATACCCGATGGAGTGCGAGTAAGGAACACAAAAGTGCCCCCACCCAAATAACTCCTGGACCGATTAGCTTTAAGGTGTTGCTTTCAGGTCCAACAGCAAACGGGAACAAGCTCGACACTATCAAAAAAAAGAATAAAACGGTGACTACATCTGTTTTTTGCCTCACGGCTAAAAGCAGCTCTTTACGAAGAAGTGACCAAAACGCGTTGTTCACAATCAATCCAAACTCAGGCTATTTGCGTCGGGGATTACATCTAGGTCTTGATGCGTAGTGAAAACGAGCAAGCCACCGAATTGAATATGCCGTTTGAGCTTTACCACTAAAGCCGTAACCGCTGTAACATCCAACGACGTAAATGGCTCATCAAGAATCCAAAGCGCCCGGTGTTTCATAAAGTCCGTTCGAGCTAGAGCTACTCTTCGCTTCTGTCCCGCAGACATATGCATCACGGCCCGGTCTTTCACCGAATCGAGTCCAGCCTCTTCTAAAGCCGCTACCACTTCACTCGCACTGGGACTAGTTCCGAGCAATGGCAACATAAGCTTTAAATTCTCGGTTGCAGTAAGCTGGTTTTTTAATCCATCGTCATGCCCTAGGAAATTTACTGACCTCACGAAGTCACCGTAATTTTTTCTTATTGCCTCTCCACACCACAAAATTTCGCCCTCATCAGGTCTGGACAACCCCGCTAGCAACCTGAGTAAGGAGGTCTTTCCGGAGCCGTTTGAGCCGGTCACACGCAAAGCGCTGCCCGCCTTTAACGAAAAGCTCAAAGACTTGAACAAGGTATTTTTACCTCTAGCAAAACTCAACCCCTCTACATCTAACATTGGCTGTCGACGTCGCCTCTGAAGAAAATCCCCAGGAACCTTGTTGAGTTTTCTTGAAATGAAACAAATTCAGCCCGTGTGGGAAGGGCATCATGCGTCAGAAATCGGCACACATTACTCGCAAATTCTGCCCTACCGAAGGATTTGAGATTTTTTGACATCACGATTTTAAGTTTAAAGCCCTCTTCTGGCCGAGTTAAACGGTCGTTGAACATTGAATTTATTAAAGATTCAAGGTTATCATTCTTTCTTCTTACCGTGTTGTCTCAGTAACGTTTGATATTGTTAAGGGGACATTTTATAGGGAGCTGAATACATGCCGAATGTCACAATGTACTTTGATTTTATTTCACCCTACGCCTATCTCGCTTTCAAGGAAATCAATCGCGACATGAATAAAAAAATTGATTTCTCTTATCAACCCGTTCTTTTTTCTGGATTACTCAACCACTACGGCCAACTAGGCCCCGCCGAAATCCAGTACAAAAGAGAGTGGACCTTTTTACAAGCACTATGGGAAGGTAAAGAAGCGGGTATACCTATTCGATTGCCAGTTAGTCATCCCTTCAATCCCTTGAGCCTTCTGCGTCTCGCCATCGCCGAAACAGGCACAGGAAAAGCAACCAAAGAGACTTGTGATCAAATTTTTGAATTCGTATGGAATCGGGGTATCGATGTGTCGGACGTCAATGAATTCAACGAACTGAAGAACTCAATCACAACAAAGCTAGATATAAACGACCCAATCGTTAAAGATAAGTTAAGAAGTAACACTGAAGAAGCAATTGCCAATCATGTCTATGGAGTGCCATCTTTCCAGTACAACGATAAAATATTCTGGGGGAATGATTCACTTAAAATGCTTGAATCATACGTTGACGGCGATCCGTGGATTGACCAAAATTGGTCAAAACCAGATAACGTAACCGTTGGAATCAGAAGAAAAAAATAAATGTACGTCAGTAAAAAAAGGAGGTGAAGGTATGTCGAAAGTTTGCTTAATTCTTGGTGCGGGCGCAGGGATTGGCCTCGCTGTCGCAAAGCGGTTCTCGGCAGAGGGTTATCACATTTGCTTAGTGCGGCGAAGTAACCAAGCGGGTCTCGATCGTGCCGTTCAAGAGCTTTCAACAAATGGTCAAAAAGCATCGGGATATATACTGGATGTGACATTACCTGATCAACTCGAGCTTCTGATTAAAAAAATTGAGAATGAAATCGGTGAAATTCATACAGCGGTTTATAACGTTGGGGCTCAAATTGGTGACCGCAGCCTAGACGAAACTTCCCTTAAAGTATTTGAGTTAGGTTGGAAGTTAGGGACTTTAGGATTATTCCGCGTCGCGAAGACCTTAATCCCCTATATGGTGAACAGGTCATCTGGGAATCTTCTTGTCACAGGTGCGACCGCATCAGTTAGAGGCAATGGTGGTCAGCACTCGCACGCCGCGACAATGGCAGCACGTCGAATGCTCTGCCAATCTTTGAATGCCGAGTTCGCATCAAAAGGTGTTCATGTAGCGCACATTGTTATCGATGGACTAGTGGACGCGCCAGACACACTTGGTAAGATGCTTGGGCCTGATGCTTTTGAGGACCTCAAACAGCGAAAAGGATACGAAAAAAATGGTTTATTGCTTCCCGAAAAAATTGCCGACAGCTACTTTCACCTTGCCCACCAACATCCCTCCGCTTGGACTCACGAGTTAGACTTGAGACCACACTCAGCTCTAGCCTGGTGGAATCATCAAAAACTCGACCTTTGAGATATGGAATTAGATAATTGTGATTAAAATCAGGTTTAAGCACACGTCCCAGGCATCACCACTACCGCCAAATCAATATGAAATGACGATCTAGGTTTAATCCAATCGGTCAGGGGACAAGTGTCGACACCTTGAACTCGTCCCGACACAATTTAGCTAGAATTTGAACGCCTTCCTTAATTTCTTTAATTGACGGGCTTCCAAAACAAAGTCGTATTTTATGCTGACCATTGGGGTTAATAGACCACTCAGCCCCTGGATTAATAGCCACTCCTTTTTTTAAGGCAAGCTCAGCTAAACGCGAGGTATCCACATGATCGGACAGATCAACCCAAATAAAAATTCCACCAGTCGGTCGCATGTAAGTTGCGGATAAACCAAAGTATTCATCGATTGCTTCGCACATTACATCAGCTTTTTTACCTAGAACTTGAGTCAATGCTGAGACGTGCTCGTCAAAGCTATCCTCACAAAAAACTGCTAAGGACATTTGTTCCAAAGCTCCGGATCCTGCGTCAGTTTTATGCGGCATAATTCTCGATAAAACCTCCCACTTTGCGACGAGATAGCCAACCCGAAGCGCTGGAGCTATCGATTTCGAAAATGACCCACAGTAAATGACATAGCCTTCGGTATCAAACGACTTTATAGCTGGCGGTCTATCACCCTCCCATATTAAGTCGGCATAACAGTCATCTTCGAAAATAGGAATGCCAAATTTTGAGGATAATGCCAATAGACGCTTCCGCTTCTCGACAGACATCACCGTACCAGTCGGATTTTGAATAGTCGGAATCGTATAAATATATCTCGGTTTTATGTTGTCACTCTCCAGGCGAACTAACGCATTTTCAAGCTCGTCCATATTCATTCCATCTGCCTCCAGAGGAATACCCACCATGTTGATACCCAGCTTATTCAAGCGAGTGATGGTTCCACCATAATTATCTTCCTCGATAATGACCGTATCTCCTTTCTTGAGAAGAGTTTGGTTCACCAACTCAAGTGCTTGAAGGGACCCAGACAGCATTAGTATCTCTTTATCGGAGCATTCGATACCCGCACGATTTTTTAATTTTCGAGCGATAAACTGCCGTAAGGGAAGATAGCCTTGAGGCCCGCTCTCAAGTCCATATTTCGCTAAATCTCGCCCCTCTTTTAACAGCACTTTCCCTACCGCCTCTTTAAGCTCAACAAACGGGATATTATCCGCCTCGTTATGCCCACCTACGAAATTGTATTTTGGGAATTCCGTCCACACACTGACCGGATCAGGCGACGCTGGGTGCAAGAAATTTTTAATATTGAACAATTGATTTAGCCTTCATTAATGGTTTTTAAACTATTCTTAAAGAACACCGTCCAGGGAGCACTGTGCGGCCCGCTATCATTTCCAAATATTAAACTTCAATCGATAACGACATGGTGATGCTATTGTTTTCTAACGCCCGCTAAAATGAAAAACAAACCACCCGCACCTAATAAAAGAGCCCCTAATAGGAAAAATATTGAAGTCAGCCCACCCGTCGTACTGGTGACATAGGTTCCTCCCAGCATGACGGACATACCCAATAAAATACAACCCCAAGACAAATAAAAACTTGAAGTATTTATCGTTTTCTTCGTCACAACCTATTCCTCGTAATTAATTTTGAATGCAAAACAAAACATTAACGTAATTCATATTTAAGCCGATTTTAATTGAATTAAGCAAAACTGGAGTAAACATCCCTCTGTTAACTTAAATGAGGCACCGAGACTTCAAAGGTCACACCATCGTCATTGGGTCGGTTACGCACAGAGACGCTACCCTCGTGGAATTGAGCCACTAATTTCACAACATATAGTCCTTGTCCGAGATGACTCTGATCGGAGACATCCTTGGAATGTGCGCGATCTGAAACCATTGAGTCAAAAATTTGAGCTTGGCTTTCAACCGGGATAATCGGGCC
>Ga0233432_10002909_pt1 | contig 15758 bp, 11 predicted proteins | sample SI_122_August201_6_FD_179870 | JGI IMG/M metagenome (GOLD analysis project Ga0233432, IMG submission 179870) | Seawater microbial communities from Saanich Inlet, British Columbia, Canada - SI_122_August2016_10_MG | ecosystem: Environmental > Aquatic > Marine > Inlet | place: Canada: British...
TTGAACGCAGTTACTTAATACTATTTAAGCTGCATAAACTGGGGCGGTTCGCCGCCCCAAGTTTTTACTAATATACTTATGGCAAATTTAATAACATTAGCAGAGTACAAAGAAGCAGAAGGTCTATCCAACCCTAAGGATGATCTGCGTCTACAAACTCTTATACCTTCAATAAGTGAATTAGTAAAGACTTACTGTGGAAACTCTTTAGTCGACTATTACTCTACTAACAAAGTAGAGACTTTTAGTATAGACTGGGCTACGAGTGTGGTTCAATTAACAGAGAGTCCCTTAAATACAGTGGTTTCAGTAGAAGAAAGGAGATTATATAATGAAGCGTATGCGACGCTTACTACTGCGAACTTCGACTATTATGTCGATGGAAATACCGACAGTATTATTAGAACTAATAGCGGTGGTCGTACTATTAATTGGGCTACAGGCGTTGGGGCCGTAAAAATTACTTATACCGCAGGGTACGCAACACTGCCTGTAGACTTAAAGTTAGCTGTAATTGACTTGATGACGTATTACTTTAAGAGAGAACATAAAGAAAGAAGAACCTTAGGTGGTGCATCAATACAAAATAGTGCTACTACTAGTCAGGCCGATAATGTAGGATTCCCCGATCATATAAAAAGAGTTTTAGACTTATATAAGACGTACTAATGGCTAAGAAAGACCTAGTAGAAACACTGAGACAAATAGAATCTGACTTATACAAGAGGTCAGAAGACTATAGAAGACTAGTTTCCGACACTAAAGTTCATGTAATAACTTTAAGTAAGTCTGACCTTAAAAAGCAGATAAAAGCTGAAATGCTAGCTAGAGGAGGCTTTAAGACTCTACCTAAAAAATTATCTCAGGTTATAGATAATGGAGCAGATGTTTTATTTAACTATTTAAAAACAGCACTAGATCCAGAGAGTTTCAATGCAAGTACTAGAAAGGCTTTTTATACTTCTCAGTACAAAGCTACTAACGCGAAATTAACAGTAGCTATTGGGGTGAAAGAAGGAAAAGGCACGCGTAGTGTATTCGCTTATTTTAGAAGAATAAAGCAGAGAGCACAAAAGACTTTAGTACAGGATCTTAATAAAGAGATTAAAAAATTAAATAACAGTAATGGCGGCAGGCAGACTCAGATAGATGAAATTAACCCTTCGCAATTTATAGACGTTGGGCACTCTGGAGGTTCTGCTGTTTCTTTACAAAGAAAGGCACAGGTTCAAAAAGCTCTTTTTATGTTTTCATCTAAAGGAGACTCTTCAGTAGCTCCTTTTATTAAGTCTTTAGCTGAAGACTTAGATATAAATATATTTAAGACTCCTGGCAAGCAAAAAGACCATGTAGAAGTTACGTTAGAAAGTAAGAGCCATAATAGAGGCTCTGACGCTCAGAAGCTTAAAAAAGAAGCCGGTAATATAAACGAGGTCATACTTTCTCTTATAGATAAGTTAGATGTTCCTAATTTAAAAGGGTCGAAAAGTAGTATAGAGCATAGAGTAGATGTTATTACTAATGTATTTGCTGATTATGATAAATTGCCTAATGTACGTTCTAATGTAAAAAAGAAAAAGACGAAAAGAACTAAGACCTCTGCCGGTACTAATAGAAAAAGCAAGTCTTCTAAAGGGAAGGCATTCAAAGACTCCACAGCAGCGGGCAAGATTAAATTTGGGGGTAATGAGAGCAGAAAGCAATCTAATATAACATTGTTCGCCCTATTACAAAATCAGTTACCTAGAACTGTAGCTTCTAATATGGGCTACCCCCGATTAGAGAATAGAACAGGTACTTTTGCAAGTAGTGTGCAAGTAACTGATGTTTCACAGACTAGACAAGGCTATCCAAGTGTAGGCTATACTTACCGAAAAGATCCTTATCAAGTATTCGAAGCCAGCAGCGGTACTAGGTTTAGTAGTGTAGAAAGAGACCCAAGAACCATAATTGATGCCTCTATTAGACAAATTGCAGCACAACTAGTTACGACACGTTTATATACAAGGAGGCTTTAATGGCTAATGAAAGACTATATACATCTAGGCGCTCTAATATAGTAGAAGCACTAGTACTTAAGCTTAAGGATATTAATGGAGCGGGTCAGTATCTAGTAGACTTAAATAATCAAGTTTACCCTTTTTTAAAGTTTTGGGATGAGGTAGATGAGTTTCCAGCACTTCACTTAAATGCAGGAAGTGAAACTCGCACCTACCAAGGCGGCGGTTACAAAGATAGATTTTTAGTAATAACGCTTCGTTGTTATGTAAATGAAGAAGGAGCACAAGAAGCTCTTAATAAATTAATGGAAGACGTAGAGACTGTAATAGAAGAAAACTCTAGGCTTGAGTACTCTGACGCACAAAATAACGTTTTTTCAACACAACAAATCACCCTTGTGAGTATAGATACTGACGAGGGTGTTTTGGAACCTCTAGGCGTAGGAGAAATACTTATAGAGGTTCAATATTAGAAAATACTGGCACGAACAAATGTTCACGTCCAAGTCTTTTCAAGATACATAGGAGATAACTATGGCTGATATTTTATATTTTAGTAGGGATACCAAACTCTTCGTAGAGATTGGCTCTGCGGTTTGGGAAATGCCCGTACTAGACGGGTTCAGTTTTTCACAAGGTTCTAACTCTACAGAGGTTACTCTAGCAGAAATGGAAAGTTCTACTGGAGTCTCTCGACGTGGTAGAGCATACTTTAATGACTCTTTGGCCCCTGCTGAATGGTCTTTCTCAACATATGTTCGCCCGTTTAAGTCAGCGGGAACAGGCCCCGGCGCAGTAGATACTGTAGCTAATAAGCACCACGCAGTAGAAGAAGTTTTGTGGGCTCTGATGGTAGGCGACGCAGCATATGCATCTAGTACTTTTACAGGGTTTACTACGGATACTACTGATTCTGATATTACTTTTGCTAACTCTAACAAATCTACTTTGGGAACAGCCAATCTTTATTTTGTAATGGGAGGCACTAACTCTGTAGTCTATAAGTTAACTGGTGCAGTAGTAAATGAAGCAACCTTAGATTTTGATATTGATGGTTTGGCTACTATTAACTGGTCAGGTTTTGCAGCTACAATTACAGAGGACTCTGCGCCTGCTCGTACTTTGTATGAAGATATTACTGCTACTGACAACTTTATCCGTAATCGTCTTACTCAACTAACTATTACAGCAGCAGATACTAGTGTATTCCCAGGAAAAGGAATAGGTGCATTAACAGATACTACTATAACAAATGGTGGCAGTGGTTATACAAGTGCCCCAACAGTCGCATTTACTGGCGGGGGAGGCTCAGGAGCAGCTGCAACAGCTATAATAAGTGCTACAGGTGTAGTAACAGGTATAACTATTACAGCCCCAGGCTCTAACTATACAAGTGCCCCAACAATTGCGTTTACGGGTGGTGCAGGCTCAGGAGCAGCTGCAACAGCTACAATAGCAGACGGTGTCTACAATTTGACTCTGACAGGCGGAAGCGTGACAATTTCAAACAATATGACCTTTATTACTCCCGAGGAATTAGGGACTGTAAACGTACCAGTAGGCCACGTAACAGGTGCTAGATCTGTTTCCGGTAACTTCACTTGCTATCTGAACTTAGATACAACAGGTGGTAATGTAGGAACGTCTACAGACTTCTATGAAGATCTTACAAGCGCAGCAGCTAGAGCTAAGATTACGAACTCATTTGCTACTACCTTTAAGATTGGAGGCGCATCAGGAACTCCTCGTCTTGAACTAGCTATGCCTCAGGCGCACTTTGAGATTCCTTCTCACAGTATTGATGATGTAATTTCTATGGAGACAAACTTCCACGGATTGCCAGTTACTATTAGTGACACCGATGAGCTTACTCTGAAGTATGTAGGAGCGTAGTACCTAGTACTATTCGATAAAAAGGGGCTTCGGCCCTTTTTTTGTTTCACCAACCAAAAATAATTCTTGACATAATACCTGCTTTCTAATATACTATGATTTAATGTCAATTACTAATAAAAGGATTTCAAAATGACAGAAAAAACAACAGTATCGCTAGCTAGTCTGATGACCGCTAGCAAAACAGTATCTATCGACTTTGGTGGGTATAAAGGCATGTCGGTCGATCTCTGCTATTTAGCTAGAGAAGAGCTTGTTAAATTACGTAAAAAGTGTATTACTACAAAATTTAATAAGAAGACCCACCAACCGGAAGAAGACTTAGACGAAGATAAGTTTTTAGTAGAGTACTGTAAAGCTGTTATTAAAGGGTGGAAAGGCTTAAAATATCAATACCTAGAAGAGCTTCTTTTGGTAGATATATCAGACTTAGACCCTGAAGATTGTCTCCCTTTTACTCAAGATAACGCAGAGTTGTTAATGAAAAATGCAACTTCTTTTGATACTTGGGTTACTGAAACAGTTGGTGATTTAGAAAATTTTACGAGCAACAAGTAGACCAAATAACTGATCTACTTGACCGCGCTATAAAAGAAGCTGATGCTTCTTTTGACGTAGAGAAGTATCTAAAACTCTGTGAGCAGTTGGGACAAGAACCAGACCCTGATAAAATGCCGCTGGACGCTTCTGTTTTTCCTGAAGAGGTTCAAGCGGCATTTTTTGTATATAATCTAATGCCAGATAGATGGGAAGGTATGAATGGGGTTTACCTAGGCAAAGATTGGAGTTCTTTTCCAATTATTTGCGACGTTTATTCGTTAAGTAACATAAAAGAAACTTTCTTTTTTGCTAAACTATATGAAACTCTACAAGTAACTTTCAAATCCAAGAAAGCTCACGAAAGACAAAAAGCTGATCAACGAAAGCAGCAGGCTGCAAGCGGTGAAAACTTCACCCATAACGTTACTGGATAATGGCAAAGAAAAAAGTAGTACATATAGACGTAGTGGTGGATGACAAAGGCACCACTAAAAAGATAGCAGTAGACGCAAAAGCTCTTGGTGGACAACTCGACAAGACAGCTAAAAGCTCTAAAAATGCGCAGAAACAAGCTAAGGGCTTAGGACAGCAGTCTGCTAACGGTACAAAAAACTTTTCAAAAATGTCTCAAGGTATTAGTGGGGGACTTGTTCCTGCCTATGCTACCCTCGCCGCTCAAATATTTGCTGTAAGTGCAGCTTTCCACTTTCTTCAATCCGCTTCTGATTACAAAAATCTTATAGAGTCTCAAGAGATTTATGGTGCTATTGTGGGCACAAATTTTGCCGGAATAACAAAAGCTCTGCAGCAGGCTACTAATGGACAACTAAAGTATCAGGAAGCAGCATCAGCAACAGCCATAGGTACCGCAGCAGGATTATCGGGCACCCAATTAACTGAGTTAGCTACCGCTGCTAACAACGCTTCCGTAGCTTTGGGCAGAAATTTAACAGATTCTTTCAATCGTTTAATACGTGGTACCACTAAAGCGGAGCCAGAATTACTAGACGAATTAGGTATTATTCTTAGACTTAAACCCGCCACAGAAGCATATGGCGCATCTATAGGTGTTGCCGCCGAAAAGCTAAGTGCTTTTCAAAGAACTCAAGCAGTAACAAATTTTGTAATTGACGAAGCAGAAAAAAAGTTTGGCAAAATGGGCAAAATAATGAATGAAGATGCTTTTGTTATAGCTCAATTTACCAAGTCTTTTGATGATCTAATAAACACTTTCAAAGTGGAGGTGGTTACTGGTCTTACTCCTGTTTTTAAATTCTTAACACAGAATACTTCGGCATTACTAGCTACTTTAGCTTTGTTTGCTATACCCATTACTAAAAGTATGCTGCCAGCTATGGATGAATGGGCCAAAGGCAGTAAAGAATCAGCAACAACTGCAAGTAATGCATTTACAAAATCTAAGATAGCTTTGTCTGCTCAAATAGAACAGACAAAAGCCTTGACAAGAACGCAAGCAGGAGCAGTAAAGCAAGCTAATAAGTACGCTACCTCCTTAAAAGGTAAGGGAACTATTGGAGGCAGAGACGGTTTCTCCTTCCTAACTGGTAAATCAGATAATAAAAGAGCTCAATTAGCAGCTAAAAGAATACTAGACTCTGCTGAGAAACAAATAATAAATAGTCAGACAGTTATAACAGGAAAACTTGCAGGTTTCAACAAACAGCAGGTTGCAGACTTACGTGCTTCTTTCATTCTCAGAGAGCAAATAGTAGCTAGTAGCTTATCTCGCACTACAAATATGTTTAAAATAGCAAGTGCAGGTATGGTTGCTACTTGGAAAGGCGCCACAGTAGCCATAGTTGGAGGCTGGAAGCTCATACAAAGTGCAGGCGTATTAGCAATAAGAGCTATAGACTTTGCTTTTAAAATCGCGTCCTGGGTAGGTATCGGAATTATGATATTCGAACTAGGAAAAGCAGGTGTCAATGCTTTGTCCGATGCCACGGCGGCTTCTCACAAGATGCGTAAAGAGATAGACGCAACTACAAAAAGAGGTACCGAATTAGTAGACTTTTTAACAAAAGTAAATGAGGTTAGAGCTACCAAGGGGCTATTAGACCTTACTATGTCAATAACTAACTTAGGGAACGCTTTAACAGAACTAGATATGGATCTGTTTATATCTGAAATACAGCAGTTAAATTCCGCTGACTTGAAAAAGGGTTCAGATGAATATGAAAATCTACAATCAAATTTAGCGGCCACTGCAGAACAGCTAAATATATTAGACCCACGTTTCGAAGGATTGATAGATTTGATAAAATCAGGGGCACTTCTTACTCCTGAGCTGGCTGCTGGCTTTAGGCGTATGGCAGTACAAAGCAGAGAGTACGCTAGTTCTTTAGCTCAGTTAGGAGACTTACAAAAATCGGTAACCTCTGACCTGGTAGCTATAACAGGCGCTATAGTTAATGATCCCTTTCAAAAACTCACTAATAGTTTAAAGGCCTATATTAAAGCAAGTGATAACGCTTTAGAGGGTATGTCATCCCGCGCCGAAATTATGGAGAGGAGGAGACAAGCGGATAGAGCGAACGCTTTGACGAAGTATAACGCTTTAGTGCTTGGAGCTGAAAAATCCATGAATGATCCAAACGCAAATTTAGCCCTGCGGAACCAAATCTATTGGAGTGGCCCCGAAGGTAAAGCTAGACTTGAAGCAAACCAACTAGAGTATGATCTTATCATCGATAGACTTGACGCAGAAGCTAAATCAGATAAAGACCAACTATCTTCTCTGCGAAAGAAAAATGCTTTTAATAAAAATTTGAGCGCGGCAATGGAGGCGTCGGAAGAAACTACCAAAGCAAATCAAGATTTAATGTTGTCTAAGAAGGGAGAAATTCTTGAAATAGATAAGCAAGACAACAGTTTTGCAGGTAAAAGAGCTAAGCTTAGTGAAGCTGTTCTCAACGCCGAAAACAAAGTGTTGGAGCTGGAAAATAAAAAAATACAGGCAAATAATGTTTTAACGGCCGCTAAAGCGCAAAGCTCCAAAGCAACTACTGCAGAGAAAGACGAGGCAGGGCGAGCATTTGAATTGGCCGAGAGAAACTATCAGCAAGCAATACAAAAGCTAGACATAGAAAATCAGATTAAAACAATCAAAGACGATCAGCTAACTATAGAAGAAACCTTGTTCGGGTTCGATAGGAAACGCGTAGACCTTCTAAATACTATTGCCAATAAGGAAAGAGCTGTTAGACTCGCAAAAGCAGGGTTAGGGGCGAGCTCAGGAGACGGCAGTGTTGCGGCTTCTAGGTCTTTAAGATTAGCCGAAGAAGAGAGGATACAATCAAAAATAAATGACTTACAGATTGCTAGTAATAAAGCGGCGATTAGCTATGTAGCTATAATGAATGATAAGACAAAAGACGCCGCGGCCAAGCTTACTGCGGAAAGAGCTTATACTAACTCTCAAGTAGCACTAGATAGCGCTAGGGATGACCTACGTATAAGTAAAGAAAGGGAGAAAATAGATAATAACTCATTACGAACTAAAACAATAGACATGCAGTTACAACAACAATCTTTCTCCTTCAGTAAGGCCCAACAACAGATAAATGAAGAAATTTTAAGAAGAAAAAATGCTGGGCAAGACGTTGATGCCGGCACAATAGAGCTTATAACTAACCAGATTATTGAGCAAGAAAAATTAAGTACTGTAATTGCTACCCAGGAAAGACTTAGAGAGGGTTTAACTTCGAGTCTTACTGACGGATTAGACGGCTTAATAACTGGCACTATGACTGTAAAACAGGCATTTGCAAGTATGGCAACGAGTGTACTAAAGATGATCTCTAGAATAATAACAGAAATGCTAGTTGCTCGTTTGATAATGTCTGCCTTCGGCCCCCAGCTTCAGGCAGGAGAGGCAGGTAGTAAATTACAAGGCCCCCCACTACCCCCCGGACGCCGCTATGGCGGGATTACGAAAGGCTACTCCGAAGGAGGAATTGCAAGAGGAAGAAACGCAGGTTACCCAGCAATTTTACACGGTACCGAAGCTGTAGTACCTTTACCTAATGGTAACTCTATACCGGTTGAAATGAGAAATGGTGGCGGTGGTACAAACAACGTGGGTATTACTATAAACATAGACAACAATAATAACGCTCAATCAGAGCAAACGGGAGGCAGCGGTAATCAAGCAGCCGCAATAGGTAAACTAGTAGCAGGCGTAGTACAAGATGAACTACAGAAACAAAAGAGGCCGGGCGGAATTCTTAGCCCATACGGAGCAGCATAATGGCAATAGGATTCGCAGACTTAGGTAACGTTCAAAGAATACCAGATAGAGGGATGTCTGGCCAGGTTACTCCCAATGTTCGTAAAATTTCTTTTGGAGACGGGTACGAGCAACGAGCGGTATCAGGAATTAATAATATTGCAGAAGTGTACAACGTTAGTTTTAACAATCGTCCTAAAGCAGAAATAGACGATATTATTGCCTTCTTTACTAACAAAGCTGGAGTATCGTCTTTCAACTTTACAATTCCAGATACTAATTCGCCTAGCTCAGAGCGCACCATAAAGGTAGTGTGTGACAGTTATAATACTACTTATAATAATAATGACTTTTATAGTTGTAATGGGTCTTTCAGAAGAGTTTATGAAGCATGAGTGATTTAATAAAAGATGTACAAAAGCAAGAGATTACTTCAGGGTATGTTCATCTTTATGAGTTGGAGTATGCCCCAGATTCTTTTGCCAGATTTTATCCAGGAGTAGATGAAGACTCCACCGATGTAGAATTTCGTACCTCTACTGGTGCTGTAGTTTCGTACACTCCTATACCTATGGAGGTGGGTGGATTCGAAGTTTCTTCAGATGGTTCTTATTCTAGACCGGAAGTTACTATAGCGAATTTAGGTAACGTATTTACAGAAGCTATAGGCAATCTTGACTATGAGGATCTAATAGGAAAAAGACTTACTAGAAGGTCTACTTTAGAGAAATATTTGGTAGGGGGTACTGGAGATTCTGGAACAGGCAATGCTCCTGTAGAGTTTCCCAAGTCCGTTTATGTCATAGACAGACTAAAGAGTAGAAATGCTATAGCTATTACTTTCGAACTTGCAGCCCCCTTTGATTTAGCAGGTATTACAGTACCTCGTAGAGTAATTATAGGAGGGTCATGTCCTTTTAAATACAGAGGCGCAGCGCAGTCTGTGTCAGCACAAGACAAAAGAGGAGGTTGCGATTGGGATCAGAATATTATAGCAACTGGAGGAGGTAATCTTTTTATGAATAGATTTGATGAATATATTGTACCTTCCTCATCCTTTACAGCCTACTCAGGAACAGCACTAAAACACGGATACTACAGTGCGACGGAAACACAAGTGCAGTTAAATAAATCTGCAGCACCCACAACTGTTACAGTAACAAACTACTGGCAAGCTATGGCAAACGGTAATACCGCTCCAGCAGATCTCTTACCTACATTGTGGCGTAGAGTACGAGTCTATTCTTCCTACTCTGCATCTACTACTTACTACGGGTATAGGGATACTAGATATAATAATTTTGTACTTAAATCTGGCAAATTATGGAGAATAGGTAAGTTTACTCAGGTAGGCGCAGCACATGATACTGTAAAAGAGGGAGCAAATTGGACAGAAGGTGATATTTGTGGTAAATCTTTGAAATCTTGCTCACTAAGATTTCATGCACTGAATCACTCAACTATTTCTGGAGCAGTTTCGGCAAATACTAATGCGACCGTAGTACTACCTTTCGGAGGATTCCCAGGTGTTAGACAAAAGAGATAAAGAGATAGTTAATGATTTATTTGAAGTGTACCCAGAGGAAGGATGCGGTTTATTAGTAAATAGAAAAGGAAAGTTATATTGGGAAATGTGTACAAATGTAGCAGAAAATCCTTTAGAAGACTTCGTAATAGACTCTAAGGAGTATCTAAGAGCAAGCTTATCGGGGACAATACATGCTATAGTTCATAGCCACCCTGACGCATCCCCTTCTCCCAGTGAGAGTGATATAAGAGCTAGCAATTTTTTACAGATACCTTACATCATATATTCGTTACCCGAAGTAGATAAATACGTACATACTCCCGAAACAGAGAGTAAGCCTTTACTAGGGAGAGATTATACCTTTGGCGAACAAGACTGTTACTCTTTAGTAAGAGATTATTATAGGCAGACATATGATCTAATTCTTCCCTCTATAGTTTTTGAAGATGACTGGTGGGATAAAGGATTCAATTACTTTGACGACTTATTTGATTCGTACGGGTTTGTAGAAGTAGAGTCTCCTGAAATAGGAGATGTACTTATTTTTAAAGTATTCTGTCATGTACCTAATCACTGTGGAATTTACACAGGAGAAGACGTATTTATGCATCACGCAATTAACCGTCTCTCCTGTAAAGAGTCCCTACACTCAGGGTGGGGCAAGCATATATCAAGGATAGTAAGATGCAAAGAGTTTATCTAAATGGAAGCATAGCACAGTATGGAGAAGTCTGGGAAACAGACTGTACTAATATAAGGGATATTTTTAAGTTAATAGATTGTCAGACTCCAGGTTTTCGCAATTATTTAGTGGAAGCTGCAAACGCTGGAGTAGGCTACGAAATACAAAGAGCTGGAGAGTTTTTAGAGACGGAAGAAGAGCTTTTATTATCTTTAAATAACGAAGATATTATTATAACGGAAGTACCTGCAGGTTCTAAGAGCGGAGGACAAAAAATACTAGCAGCAATCGCGATAATAGCCGTGCTAGTTATTACAGGGGGTACTGGTGCTGGCGGATATTTTGCTGCGTTTAAAGCGGGTACACTGACTGGCTTCCAACTAACCGCTACACTCGTTGCAGTAAACTTAGCAATAGGTGGTATTACTCAGCTGTTAGCCCCCGGCCCAGAAAGTGATGAAGCAACTCCTGAGTCCTATCTATTTAATGGGCCCTCTAATAATATAGCACAAGGTCTTCCCGTACCTGTAGCATACGGAGAATTAATAGTAGGTGGAGCCCCGATAAGCTTTTCTTATAACGGACAGCCCAAAACAGGATATAATAATTCCACAAGGATAGACATCGGCCACGTAGGTCTAAGTTAGATACTACATAGGAGTAGAGAATGGCATATACATATGAAAATCAGCATGCAACAATAGTAGATCTAATAGCTGCCGGAGAGATAGGCGGTCTTGTTAATGGGTTAAACAGCGTATATTTAAACGGTACAGCATTATTGCCCGACAGTTCTAGAAACTTATTAGGTAAGTCAGGAATAGCTTCAGTTTCGGGTACTTCAGTAACAGATGCTGCTGGGTTATTTAGTGGTGTTAGTTTATCTGATGGTGATAGATATTTACAGATAAAAGGAGCGGGCCCCTCTTCGACCACTAGTGCCCAGATTTTCCCAGGCACTAATAGAATAACAACGGCCAGTTCTTGTTTCTTAAACAAGCATGCCACAGAGGTCACGGGTAGCCCTTTAAATTATTTAAGTACTGCGGCCCATAGGATACGTATAGCTGGAGCGGGGCTCAATGGAGCAGAGTACTCTGGCATTATAATCACAGTGAACTCCACTACTAGTGCTCAGATTTTTCCTCCTGTTAGTACCACTGTGGCTTCCGGGGCTGCGGTAACTATAGATGATCTTGTAAAAGTTACTGCGGTGGCTAATGCTAATACAGCAACATTACAAACTGCTGTATCAACTTCTGTTACGGCAGCAAAAGTTACCTTGTCTGGAGTAGGGGTTATATCAGCAGAGAATCAAGACTTAGGAGAGTTAGCCTATGATAATGTTTCTGCCCAAGTATACAAAGGTACTAGAAATGGTATATCAACAAATAGTCCTAGGGGCGGAGCACAAACAGCTAATTTTGTTATTGCTTCAGGACAAGCACTGAAACTTGTATCGGGCGTAACTACGGGCTACGGGTCTGGCAGTCAGAGTCCTGCTGCAGGAGCTTTGACTTCGGGGGGTTTAAGTTTACCCCAAAACAGCGCACAGGAAATAGATAGAGTAAGAGTTAACATAAAGTTTCCTGGGGGTCTACGCCACGTTGGTAGCGAGAAGGGCCAAGATGAGATGGCTTTTGCTGAGTTTCAAATTGTTCTAAAGTATAAAACAACAGAGAATGACCCTGAACAAGCGGTTTTGGTACACGGAAAAGATTATGGCGGTACTAATTTTTTAGACAACGTTCCCAACTGGAATACAGGAACTATTACAAGTAACTATAAAAGAATTGCTATAAGCTCTTATGCAAATGCACTCTCAGACGGGACTGCAGGTGTTCGTATAGCGGGAGGCAACACAGGTATTATCAGAAAAAAGGGAAATAATCCCCCTTTTGTAGCTACTTTTGACGTTGATTTGAAAAAATTTCAACCGTTTAGCTCCTGGTCTATAGAGGTTAGAAGGCTAAGCCCAGAAGATGCTAAATCTTATGCATTCTCTGAAAACGTCAGCCTAACAGCAACTTTAGACTCTTTTGACTGTATTATTGAAGATAAATTTAATTACCCAACTTCCGCTCATAGCATTATTAGTTATTCTGCAGAAGATTTTCAACAGGTGCCTAGCAGAGCTTATCATATATATGGTAAACTTGTTAAAGTACCGTCTAACTATATTCCTAGGGAGGAATCATCTACTGGAGTAGCCAAATATACTAGAAATTCTTCAGGAGTCGACACAGGTAGCTATGTTCCTTGGAGTGGACAGATGAGAGGAGATTACTCTCTTTCTCCTGCTAATGTAAACTTCAGAAAAGTTTACACTAATAATCCTGCTTGGATATTTTATGATATTCTAACAAATCCTGATTATGGATTAGGCGAGTTTTTACTTGAGTCAGATATAGACAAATTCTCTTTATACCAAATTGCTAGATACTGCGATGAGCTAGTGTCAGACGGTAAAGGAGGCTTAGAACCCAGGTTTACTTGTAATGTATATATCGCACAAGCATCAGAAGCTTATAAAGTCATAAAAGACCTAGCGAGTAGTTTTAGGGGTATGCTAGGCTGGATTGACGGCCAAATCACAGCTATTCAAGATTCTCCAAAAGAAGCTGTATACACGTTTACTAAGGGCAACGTCGAAGAAGGCCTATTTGAGTATACCTATACCGGGCAAAGAGCGAGGCCCAACCAAATAAACGTTACTTATAATAACCCTGATGAATTTTATAAAAAGACGGTATTAACAGTAGAAGACACTGCGAACATAATTAAGCAAGGAAAAATTGTTGGCAGAGATGTTGTTGCTTTCGGGTGTACTTCCGAGAGTCAAGCTCGTAGACTAGCGCAATGGAACTTAGCTACTGACACTCAAGAAACAGAGGTAGTCTCTTTTACAACCGGAATAAATTCCTCCTTCTTAAGACCTGGAGACATTATAAATGTTCAAGACAAGGACATAGAAGGAGTAGAGCACAGTGGAAGAGTGAGTACCGGTAGTACTACTTCGGCAGTAGTACTAGACAGAGAAGTAGATTTCGGAGAAGGCAGTACAGTAGGAACAAGCTGTAAACTAACTATTATTTTTCCAGGAGCAGCAGTATACTTAGCTCAAGAAGCTGCAGCTACTATTGGCAGCGGGTCAAGCCCCCCTTCATACACACGAGGATCTTTTTTACCTGAAGTCCGAGATAGTGGGGGCAACTTAATAGACTTAGTTAATAATCCTCCCAGTATATCTGATGTAACTGGCTATTTTGACAATGCAGGTAATAATATAGTAGTACAGTACTCAGGAAGTAGCCGTATAGAAACTAAAGATATAACAAACACAGGTACTACTGCTACTACTATTACTGTAAACGGAGCTTTTTCACAGGCACCCTTACAAGACTATATCTGGGCAATAATTTCAGACGATGAGTCGTCAGAGACTGTAAAGAAATTTAGAGTTGCAGGATTAGCTGAGGATGAAGAAGGAAAATTTTCAATATCAGCGACTGAGTATGAAGAGACTAAATTTGACGAAATTGATTTTTCAGTACCTATATACACCACGGGGTATACTCCTGTAACAGCAGCAGGGGGTGCAGTGCCACCTCCTTCAGGAGTATCTGTAGAGCTAGTACCTGTAGGAGCTGTATCGGCAGATGGCAATTTTAACTCTTATAATGCCATTGTATCGTGGACACCTCCCACAGAGGCTATTGTAGATTCCGCAAATGTTTCTAGCACAGTTACTTATAGATTTGTAGAAAACTATGAAATTTCTCACGACTTAGTTAATGAAGGCTCCAGTTACTTAAATATGAAAACAGAGATAGCAGAAAAAGGTGCTACCTCTTTTACTATATATAATGTTTCTGGAGGCGACTATACAGTAAAAATCAGAACAGTCAATACTTTAGCTGCTAAGTCTCCTTGGAGAGTTTCATCTGGAGAACTATCTGCAGGACTATTCGGGGATACAGCTATACAGCAAATAGCAACAGGCGGGAGTCTGAGTGCTCCGTATACTTTTGATCAAACAGCGGGCACTTTTATTATCAATGCTAAAAACTTTGATATAACTCCTCCTAATTCAAATAAGGTATCTTTTTCCTCGGCCACTGCACTACAGCGTACGGAAAGCTTTAGTGGTATGTCTACATCTGATACTGTTTATTTATATTTTGACACAAGCTCTGCAGCACATCCTTTACGAAGTTTTGTACTTCATACAGATGAAGTCGCACAGGACGCAGATGGAAATGACTTAGATATATCTTACTTTAAAGAAAGAGGAGCTGCAAATAACGGACTAACTACGGTTACAGGAACCGTATCTATAACTGTAGCCTCTAATACTGTTACGGGGTCAGGAACTTCATTTACAGATTTAGCAGTCGGTACTCTTATAAAAGTAACGTCCGGTTCTTCTATAGGCACTCAAACAGCTGCCTCTGAGTATAGAACTATTTCAAAGATACTTAGTGATACTTCTTTAGAGGTAGTGGCTCCGTTTACTCGTACACTTTCAAGTGCATACATATATAGAACAGCGTTTACTACTAGCAGGAAGGAAGACTGTATACTAGGTGAAGTAGCGTACTCTGGTAGTAGCTATACATTTACTCCTTTCCTGAGTACGGACCAACCTTTAGGAGGCTACTCAGTATTTATGGGTAATGAGTCTCACGTATTTCAAGCCGACCCTCAGGGCAACGTGCAGTCTTTAACGGGTGCAGATTTTCAGATAAATGTATTTAACGGAAATGTACGTTACTATTTAGACAGTTCAGCAAGCCCTGCTGATAATACCTACAAATTAGGTACTATATCGCAGAATCCTTCTAATGGTTTAACAGTATCTTCAGG
>Ga0233432_10002913_pt1 | contig 15751 bp, 9 predicted proteins | sample SI_122_August201_6_FD_179870 | JGI IMG/M metagenome (GOLD analysis project Ga0233432, IMG submission 179870) | Seawater microbial communities from Saanich Inlet, British Columbia, Canada - SI_122_August2016_10_MG | ecosystem: Environmental > Aquatic > Marine > Inlet | place: Canada: British...
CTTGTATAGTTGGCGCTTGTCTCAGACCTCTTAGACGATTGGTGCGTGTGCTAGAGCGATCGTTTGAAGTTCTGGTTGAAGTTTTGGTTGATATTCGCACTGATGGTCGCACCGCGTTCTTGACACTCTCCATCATTTCCGCCACATTGTCTAACAGACCCTCTTTGCTAGTCATTTTGGTAGCACAATGGCGGACGGGATTGCGAAGGGAGTTGCGATGGGCCGCTCGCTGCCACTTGATCATGTTCTCCACATCGTTCACGGGCTGGGTCCATCCGTGCACAATCTTTGTTCTGGAGGAGGCGACGACCGCCTTGAGTGCCATGTGCCTCATTTCAGGCGCCAAATGCTTTGAATCACGTTCCGTCACGTAGAGTTTCAAATATTTTGTAAAGGTTGGATTGAGTGCAACCAGATCGTAATAATCGTTTGTGAGCAAAATCGCAAGTTCGCAATACCTTGACGCACGTACTGTCACCTTTGAAGCCTTGTGCTCAAGGGCTAGCTCTCCAAAAGCGGTTGAATCGGGTAAAAGCGTGATAAACTCTCCTTTTCGCGTCACTTCCACTTGTCCTTTTTCTAAGATGCACAACCCTACTCCGATTCGTCCTTCTTTTACAATCTGGTCCAAAATCAATAGAATACAAGGTTTCAGACGTTGACATAAAAAGTAGATTTCTTCTTGTTTGAGCACCCAAAACATCGACAATTTTACGAAATCAGGTTCGTGAACCATGAATGAAACCTGCATTCGCAACGCTCTTGGCAATCCGGGTAGAACGCTCGCTTCGTCAAGGAGGTTCATTGAGAGCATCAAAAACCGATAGTACGACAAGATGCGTGCGCAGAGGTCGTCTGGTAGCTTTTTTGCATGAATGTACCTGGCAATGATCTGAAGTCTGTACGTGGTTTGGTTGTTGATACTCTGAATTTCGGCAATGGCCGTAGTCAATGAGCCGATAAGGAGCGTCATTAAGAAGATCCCCGCCACGGTCACGCATAGAGAGAAGATGAGTTGCACAATGGTCTGAGGTTCGGGGCGGTGTATGGAGCAACTGACACCCACGGCCCACCACACGGAGAACAAGTACAAGGCCTCTGAATTGTTTTGAGCATTCACCGGTGGTAACCACAATACGGACTCTTCAAAATAAAAAATGCCTGTCAAGCCCGTGTTCTCTTCTGGAATTTTGGAAATGTATATGTAAATACAAGCGGTAATGTGCCAAACAAACGACAGGTCCACAATCAGACGAATCAAGACCAAGCTTGCAGGGTGCACAATCGAGTTGAAGCGGTTCATAGTGGGATACCTAGGAAACATGAGTCGTAAAAGGCGAAAGGTTTTGAACATACGCGTCGCAAAAATCGCGTGCTGACCCCATGACGAAATGATGTGCTTCAATGGCAATGCGCAAATCATGTCCACCCACAGCCAGGATGAAGCGTATCGTTTCGCAATATATATCGGTGATGTCACGAAAATGTCCCGAACTTGATCTTCGTAGCTTGTTCGAAAGTTTATAAAAACGTCAATGATGAAGACGATGTCGGACAACGCTTCGATGGTTTGAAACAAGTTTGAGGATGTCAATCCGCAACTCAAAACGGGTATGATGATACCCGAGAGCATCGACATTATTGTAATAACCAGCTGCCACGCGCGGTGTTTCGTAGAAGTCGTCGATAAAATGTACTTACGCGGGTGGCTCAGGTGGATGGTCCTCTCCACTCCATCAAGGGTGATGCGATTCACCATCGGACCTCGTGAAGTTCGACTGTTTCGAATATTGGATTGTGTACTAAAACGGCGACGTGTGTTCGGATTGCGCGTCTCACGCTGCTCTGCCAGTTGCGATTCCTTGATGCGCTCCAGCATTGTTACAATGCCCGCATCACGATTCACCTCGTCCAACAAACGAATCCTGTCAGGTTTTTGCGCCTCGGGATAATCCACTTCTTGCTGTTCACGCTGTGCCGCCAATTGTAAAACCTCATCAAGCGTGTAGTGTGAGGAAGTGATAGAAGGCGCCGAAGGTGTGTTTGATGCATTATTTTGTGATGAAAAATTAAATAAATTCTGTGTATCTCGAGGCGTACTCGATGGTTTGGAAACGTCATCGTAACGTGTGAAGTCGACACCATTACTGTGCACAAAGTTCATTTTTTTGGATATTTCATTCATGATATTGAAGATGTTTATATTATGGGTCATAATTAGCGTGTACAGATCAGAATGAGCGGAAAGAATGGACAAGCCACGGTGGCAATGGTCAATAGCACCATGGTCAATATAAAGGTGGGTGCACGCTAAGATGAGTGCAATCGATTAAACGGATCAGTTTAACTATTTTTGATCTACGCAATCACCATGGCTTCGATTGAAGGCTCCAACCCGCACTTTATGGCCCCTAGTCCCACAAAGGGTGACATTTTCAATGCATTGTCACAGTATTTCGGACCGCCGGCCCGTCCTGAATTGGAAAAGAACTACTCGGATCAGAACGCGGCGACTTACAACTTTCCAGAGGCATTTATTGGTCAGTCTACACAACTGCAAGCGACGATTAGCAGTCTGATTTACAAGCCGCAAACGTGGCAGACGACGGTGGCGCTGCCACTTCGCTCTGTCCAAGGCGTGCACGTCGAATGGAATGAGGTCAAGTTTAACGAAGCTCCTCTTGGTCGCACACCCAACCAAGGCACATCGCGCCTCCTCACCGCGTCCAAGCGCCGTTACCAAGATCGCCTCGTCCGCCGCGGTATTGCCCTTCTTCTCGAGTCGGACTTCTTTTCGACGCCGGAGGGTCAGCGCCACTTTGCGGAGCAACTGAAATCGATCGCCAACTGCGTGCAAGAGACGATGAACATGGATGTGATTTTCAAGTTGATTTCGACAAAGAATTACGACCTCGAGTTCACTCGCGATTCGCTTGTGCAGCCGCAGCTCAACCTGCATCAGGTGTACAAGCACACGGTGGACATGTTTGCCATTCTGCAAAAGATGGATGACGGTTTGGATTACGCAGTGGAGCAAAGCAAGTCGCTCATGCTGCGCTACGGTGTCGAAGCCGACACGTTTATTATCCCTCCTGAAGTGTCGCTTTACATGGCGCTTGTTCCCGATCGGCGCAAGATTTACATGATTGGAGGTGCGCAGGCTCCTGCCGAGTTCAATGCCGGTGCCAAGGGCTTTGAAACGGACAGCTTCCGCAACATGGGAGTGGTCGTGAACCGTCCCCTCGACTCCATGGGTAACCTCGGACCCGATTCGCAAGCGCTGCGTCGCGAAGTGGCCATTGGCGAGTACTACCGTGTCGATTTCAATGAGATCAAGGATGGTAGCGAAACGATTTACATTTATGATGAGAACAAGGACGATTTGGTTGCATTGACAAAGGATCAACTCGAAAAAGCCTCTCTGGCGGATGCCTGGAAGACAAATTTTAATGATGACGACCCGGTCTTTTACGTGTGCCGTCCGTTTATCACGCACGACATGTACAGTGCGATCATGATGAAATCGGGAGGCGCGGCGGGCTACACGCTCTTTGGTGAGAGCAACTTCCAGTTTGCAGGCAATGTGGACGTCAAGAACATTCACGGCCATTACACCGCCTACTTCAATTCGGTGGTGACGGACCCGAAGCAGATCAAGACGCTGCGTGACATTAGCTGCGCCGGCTATGTTTCTGGCTGCAACACCGATTTTTTTGGCACGAAGTCTGATGGAACGTATGATGGAAATTCGATTGCAGATGCCCTTTTAGACTTCCGTCAAATGGATCCGAATGAGCGTCAAGCCAGTGGTGACAAGTCGATTCTCGTGTTTTGCGCCAAAAGGAATGCTAAACAGACGCAGGTTATTTCGATTTCGAGCGTGGCCTTCCCATGGGACTCGTCCCGCAACGGCATCAGCGAGGAGTCTGGACAGAATTTCCCAGGTGGTAAAGAGAACTTTGAATGGTATAACCAGACAATCAAAACGACCAGTGGTAACTACACTCTCAACAGTCTCATCATTGGGGGACGCAATCCCGATGTGGCCAACACGGATCCGCTCATTCGCGCGGATGCATCGATGAACACCATCTGCTTCCGTGGACCGGTTCGATATGTGTCCAAATCTCTAGAGAAAATGGTTCTGATTCCAGGAAAAGGTCACTTTGGCGCCGATGCGCAACCGGGCGATGCCTCGTGGCGCAACGGTCAGATGCGCTCTCTTCGCGAAGCGCGCGCCATGATGCAAGGTAGCTCCTCAGCAAGCGATGCCATCATAGCCCGTGTGCCGGTTTAGACCAAGCACTCGCTCATCTTTCTTGACTCTCCATACAAAAAAAGAAAGACAAAGACGATTGGGTCGGTCAGGTCGGTTGCGCCGGTGGTAGATTTGTGTTGTGATATGTAAAAGGGTTGGGATTTGTGATAGTTGAATTTTGTTCGCTAAAAATTGATTTTTTTTAATCGTAAAAGCTTTACGGAACCATGGACAGGGTGTTGCCAGCTTTGACAAAAGCCACTCAGTCATGCGGTTTTATATGTGCAAACATGGCAAATATGCGTGATTCTCCTTCACTCGAATATCGTCTCGGTCTATTCAATCAGTTGGTGCCACACTTGAATTTTATTATTACGAATTTGCAAGAGTGCACGCACAATGGGGCGGTTGCAAAAAATCTTTACGATGAAGCTTTGATTTCTATACGACAAATGAAAGATCGTGAAAAAAGATTGGATGAAATATTGAAGGCAAACGAATTTTCTACAGAATTTTTGATGAATCCGTCTAGTGACAAATTGGTATCATTGGATGAGTTTGTAAAAGGACTCAAGATGGAAATTGCAAAATGCCGAGAATCAGAACAACAAGTAAAAGAAGTTTTACTGTCAACGCAAAATCAGAAGGCAGTCGCGATGCAAGAGAACGCGGAGTTAACAAGCACGATTGATGCGCAGCTTGAGAGCGCAAAGGGCTATCAGCATTCGATTGCCGAATTGAATCTTCGAATAGTCGATCTTGAGGCGTACAGGATTGAAAATGAGCTACTACATCTAAAAATTCAGGAACAACAGAATTTGATTGCTTCAAAAGATAAAACGGTTAGTGATTTAAATGAGAAATTGGAATCGATGGTTCTAAAAGAAAAGGAAGCCGAAACCACCGAAACCACCAAAACCACCGAAACCACCGAATCCTTACACGCTCAAAACAAGGTTTTAGAAGAAGAGATCTGCAAATTGCGCGACGAATTGTGCGAATTACAAAAAAGAGACATCCTCCCACCCGCACTCTCTCCGGCACTTCCTCCAGCACTATTATTAGAAACTGCGACACAGCCATCCGCACCGCCTCCCACGCCCAAGGCCGTGAATTTCGCGCGAGGTCCCATGCGATCTCTCAGATCGCGTACCAAATCTGCTCGAACGAGCGCATTTCCTTACGAAGATTCGAATGAAAGTGCATTACTGTCGGGCTTATGATCGGTTTTTTGAGCGTGTCCACTTTGTCGAGGTCCACCAATCGCATCAATTCGGGATGTGACGCCCGAGAAAGCATTACCAACAACTGTCCCGATTCCCAAGATTGATTGCACTGCACCATGAAAGGCACGTGAATCGTCATGCCTTGCGCGCTGTGTGCAGTAATTCCGTGTGAAACTCGAATGGCAAACTGTCTTCGCGAAGACACGGGTCCTTGGTGTGTCTTGCTGCATCGTGCATATTTTGTATCTTGATGAATTGTAGTGACAAAAGACTCGTCTTTTGAGGTATAAAATCGCACTTGTAATTCTTGCTCTGTCATGTCTTCCACAAAGCCACAAGAACCGTTGGCAATGTTTGCATGGTGTTGGTTGAAGCGCTGGCTGCGTAGTTGGATTCGACATCCAATCTTTATCCAAATACGCGACGACAACGATTTTGGAATCGGAAAACCTTCCACTTGAAAGTCGACGGCTTGTAAAGCTTGCCATTGAGCGGGCAAGAGGTCCAGCTGTTTATTGTTGAAATTGAATGCGCACGGAAATCTGATTTTTTCATACATATTTCCTTGTTGTTTGTAGTTTCCAAAGATGCCAAGCTGTTCGGAGGGAATGTAGTCCGTGCGCGTGATTCGTTTCCAAGCCTCCTTGTTGAGTATGTTGTTCCTCAACTCGTTTGCAAGATGAGCATATTCTGCGTGTTGACTGCGTTTGCACACCGTCAGTTCAAACATTCGAAAGTCCATTTGCGACCAATATTTTGATTTGAATAGATGTCTTGAAAATTTATGGAGTATCACCGCATGATCTTCAGGACTGTCCCGTTTGATGATCGCTGGTAGTTGTGCAAAGTCGCCGACCATGATGAGTTGCAAACCACCATTGAGTCGACCTCTTTGAAACGCACCACGTCCGTGAATGTCCTCGACCACCATGTGAATTTGTTGAAATTTGTAATCAGAAATCATGCTGATCTCGTCGATGATCAGAACCTTCAAACGTTTGTCAAATTTTTGAAATCCTCTCACCGGTACATATCCTTCAAATTGTGTTTCACGCTTATCTTCGTCATCCTCGTTACCGAAACCATCATCCTCCGATTGACCGGCTTCGTCCGTTTCGTCTATTGCACGACTGTCGGTGTCAACAGCTATCTGTTCGTAATCTTCCTTTTCCAGAATTTCCACTTTTAATTTTGGACGAAGTTTCACTCTGCGTGCACCAATAAATCTTGTCGTTGTCATTCCTTTCACATTGATAGCCGCAATCCCGGTTGGCGCAGTGACACAAGTTGTAAAGCTCAATTTCTTTAGCACTCGAGTAATGCATTCCGTGACGTAGCTCTTCCCCGTGCCAGGTCCTCCTGTCAAAAAGACATTCCTTCCCAACATCACCGCTTCCACAAAGGCGATGGCTTGATGTCTTTCAAACCCAAAATGACCCTGCACCATTTTAAACACAGCACGACTCCAATCCCTATTCACCCTCATCGCCACGTACACGGTCTTCCAATCTGCCACCCTTAAGATCGCCTCTATCAACTCATCTGGGATCGAAACCTGACTCATCGCAGATGCTTTTTAAACAAATCTTATCAGGATCCTTTTAGCGTGTGTTATCACCCCGAACCTTTAGAAAAGATTCACGAGAGGGTACACCTTTTCTAAAGGTTCGGCTCTAAAAGAATTTAGGAAGAGAGCGCGGCTTTCAGGCAATCTGTGCGCAGAGCGGCCCAGGAGTGACCAATAAAGAGCTCCACTACTTTGCACAGAATGATGAGTAGTTGCGTCCAAAACACCATGTGGATCGTATCCACCGTATCGTTCATATACGAAGCGAAATCTCTGGTAATGATGTACGTGGCTCGAGTAATTCCGGCTGCGTACAGAATGGCAAGGACCCCAAGCCCTCCAACAAGAATCAGGGCCGACTTCCACATGGCGGCCAGAGAGGCGGGTGTGTTGAAATTGAGACGAGGATGCTCGCAGCGCGACCCTGGCTTCGTGTAGAGTCTCTCTGCCTCCTTCTTTAGTACACCAAAGTAAAATCCTAGCAAAACACCGGAGAGGATATTGATAAGCCCGGTCAGCAAAATGACCGACCAAAACTCGCTAATCCAGTGCTTGTAGTTTGCATTACCAAGCTTCTCGCCATCGTCATGCACCGTATTGCCGTTTGCAATCATCACAATGGTCAACAACAACTCGGCAATGTATGCAATCCACATTAGTGTCATATCCCATGTAAGCGGTCTCATGTTCCTTTTTCAATCCTCCAATCCTTCCTGTGCGTTCCCTTCTCCTCGACTCACCTTGACTCTTATATTCAAGTTCACCTATTTTTACATAGCTTTGGGAACCTCCTTTCGTAAACCTTTTCTAAAGGTTCTTTCTACTTTGATCATTTTTCTATTGGTAATGCGTAACTTACCAACACAAGAGCAAGGACACCCTGACTGAGCGTATCTACGATGGCCATGACCGTGTCTAGCATTTGAGTCCACTGCGGGTGTATTGTAGGCGCAGATAGTTGCAAATCGATAGAGGCGCCGTGATCTGGCTCGATCATCGTGTACAAGTTGTGCATGGCTCGAGCATTACGCACAGGTGCACTCACCATGGTCTTGAATGCGAATTGCACCGCCCGTCTTGTTTTGTGTATTGGAAGAAATTGAGATGCAATGGTTGTCAAACGAGGCATGTGATCCGCACCGATAAATACGGCAACCGTTTTTAAAAGTTGAAGCATCGGGTATGCAACCCATATCCAACTCAACCATCTAGATAGATTCACTTCAGAATTCGAACGTGCACTTGTGGTTGGTAAGTGCATCGCCACATTGATTGTAATAGAGATCATAAATCCGAATCCTAAGAACAACACTGCAAGCAACCCGGAGATCACACGCGTGCAATTAATCTTCGTTGTGCCCGAAAACACACGCGCCGCCTCCCAACCAGGAATGCCCAATAGCACATTGAGAGAAGCCAACACAGGACCCGTGTAAAGCCACTGCTTGTAAGACAGGCCTACGTAAAGAGCTCCTTCTTTAAAAGGACCTCGTAGCAAAAAGGCAATCCATGCCAATAGAGCAATCGTCACAGCCCATGATGTGAAACGCAATGCGTTACTCACAGCATTCGCCTCTTGTGAATAACCCATGTAGTCGGGCAATCGTCTAAGTTCGTACAAATGTCGATAAAACAAAGACGATACGCCACATGCGGTGGTGATCAGCGCACATTGCAACTTGATACGAGGCAACTCTTCCGTCGTAGTAATACACGCAAGCGCTGATAATAACATACCTGCTGCAATAGTCGCTCTGCAGATTTGTAAAATCAACAAGTGGGAATCGGGAATGCTCTCATCGTCAAAACTGGTGGTGGTTTTAGTATCTTTATCAAATGACAGTAATGGCACATTCAATTCGAATTTTCGCATCTGGAACCTACACTGACAATACTGACAAAAGCTTCCCTTTTTATTTATTTCACAATCAATCACAACCCATCACAAACGACTATACATCTACACCCTTACGCTTCAATGTAGGTTTTATGTACGATCGAAAGTCGCCAACAATGAGCTCTATAAACTCATTTTCCGCTTTGTTCTTATCACCATCAGATCCACTGGGTCCACTGTCAGGCCCACCCTCGATTTGCAAATCACAAGATAAATGCATATCGTGCGTCACAAAAGTGGTAGATCGCGTCGATGGAATTTGCGATGATGTGCTAATAACTTGTGGTGGGAAAAAGAAACGGGTTGGCTTCATCATATCGGAAATAGTGCTGATTGAGACTGTCGGAGCTAGTGAGGCCCCTGGAGGCGGTGCAGGTGGTACAGGCGGTGCAGGCGGCGTCGACTTGAGACGATCAATTTCAGACTGGAGCTTAGATTCTGTTTTGTGATGAGTGGACTCCATCAATTGACAATGGTTTTTCCAATGGGTTTTTGTAGACTCTAATTCTGATTTCGCCGTTTTGTTATCGACTTTTAAACATGAAATGGTTCGATCTTTATCCATGTCATTTTTTTTGATGGAGCTATTCTCGTCTTGAACAACCTGATGTTGCATCTTCAAATCGTCCAATTCAGTCTTCAAAGCGAGAATCATGCTCTCCTTGTCAGACTGATTGTCAAACTTTGCTTTGAGTTCATGATATTCTTGGTTGAGTCGTTCAAGCTCCAAAGTCAAATGCTGCGCATTATCAGCTAGCGATTGCTTGTCTGCTTCTAACAAATCGATTCTTGTATAAGCTGTGTGTAATTCTTTCACTTCGGCCTCTGCAGAGACCAAGTCTCGTTTCATTTGATTCATTTCTTGCACATGAGCCGAACGCATATTTTCTATTTGAGAACGCATCGCACGCTCTTCTGACATTGCCTTTCTGGCCTGCTCTTCGGCTTTGCGCACACGAACCGTGCGGTCGTTGTTCAGCATTTGCATTCGTTCTTTTGCATCATGCAATTGACGTTCAAGCGATTGCACGCGATACGCGGTGGCGGCGGCGGTGGTGGCGGTGGTGGCGTTTGACGCGGTCGAAGAGCTGTTGGCTGTCTTTGGGGGTGTCAAACTAAGTGGAGTTTTTAATCGAAATGGTAGCTCGGGCACTTCCTCCTTTGCTACCGATGAAATCGATTGAGTCGATTGAGGAAGTCGCTCTGTCAAACGTCCTCCAAAATTGAATAAACCACTTTTAGACCCGTCGGCACCGTCGAAAGAAGACTCGAGATCATCGCCTGATCCTAAAATACTATGCAACGAAAAGCCTTGGTTTGCAATGCTACGAATACTCATGCTACGATTGTTTTCTTTCACTGCTACAATTCTACGCTGGAGCTTTATATAGCGATTCGGCTATTTGACTCATTTGCTCTTTTGTCGGCCGTGTTGGTGCATTGGTGGAGGAAGCGCCCATACCGTTTCCTATGCCGTTTCCTATACCGTTTCCTACACCGCCTCCCGGTTTCAAAGAAACTCTAAAGCAAGAGCCAGCGGTCTCCATGTCAGAGCCATTCAAGAGGCCATTGTGCGCTTGGTGAGTTTGGTGGCCGTTGTTCTTTAATCCACCATATCCATTCAAGTTATTGAGACCATTCAACCCATTGACGCTGTCAATGTCGCTCTCTATATCACTACCCTCCACAGATTCCAGTGGTAATGGTTCGAACGCCTCTTTTTGGTGAACGCGAGACCACACTACCAAGATAATCTGCACAATCGACAATGGCAACATCCACACTGAGCATGCCAAAATCCATATGCTCGCTCCACAAGCTCGAATCGATGCCACAAACAGTCCATTGGGACGCGGCATCAAAATCTCACCAGCACATGCAATCACGCAATACATGGTTGCAAACAAACCCGCACGCACCACCCGCTCCACTGCATGGAAAATCGTACTTGATGCGCACAAAGGCCCTCCGTACTCGTGCGCACTGTGAGGCACCAACGCAATCAACAACAACCCAATCCCCGCGACGATCAACGGCATGTCGTCGTCCACACGAGGCGCGTAACTGCGCCAAAAACCTGATCCCATAATGATGAACACCATGAAATGATACCACAACTCCCGCCAAGACCCCACCGTCTTCGCCTGCCACTGCTCACAAGAATGACCCAACTGCTCAATCACCATGCTGATCAAATACACCACAACCACTGGACGAATCATCGTGAATAACGCATCGATTCCACGCGTTCGTGCGACGCGCAACGGGCGTATCACCGGCAACAGACCCACCACGGAGGCGACAGCCAGCGTACGAACTGCATTGGAAGCACCTATTGGTATCCATGTCAAAATCAATGCGGTCAAACAACTCGCCATTGTTGAAAACACAATCTGGATCGCCGGTATGTATAATGCCACCGATGTGAAATCAAATACTGATTGAGAATCGTAAATCAATTGCTCGTTTTCAATAAAATCCACATCTTCGGATGTCACTGCGCGACGGCGCATATCCTCCACAGACATTGTTTTACCATAGTTTTTCAAAATCATCTCCATATCTTTTTTAGCGATCTTAACAAAACTACACAAGGCTCTGTAGCAACATTCCCCCGCGCACTTTCCACCAATTCTCCAGTAATATCGTCTCAACGCGCATATCGGTTGCGTATAAGAGCATCCCCTCCACACACTCGACACCCATGCTCGTCAGCTTGTCCATCAAGTCCTTCTCATTGACCAGCATCTGACGAGTTGCGCTCAATTGAGCCAAATGACGATGCGCGACGCAATCACTGACATTGTGAAACTTGTCTTGCATCGTCTGATCCACACCCTTGTGCTTCGCCGGCAGGAGCTTCCCGTAGGCGTGACCCGTCTTCAATTCGATCACCACCAACCGCTTACTCACCTTGTCATACGCAATAATGTCGGCCGCCGAGGCCACATTCGATGGCGCGTGCGCAACACCGCGCTGAGCGATCACAGGCTTCAAATTCAACCCACCCAGAGCATTCATCACAATCTTTGTCAAACGATGCAAACGCTTTGGCGGGCGGTTGTTCACAATAGCCGAAACCTGACGATCGATCGCCTTGCCACGCTTCCGACCGCCCTGCGCACCCTTCCATATCTTACCACGTTTCTCACCCTTTCGAGCCTCCGCAGGTAAAATGCCCTGTGAAAATACCGCCTCCGCCAAACGTTTTGTCAAACCACGAAACGTCCGATTGTCCTTCGAACGAAAGCCGCAAAACTTGCCCGCACCCCTCAAACGCACCGGCGCCGTCTGACGTAACAGCTTCTTCAATGCCGTCAACATGACCTAACTATTAAAATCGGTCACAACCCTACTTATATTGTCAAAAGCCTTTACAAACCTACAGAACTAACTGCTCCATATTCTTGAAGGAGGCGCACCACGTCCAGGTGACCCTCTGCACTCGCCTTACGCAATGCGCCATCGTTGTCCGCATGAATATTCGCACCGCGATCGAGCAGGAGGCGCACCACGTTCAAGCGACCCTCTTCACTCGCCTTACGCAATGCGCCATCGTTGTCCGCATGAATATTCGCACCGCGATCGAGCAGGAGGCGCACCACTTCCAGGTGGCCCCAATAACTCGCTGTTTGCAATGCGCGATCGTCTTTTGCACGTACGTTTGCGCCGCGGTCGAGAAGCAAGCGCACCACGTTCAGGTGACCCCAATAACTCGACAAAAACAATGCGTAATCGTCTCGTGCATGAATATTCGCACCGCGGTCGAGTAAGAGTTGTACCATGTCCAAACCATGGTCCAAACGACCATTGCGACTCGCCCAAACCAATGCCTGATCGTCTTCTGCATGTATGTCTGCACCACGGTCGAGGAGAAGGCGCACTACGTCCAAGTGATCCTCATAACTCGCCACTTGCAATGCCGCATCGTCATCTGCATGAATGTCGGCACCGCGGTCGAGGAGAAGGCGTACTTTGTCTAAGTCACCATTTTTACTCATTTCGATCAGATCTTCATCCATTTGGTTTGCCCAGTCTGGTTTGCACTTTCGTGCGTACCAAATGCGCCAGGAAAAGTGTTGCGGCTTGTCGTTCCAACCCCTCGCCATGCACGCTCGCTCCCATACCGCCTCATCGCATCGCATCAAAGAACACCATTTACCCATGTTTTCACATTCGGACGAATGAGCGGCCTGTTCGAGCACAAGGTCTTTCACCTCGTCGGATAGCAATTCGAATTTTTCCTTGTCTGTCGGCGCGTTGGAGCCGCCCGCATTGCTGCGTTTGGGATCTGTGTCAAGTGAAACAAGAGAAGGAATCATAGTCTTTTTTTCACACACCCCGACACGATCTCATTTATATTAACCGAAAGTATTAAGAAGACAAGACCTTTACTGCACCACACGCAATGCGTGCTGCACCTTTTCAGATGCAATAGCATCGTGCCACAAACTCATACGAAATTCTTACAAATATCTTCTATTTTTTTCAAAAAGTTTAGCGTAAGTCCGGATTTTAGGAGATGAAAAGATCAAGGTCACTTGGACGTGGTGCGCCTTCTTCTCGATCGCGGTGCAAATGTAGATGATTGGTCATTGCGTAATGCGAGTTCTAACGGTCACTTGGACGTATTGCGACTCCTCCAAGAACGCAGTGCCAATATGCAAACTGTCAATCCGGAGATATAAAAATGTATTTTGACCTCCAAGTAAAGTCATATCCACTCGTTCGCGTCGGTCGGATCGGTTTACATTATGACGGGTTCTAGCTACCACGATTGGACACATGCGCGCAAAAAGAATTCAAAACAGGGTGGAAATGTCATTTCTTTCACCTTCCGCACGCCTAGTGCGGGTGTTATGTCTACATATACACGGTCGCACAGTGCATAAAGGCGCCGGTGGTGCCATCGGTCAGTTTTGCTAGATTGCTGTCGAGCGGGAAGCGCCTTGCGTATCCGGCTTTTACATCCTTGAATTTGGAGAGGGTGTCTTCCACGCTCGCGTCGTTGCCCATGAGGACGCGGGGCGGGATGAGCAGGTCGATGCGTGTTAGATTGGGCGGGGCTTCCGAGGGGAGTGCATTGAGCATGCCCATGAATTGGTCCATTCGGACGAGATTGCGTTTTACGATTTGGCTTTGTTCTTCCGTGAGGGGCCTCTCGACTCGGTCTGCCATGCGGTGGTGTTTGAACTCTTCAAAGATGGCTTCTAGCACCTTGTGGTTTGCTTGCTCTTCGTATGCAAGAGGAGCGAGGGCGTATTGCTGCCCCACGAGCTGTTCAGGCGTGATGCCCGAGTCGATCTGTTTACCGGATTGTTTGAAAGGGTATCGAACAAAAACCAGCTGTGAGGTGTACTTGTCCTCAACCGGTAAAGGTTTCATCATAGTCCCTTCGATCCACTTGAGATAAAACTGATGTTTGTGCGTCTTGCTGCTCGTTGTGAGATCGATGTATGAGGAGGCGAGCATGTTTCCAATGCTTTGCAACTTGCGTTTTTGTGACAAAGTTTGCAGTGAAGCCTTGTTTCTGTCTTCACGAGTTTTGTGAAAGGCGCGTGAATCACTGAGAATCGTCCCTTCGGCTACAAAGGACTCTGCGTATTGAAGCGCATCGACGGCTTCTTTGACCGTCCATTTCTTTCCAAGTACAGTTTGTTTTGAGGGTGGGTAGAAGTGTTCAAATTGCAAAGTCATGTGTTCACCAATGTCATTGGATCTTTCCAATCCTTCAAGAACGTGTGTGGTCGGCAAGAAGAGGATCGTGGCATGTCCGGCCAGCTGCGGTTTATCGTTCAATTCACCACCGCTGCCAGCCATTGCCAACGTGACAGCTAGCATTGGTTCGTAATGGAAGAGTGCATTTCTTACAAAGGTGCCAGCCGGGCCCGTGGAGGGGGTTTCTACCGACTCGGCCCCTTGGGCTCCAATGTGCAAATGGTAGCAAACCCACATTCCAAACATCGCCGAGTCGTCGCAGTCTCCACAGGCTTGCACGGAGCGAGGGGTGTTTTCATTCCAGGCTTCGGCGCCTACAAATTCAACGCCGTTTGGCGTGATGACTTCGTGGCCGTCGTAAGCATAGCTCGTTTGCGAGTACATGATCGTGGCGATGGCGTTCACGGCAATATGCGCCGCTTCGTTATCGGATTCGGTCTTAGGAGTTGCAAAGGTTTGATACATCTTCTCCACGAGCGTGTCGTCTTTCACAAGAATGCGCACCGCAGCGTCCAACCATGACTCCAGCCCCTTGTCGGTCAATCCGGTCTTGTTACGCAAAACGTGACGTAATGGCATATATCCCAATGGTGTGTATGTAACGGGTTTTGACAAGCCGTCCGTCTCTGTCAAGTGCAGCACCTGACGTCGAGCCCCCGCCTCTTGATTGTACGATAGCATCAGCGGCTGTGATACATGAAAATCGACCATTGACTTGAATTCTTGTACGTTGACAGGCATACCGTCCAATTCGACGCGCAAGTTTGTCAGCACAATGGTTCCGTACGGCGCAGCCCACGTGCGGTACACCAAGTTGTGTACCGATTGGCGCTTTACCAATCCGTCAATCAACAATTCGATCGAATCACCCGCCACTTTTTCTCCAATGGTCATCATCGCATCCACAATGGCCGGCGACGTGATTACGCGTATCGATGCGTTTGACGGCACGTGCAACACATCATCTTTCATAAACATGTGATCACCATCGGTCGAAAGTTTGATTGAAAACGCACCATCTTTCAAGTCTATACTCTCAGAACATCCGCTGATTGATAGCTCGCAACGACCATCGCTTGTCAGTG
>Ga0233432_10002914_pt1 | contig 15749 bp, 9 predicted proteins | sample SI_122_August201_6_FD_179870 | JGI IMG/M metagenome (GOLD analysis project Ga0233432, IMG submission 179870) | Seawater microbial communities from Saanich Inlet, British Columbia, Canada - SI_122_August2016_10_MG | ecosystem: Environmental > Aquatic > Marine > Inlet | place: Canada: British...
GGTAACCTTTTACAGTATCGTATTCTTTCATTTCAGGACTTCGTATGCAGTGCCTTGGTGAATCGAACCATTTACCTTTAGAATCATCTACACGAGACCCAAAATGTGCTCTGGAAATAAATGGGTCATCGGAAGATTCTGCTTTAAAGTTAGGCATTGGATAATGTAGATCAATACCCCACGTTGCTGGCACGCAGGCGTCTGGAAAGTCTTGATTAGTAAGGATATGTTCTTCACTCACCACAACATCACCCATTAGTTGTAAGGTCTCACGTGGGCCACCGATATAGGCCACCCAATCTAGGTTTGCAGTGAAATGAGATTTCTCACTTTTATCTTCAGAAGCATAAACGCCATGATTCTTCATAGCATTCCATGCTCCAAATACGGCTCTAAGGTTATGATCGCGTATCGATTCTAAATCGTCAAGAGGGTGTTTATCAAAACCACTCTCCCAATACCAGTCACCCACATTCTTTGGGTAAGGGAAACCTTTTTCCGTTAATGGTAAGGCCCATGGGGTTTCAGGAAATCCAATTTCTTTTTCATCTGCTGACCATGTCCACAAATTACTTGTACCCATCCGTTCTTTAGCTTGCATTTCATAGTCAGCTCCTGCTTTGACACCGACTGTACCGTGTCCGGTTGCATCTACAAAGTATTTTGCTTTGTAACGACGAATAAATTTACTGTGAGTATCCATAGCAAAAACTTCGCTTATACGATTATCATCATTTACAACTCGGAAAACATGTTGATTATTAAATAGGCTTAAAGTTGATTCTGCGGCAATAATTTTTTGGCGATTATTTTCCGCTTCACCAAATTCAGCTATGGATACAGCATTATGAATCCCTTGTAGGGTAATTTCTTTGACAATATCTCCTAGATTGGGATATAATCCATCGGGGAATTTTCCGCCGAAAGCTACTCGTACTTCAGTGGATCCATTGCCTCCCAATTCAGGACGGTTATTAATTAATGCTACTTCTAAACCTGTACGTGCTGCTGCAATAGCAGCTGCTGTTCCAGCAATACCACCACCTATTACAACTAGGTCGTAAGTTTCTGGCCTATACTCTTGAATAGCACCCTCACATATACGCCAGTCGCTCATTGGCCAAAATGCGGGTTCTGGGAGAGTGTCTTCATCGCGACATAGAAAAATAGCATCACAACGACCATTAAACCCTGTAAGGTCTATTAGAGATAGCTGTATATCGTTATTCTCTACATCGATTGTACCGCCACATTCCCAATTCCATTCCGGTTCCCCCTCACCATAAATATAAGGAAGTTCTTTTCCATTTAGCCCTAATTTAAAACGTCCGGGTGCATCAAAGTTACCCTTAACCCAATTTTTTGTTCTAACCCATAAATACCAAAGCCCTGTTTGGGGTAATTTAAGAGAGGTATGAGCTGGGGCAACAGGTTTACCTAAGCCATGAGCAATCAGGTAGGGTGAGCCCATGCTATGTATAAACTGCGTATCTATTTTCCAACCGCCTAAATCATCAAACGATTCTGCTTCAATGAGAATACCCGTTTTGGATATAGCACGAAAGTCACCTGGTTCTTCTAGAAGTTCTTTAAACTCATCCCAATGGTTTTCATAAACCCCACTTGGGGTTTCATCGTATTTACACGCCATTGCAGCTGCTCTTCCTACGACAACGCCAACCATACCGAGAGTATTCATAACACGTACAGTACCAAGAGCTTCATGTGAAACAGAAATATCACGTCCTGCTGTAAAAAGATTTTTTATATTTCGAGAATAAAATGAACGGTATGGAAAGAGATACCCTTTTTTTACATCGTATTTTCCATGCATTGGACCAATTACACACGTTTTATCTGAGTTAGCATAAATACCTTTAGAATCATCGACTCGACCATCGAAATGAGCACGTGAAACAAAGGGGTTATCTGGATTTGCAGCTAAATACTTAAACATAGGGAAATGTAAGTCAACTCCCCATGTAGCTGGAACACACCCATCCTTAAATTCTTTTTTGCTATAGATGTCTTCATCAGTTACTATGACATCACCTAGAATTTGAAGTGTTTCTCGTGGACCACCTATATGACCGAATTGTTTTATTTCTGCATGCGCATGCGATTTTCCAGAAGGGTCTTCTGAAGCATAGGCTCCCTTGTTTTTCATGGCATGCATTGCACCGTAAACTGCACGCAAGTTGTGATCGCGGATAGCCTCAAGGTCGCGTAGAGGATGTTTATCAAAACCACTTTCTGGAAAGCCAAAACCACCGTGCCCTATTCCTCCTGCTCTCATGGTATAAGGAAATCCTTTTTCAGTGAGTTGTAATGCCCATGGGGTTTCGGGGAATGGGGATTCTTTATCGACCATATGCCACCACCAGTTATTAGTCATACCCATACGCTCACCTGCTTCCATCTGAATATCTGCCCCAGCTTTTAGGCCTACAGTACCATGCCCTGTCGCATCAACAAAATAGCGTGAACTGAAACGACGGCGTTGTTTTCCATCAGTGCTCAAGGCCCATACTGCATTTATTTTTTCATTTTCTGTCTCTACTTCATATACATGATGGTCTAGAAAAAGCTCAATTCCTTCCTCTTCTTCGACAACTCTCAAACGCAGTGCTTCTGCTTCTAGAAAAGACTCATTGCTATCTTTACCAGGAATTCTGGGTGCTACCTCGCGAACGATATCACCTAAATAAGGGAATCGACCTGGAGGAAAATTTCCAGATGGTTTTACGTGTATTTCCGCGGAGGCATTGCCACCTAATACAGGACGATTTTCAATGAGTGCTACACTGAGTCCAGCGCGTACCGCCGAGACTGCAGTCGAAGTGCCAGCAATACCTCCACCAACGACTACTAAATCGAATTGCTCTTCTAAATCATCTACTACATTTCCGTAGTTTCTGCGCCATTCACACATGGGTTCTGAACTATTATCTGGGACTAAACTTTCATCCTGTGTAAAAAGAATAGCATCACAGCGTCCATCGAATCCTGTTAGGTCGATAAGAGATATTTTAAGTTTAGCTTTTTCTATATCGATAACTCCACCATTTTCCCAACCCCACTCTGCCGATTGAGTTCCAAAAATTTCTGGGAGTTCACTTTCATTAACAGCAAGTTTAAAACGACCAGGTGCTTCAAAGTCACCGTCAACCCAGTTTTTAGTACGCACCCAAATAAACCATCGTCCTGTATCTGGTAGTGTAACGGTTGTTGTTGCTGGGGCAACGGGATTGCCATGACCGTGTGCAATTAAGTAAGGTGAACCCATGAGATCAATAAACTGAGAATCCATTTTCCATCCACCAAAATCCTCAAAAGACTCAGCTTCAATTAATATATTCGAGCTATTGTTTTTATCTCCCATTTTATATCCTTTATATGTTCAGTTTATTTTAACTTACTTTTACAATATAATTTTGTCACTAATATTTTTTAATTCACTTTGATAAACCTTTATATCTTCATTCCCCGGTATTCCTGCAAAAGCAATGCCTATACGTGGAGGTAATCCAATTGGATATGCCAAACCTATATCTTCTGACCCATCGTGTGTTTTTATGCAATAATTATTTTTTCGAATTTTATTTATATCTGCCATAAGGCTTTTCTCGGTAATACCGCTTTCAGTATTTTTATGTAATTCTTTTATTACTTCGTCCTCTTCATAGGAAAGCAATAACATGCCAATAGTCGACCTATAATAAGGTATTAATCCTATTCTGCCTATACCTTGATCTAAGCCTTCACCTACCTTGCCGTGAAATAAATACGTCACATTACCACGCCATAAAACACCCAGTGCAACAGTTATACCTTTACACGGTATTGCTTTAATAAGAGGCAAAGCTTGTTTTAAAATGCTAGATCCAAAAATTGCTTGTGCTGTTAAAGCATGTATACCTGGCCCAATAAAATATTTTTTCTTTTTATCCTGTTGAGCTAGGCCAATATCTGCTAAGGTTTTTAATAAACGGTTTGATCGCATGTGATTTATATTCAAATCACGAGCCATTTCTCTGCAACCCACTGGTTTTCTAGAGCTTGCTAAGTATTGTAGACAGGCTAAACCATCTATTAGGGATTGATTGGGTTGTGATGACATAATGTAACTATATTAGTTACATTTATTTGTCAATAAACTATTCTGTAGCACTCACATTAAGAACATCGATATATAAATCAGGCAGAATATCTATGTCTATAGTGCTTTTTGGGCCATACGGGTAAGTCAGTGCTGTGGCTCGTTTGATATCGAATTCAGCTTTTTCATTCTCGCCTAACGCCTTATATGATTTTGCTCGAATTAATAAATCATGGGCTAAATCAAACCTATATTTTCGGTATAGGGCGTTAGCATATGTCTTTCCTCTCATGTGAGAATCTATAAACAGAAGACGTCCTTTACCAGGACCACAACTATTTAACCGATTGATTGGAAAAGCATGGAATGATTCTCTTTTAATATTATCAGGTGGGCACTTAAGTGTTTTTGAAAAGTCTAGACTTTCTTTTGCTGCTTTTTCATCTTTCAAGTATTCATGCGCATTACTCTTGTGCTTAAAACTCTTTGATTGATTATCGCAAACCTTACAAGTACTATTGGTCCGAAGTGCTTCATTTTCATGTATTCTTATATTTTCTTGGATAAGTTTAAGTGCTTCATTATGTTTGTTGGTCTGTAAGTTTTCATTAGCAAGCTCTCGTCTTTTTATACAAACCGAATAGGTATCATAAAGGTCATAAATTTTAACTTTATAAGGCCAGGCGCGACTTTCAGCTCGCTTTTTATCTTTTTCTGACTCTACGATATTACCTAAATTTTTGTAAATGATAGAGCGTGTCAGGTAATCACTTCCCTTTTTATATGCAAATAGTGCTTGATTATTTTGACGCATATTGTTTTCTTGATAAGCTAGATATCTAGCTGGGTCTTTTAAATAAGTAAAGCGCCTATTACTTGTACGCCCGTCTATAATTTTATGAATATCAGCAAAAATATTTTTTTCATCATTATCTAAGGGACAATTTTCTAATTTGACTAATGCTTCTAGCTCTTCAGCTTCTTTTATACGGCCTAATTTTTTTAGCATCACTGCACGAACTAGAGCACCATCTAAATGACCAAAACAAAGTTTACAGGATTTATAACGAGGGTCTAATTTCTTTTTATGATGAGCTTTTTCAAGATTAACATTAATGTGTTTTAAAGCCAACTCCCATTGATTTGTTTGCATGTAAGCCCATACTAGTTTTCTGCGGTGTTTATTTGGTTCTATGGTGCGAGATTCATGCCTTGAGAGACGTCGGTTTTTGAGGGGAAAAGAGGTTTCAAGCCTAGCTGCATATGTCTTAAAGTCCTTATTATTTAAAGCAATACTAGCAAGTGATAGGTCATACTCTCTTATGTTTTGATCTAATCGACTCGTAAGACTAGTAATACCTTGACTTATACCCGTAATGGCATGAACAATTTTTCCACTTGGATTTGTAATGTAAATATTCGCTCTGTGATTGAATGAAAAAACTCCAAACTCTTTTACTAATAAATCCCATTCATTTTTTTGTAACAATATCGTATTGAATGAACTTTTATTTTTTTTCATCAATGCTTCTATTTGATCTTTACTTATATTAGTGAATACACAAGTGATTTCAATATCTTTAAGAGGACGACGATTAACTATTTTATTTAAGTGGCTCAATAAATCGTTTTGAGTTGATTGTGTTTTTCTATCTCCCTGCCCCTCATAAAATACGGTGATGTTGGTTTTTGTTTTATTTACTGGGAGTACAACTGTTTTATTGTAAGAATCCTTTCCTTTAAACTTAAATGCTTTCTCGATTTTAAAGACAACATTACTATTACTTTTTTTAGATGGAAAGGCAGGTTCGAATAGATGCTTTGTTCCAATAGTATCGTATAACAGAGATGTTATTGCATAAATTGATGGATCATTCATATATTTTTCAATTAATGTGTTCTTATACTCACTATACTCCTCTTTTAAGTGAGCTTGGAATGCCAATAGCATTGCTGTGGAGTAAGCCAGTCCATTTGCCTGCTCTCCCCCACAGTTTATTATAAAATCTTTAAGAATTAGTGAGGCACCTTTTTCTTTTCGAAATAGTGCTTCAGTGGCTATGCATAAATAACTCACTACTCTTGCATTTTTAGGAATATCCATTGCTAAAGTAGCTTTTGCAGATTTGAGTGCACGATTCAAGTAGTCAAAATTTCCTGTTGATCTCCACATCCCTAAAAGTGAAACGATATGACGGTTGTATACAACCCATAGGTCTATAGACTTTTTATGCTTAGCTATTAAATCACGGCATAACTCTTCAGCTTTTTTATAATTTTCAAAAGCCTTTTGTTTTGATAATTTATAGCGATCGGGAATAGTAATAAAACATGCTTGAATACTTTTGAGAGATTCTATCGGCAATTCAGATGTATCGGAAACTTCAGGTGTTCCACTAATAAGAAAATCGCCATTAGACAAAGAACACAATAATTCATTGAAATCTGAATACTTCAAATTACTCTCATAATCACGTTGAAGAGAAGGCATGCTAGAACCCATCTTCTTTGTATTAGCTAATCCATGACTATTTACCAAAAGAGCACTGTATAAGTTTGAAGCACCCATAGACTGAAAAAGTGCATTATTTACACCACCGGGCAAAACTATTGGAACCCAGTCAAGCTTCATACGACGAAGTGCATTCTTTCCACTATCTGGTAATTCATCTAAATTAAAGCTATAAACTTTCAAAGTTTTTTCATATTTCTTTTGAAAAGTATTAATTGCTTTGATTTTCTCATCTAATAATGGTGTCTCGTTCGACCAAAAACACAATAGATAGGGTTGCCCTATTGGAAATGAAAGACTTTGGTTATCTAACGTTTTAAAAATACCGTTAAAATTTACAGAATTATTTGTAGCGAAACGCTCACGCATAAAGGCAACGACTTGTGGGTCATGTCCAAACTGTTTCGATAAGGTGTCTTGAAAGGCTTTCAGTAACAGTCTGTTACCCAAATCAAAAACCAGCGTAGAAGCTAGCATTAATGAATGAGCTTCTCCTGGTGTATTGCGATAACGATCGGCAAGTTTTGCAATAGCTAACGCACTTTGTTCAGGGTTATCATTACTTGAGAGTTCCATTTGAAGAAAAAGCACATCTGCTTCAACACGATACTTTGCATACTGATCAGGAGCTGCCTGTAATTTACTTGCGACTCTTAATAATGCTTTTTGGTTTTCTAAATTGGGCTGCAATGACAAATACACCTTTTGACATTCAAATATTATCGAGATAAACTCAAAACGACCTGATAGTGATGAATATTTTTCCACTGTCTTTTCTGCATTCCGTATTATTTTTTTGTAGGCTCTACGCTGTGAGGTACTCGATGCAATATCTTGAGCATCTGCAATTTGTTTTTTTAAGCTAATAAGATACTTTTTTGGTATTTCAGAATATAATGAGGAGTCCTCGCTTTTATCTGCTGCTATATCTGCAACTACATAAAAGAACATTGTAAACGCAATAAATATATTAATAAAGAACTTATAATTCATATAAAGAAATGATATTAAAAAAGCTAAAGCTTAAGTATTTAATCCCTGTATTACTGAATACAAGTTGGGATAACGACTATTTGGTTCTTTTAACCATACAAATCATAAATTGGATATCCTACCGTCTGAGTTATTGGCACGCGATCACTTCCCCATTTAAACACATCGGTAATCGACTAAATCTTAAAGGTTAAGTTTGAGTACCGCCATATTTATATTTATAATGCGATATTGATCACATATTTATATTTATAATGCGATATTGATCACATATTTATAAAATGTTTCATACCGCGTACTTTTCAAGTTTTTCGGTCAAGCCTTTATGTAATGAAACGCAACCTAACAAAATCTCAAGTGCTGCATTTATTAACTCACTGCTTCGCTCAACTTCTAGAATTTGACCTTCTTGATATTTACCCCCATGGAATAGATTGTTTCTGACCGTCTTAACCATTAGTAAAACTCTTTCTTCATTTGAGAATTTATCTTTTATATTAAGATTTCTCCACTTCAATTTACTATACTGTATATATTGCTGTTTCGGCGGATTTTCACTAATATATTCAACAGCTTTTTTAAAAGAATCTTTCTCAATTTTGGAAAATGAATCCTTAATATCAATAGTAAATTTCTTCCAATCAGCATTTGCTATCCCTTTTTGTGATTTCAAATATCCTTCTTGTTTAAGAGCACATTCGAATACTGAATAAAACCAAATGAAATCAAAAACAAGATCTTTATCTAATAAATCAGGTGCTGCGTATTTAAATATAGTCAAATTATTATGATATTATCGTTAATCTTGCATTAGATTGAATAAAAAAAGTATTCAATACATCAATCACATTTTTAACTGCTTTTACATTAAATTTATTGTTCGTTTTTAAGGCCATTTATTCATCAGTTAAGATATTGGTTTAAAGGCACATCTCCGACTAACTCTTTTTTTATACGTAGAATTATTTTCTTCTTACAAGTAATAACTTAACCGACATACCCATCAAAAGAAGATCTATTAGTTAAAAACATGTTGTATTTATTTACTAAAAAATGCGTAACTCTAAAATATTGAATTTAATTTCAATTTATTAAACTGGTCTCAATCACGAACTTCTTATGACAAATCGTTAAATACTTACGAATGAATAACATGAAATCAGTCAAAAACCATGGCTTTCTTAAGTTATTAAGAACGCTATGTCTAATTGAAGGCATATCTACTCTTATATTATTTTTCATTGCTATGCCTATGAAATATTTTTTGAATATCTCTCAAGCAGTTAGTTGGCCAGGTAGAATTCATGGTTTGCTTTTTGTGCTTTTAATAATATTCTCAATTATGGCAATCAAAAAAGTGCCTATTAGCTATAAACTATCATTCATGCTTATTCTTGCTGCAATTTTTCCTTTTGGTCCATTTTTAGCAGATAGAAAGCTTAAATCATTATCACGCATCTAACAACAAAATTGAAAAGACGCGTTACTATAGCAATATTTAAAATCACAATTAAAATCAAAGTTTTCTCACACATCCACCAATTATTGTAAACATTAGGCATACAAAGTAAAATTTAAAATGGGTCAACAATATTCTGAATTATCCGAAAAACTGAAACAGTTTATAGAAAAACAAAAAATGTTCTTTGTAGGTACTGCAACCTCTGAAAGTAGAGTAAATATCTCTCCTAAAGGAATGGATACTTTGCGGGTTCTTGATAAGAACAGAGTCGTGTGGCTAAATGTAACGGGGAGTGGGAATGAAACCTCTTCACATATCCAAGAAAACTCTCGCATGACAATAATGTTTGCTGCGTTTGAGGGAAACCCTATGATTCTTCGACTTTATGGGAAAGCAAAAGTAGTCCATAAAAACGATTTAGAGTGGAATGAATTATATCCCTTATTCAAGCCCAATCCTGGAGCAAGGCAAGTCTTCGATCTTAGCATAGACCTTGTTCAAACATCTTGTGGTATGGCTGTTCCACTTTTTGACTATGTAGAAGAGAGAGAGTCACTCACTAATTGGGCTTCAAAAATAGGAAGTGATGGGATTAAGGAATATTGGTTAGAGAAAAATCAAGTAAGCCTTGATGGCAAACCAACAAATATCAAAGAGAAAAATGCTTAACGAACAAATAAACATGCTGAAAACACTTTTCATATCCAATTACTTTAAAGAATAAATTTTATATTTAGATAATTTGAGCAGCTAGAATTATTGCATAAATAATATTAAACTTCTTATCGGAACTCGAATGTAAATCTGATAAAATTTAATATGATTTTCTCTTGTCTATTAGTGAAGTGCCTCTAAACTGACGATTAATAATAATTCTTGTAAAAAAATTAACAACTTTCTTTAGAACCGAAGGCAATAAGATGAAATATAATAAAATAATGATCTCATTTGAAGACAAAAATCACGATTACGAAGTCCTTAAACATGCCATGGACATCACTGAAAGGAATGGAGCAACACTAACCCTTCTTCATATTAACAGTGGACATGCAGGCTACCCGTCAAGAGTCATGCGTCCTCTAGAGCATAGCTATACTGAAGAAGAACTTCGAGACATCGTTAATGAAATCCCTCACAATGTAACCGTAAATATAGAATTGCACAAAACTGATCAGATTTTAGAAGCGATTGTTCAAAAATCTAAAGAATATGACCTATTAGTTATGGGACATCGTCATGCTAGTTTCATAGAAAAGCTACTTAGAGGCTCTCTTGATGAAAAGGTGATTAACAATGTTGACTGTGATGTTCTCACCGTTAAACAAAATAACTAAACAATCCAGGGAAATCTATATTAAGATTTTTAACTAAAACATACACTGTTGGTTAAATTAAATATGAAAGTAGAAAACTGTACTTGATTGTTGAATTAAAAATATGGTTCATCGGGAATATTCTTGCATAGACATACTTGATCTAAAAAAATAAACATGGATTTTAAGGATAGACAGGATTTTTCGTGTGACTAAAACGTCTGTTTACTTTTTCCTAGTCCAAGTCTTGAAACTTCCCCTAAATCATGATTCACCTCAAAAGCATATCCTATTCATCCCATCTATCCATGTAAATATTTTTACCTTAGAGTATGTTCATACAAGAATATTCCCGATGAACCAAAAAAGATGAATGAATAGGGAAATATTGAGCTTCAATATATACTAGTAAACTAATTCTTAACACGCACTACTTATTACAAATATTAAGAGTAATATGCTAATAAACCAACTCAAAGAAGCACTCTATAATTTATCCTGTTCACCCAAGGATCAAATCGAATGGTTGAAAACTAATTCATTACCCGTTGATGAATTAGTACTGCTATTTGACGACACATATTTACCTGTCAAATCACAAAATATACTAAATTATAGTTTATTGAAAAATTTAGAGGAACTGGATATCACTTTAGGGAAGATGTCTGGACAACAAAACAAAAATATATGGTCAGAAGAATCATTGTATTCTAATAGTATGTGGGGGGAAATTCGTATTCTTTCACAACAAGCTCTTCAAGACCATAGCTGGCCAAGTGAGTCATCTCTATAACAAGTAAAAAAAATGACAACAACTTTAAAACAATACCATAACAGCTCCGTTAAATAACGCAACTAATGGATGTCGTATTCTTAGAATGAAAATATGCACATAAACACAAAATCACCATTGATAAAACCAAATATTCTGCTGATAATGACAGCTCATCAATCTGCCAATCTCATGAGTTGCGTCATGGGGAACGCTATATTTAAAAACCTAATATGGATTCCTTGGTTGAAAATGGTGACTGCTTTGGCATACAATGTCGTTCCCATAGACTTTAATAAAACTAAAGGAGTGAAACGATGAAAAGTGTTTTTCCCATTGGAACAACTATTTATAAACCTGAAAAGTGCAGTGCGGGCTATAACCTTGTTTCAGGTACAGGTGTTGTGAAACTTATAAATATGAATGGTGAAATTAGTCATCAATGGAATATAGACCCTGGAAATAAAAAGGGGTTCATTCATCGAACACGTTTACTCCCAAATGGTCATTTGATGATTCTTTTTGGAAGCAATAAAGTACCTGGACATATAGCAGAATTTGATTGGCAGGGAGATGAAACCTGGTCATACACTCCAGAGCATTCGGCTCATCATGATTTTTGGCCCACGGATAGAGGTACAGTTTTCTTAATATGCACATGTGAACTGCCCAAAGAATACAATCAAAAAATCACAGACCCAATACGCAAAGAAAAATCTATTTTTGGTGATGAATTAATTGAAGTCTCACGTGAAAAAAAAATAGTATGGAGCTGGTTTCAGCACGAGCACATGGATGTAAACTGGTGTAACCCAATACCTGCTAATCAGAATTGGATTGGTGGAGAAAACAACAATACAATAACAGACTGGACTCACACCAATACAATACAAGAATTACCACAAAACAAATGGTTCGACGCTGGGGACACTCGCTTTAAACCAGGAAATATTCTTCAAAGCCTACGACAATTAGATACCATAAATATTATTAACAAAGAAAGTGGTTCTGTTGTATGGTCTTATACAGGTGACTATAACGGAGGCTTATCCGGTCAACATGAACCCCATATGATAGAAAAAGGTTTGCCAGGTGCAGGAAATATAATTGTTTTCGATAATGGGGCCTCTCCAAATAAAGACCTCGCACATTGTGGTTGTTCATATGTTTTAGAAATCAACCCAAGCGATAACAATTTGGTATGGGTCTATGAGGATAGTCATTTTTTCTTTGCTCGTTTCACTGCTAATTGTCAACGTTTACCCAATGGAAACACTCTGATTTTAGAATCTCTTTGTCGTCGATTATTTGAAGTGACTCCAGAAAAAGAAATAGTCTGGGAACATATACAAACTGATCCTGCTCAACGAATTTATAGATATCCATACGATTATTGTGATTTCTTCAAAAAACTTCCGATTCCTCGAGAACGTCAAGTAACGCCACCAAAAGAATTGCGTATTCAACCAGACGAAGAAAGAAATTTATAAAATAATTCTTTATATAAATTATTGTGTTGTTATCAACTAGTCTTTTAGGTGCAATTGTTCAAAAGCTTGCTTAAAACCATTATAAGCTTCTTTTTCTTCACTAAAGACCATATTTGCGCCTGCTTCTTTTGCTTTCTCTATATTTTTATGATATTTGCAATAAGCTACAAGGTGGCATTCTGAATTAATTTCTTTTATGCTTTTAATAATTTCACAGGTTACTTCATCATTAGAAACCCCTATCAAGGCCAATCTACAATGGGCGGTATCTGCACGATTCAATACGTCTTTACTTCTTGCATCACCTGCAACTGTATGAAAACCATGAATGGTGAAATCATGTAAATTTATAGGACTAATATCAATTAAACAAATATCAAAACCTAAAAGGTCCAAACTTGAAGCAGCTTGTCGTCTGACAGGTCCAGTCCCAACAATAAGTGCTCGTTTAACTTCATCGTTTATAGTTTCTGGTGGAACAAATGTAGATTGCTGGTCAGGAAGACCTCCAATAATATTCAAACCAAATTTTATTAATTGTGGCGTTATGATCAGAGTTCCCAATGCAATAAACAACATTCGGTTGTAATTTTGATCACTTATAGCACCAGACACTAAAGCTGAGGCAATAAGTAAAAATGAGAATTCTCCAAGTTGTGATAACCCCATTCCCATCCCCAAAGAAGATCTCCAAGATAACCCAGTTAATTTTAAGGCTATTGAAGCTGCAAATGTTTTTAAACAAAGCATACCTAGCAAACCTGCAATCATTAAAAAAGGTTCTTGGATAAAGACCATCGGTTGTAACAATACACCAAGGGATACAAAAAAAACTGAAGCAAAAATCTCTCTAAATGGCAAAACAATGGTATCAATTTGCTTACTAAGTTTATTGCCACTTAAAATCAATCCTGCAGCCAGTGAACCAATTGCAGCGGGTAAACCTAAAATGTGGGCACTGAAACAACTTGATAACAATAAACTTAAAGTAAACAAAACTACTAATTCAACATTTCTCATTCCATAGAGCATTGAAATCATCCATTTATCAATAACCATTTTAGTTATAATCACCCCAATTACAAAAACAATAGATTTTAAAATTAGCCAACCCCACACGGACATTTCAGGTGCACCTTTCCCTAAGGCCAATAAGGGAACAATCAACATTAATGGTACTAAAGCAATATCTTGAAAAATAAGAATACCAACTCCTCGACGCCCATGCTCTGTTGAAGCTTGCCCCCACTCAGAAAGTGCTTTAAAAACAAGTACTGTTGAACTTAAAGAAGCTGACAAAGCTGCTAAAATTGCAGAATTAGTTTCCATCCCAAATGCCTTACATACAAAGGTTAGAGGTACGGCAACGAGAGCCATTTGGGTAAAACCTCCAATCAAACAATTTTTTTTAAGACGTACCAGTTCTTTAATCGAAAATTCAATTCCAACTGAAAAGAGCAACAAAAGAGCTCCTGCATGGGCTAAGTATTCGAGTTCATGATGGTTATCTGAAACTAAATTTAAACCCGATTTTCCAATAAATGCTCCAACGACGAAGTATCCTGCTATTAGTGATAATGAGAGTTTTTTACAGATGAGTCCTATGAAAAAACCTGCTGAAATGACTAGTAAAAGATCTAGTAAAAGCGTTGATATAATTTCATTATTCATGATTCATATGTCATGATAAATAAAAAAAGCTAAGCACTAGTCTAATTTTTTCAAATTATTTCATACTACTTAAATAGTATGAATTCTCAAATTAAAAATTATTGTTTGTTTATATCCTCCTTCCTTTTAACAGTAATGCCTTTACTCGATTCATCATAATCTATTTTCGCAGTATCTCCTGTGCCTATTTTTCCTTGAATCAACAATTCTGATAAGGGCTCTAAGATATGCTCTCTAATCATTCTCTTAAGAGGTCTCGCACCATAAGCGGGGTCATAAGATAAGTCTGATAATTCCAGCTTCGCTTTATCACTTATTTCAAGAGATAGCTGTCTTTCTTTCAAAATAGGTTTGAGAGATTCTAATTGAATATCGACAATCCCAGCAATTTGTTCTCGCTCTAAACGCTGAAATAAAACTGTCGAATCAATGCGGTTAATGAATTCTGGACTAAAAGTTGACTTGATCGCCTCATTGCAAAGTAGCTCTACACTGGCTCTATCATTTGATTCTAGTATTGCTGCAGAACCTACATTAGAAGTCATTATTAAAATAACGTTTCTAAAGTCAACCGTACGACCTTGGCCATCTGTTAAATGCCCATCATCCATCACTTGAAGTAAAACATTATATACATCACGATGAGCTTTTTCTATCTCATCTAACAGTACAACGCTGTATGGCCTGCGCCGTACAGCTTCTGTGAGTTGTCCGCCCTCATCATAGCCGACATATCCTGGAGGCGCTCCTACAAGCCTCGATACACTGTGTTTTTCCATGTACTCGCTCATATCAATCCTGACTATATTTTTCTCATCATCAAACAGAAATTCTGATAAAGCTTTTGCAAGCTCAGTCTTCCCTACTCCAGTTGGTCCTAAAAATAAAAATGAACCTATGGGTCTATGTGGGTCTTGCAAGCCTGCTCTAGCTAAGCGTATAGATTTAGATACCTTTGAAACAGCTTCACTTTGACCAACCACTCGCTCAGTTAAACGAGACTCCATGTTCAATAATCTTTCACTGTCAGACTCTAACATTTTGTTGACGGGAATTCCAGTCCACCTAGAAACCACATAAGCAATATCTTCAGCTTTCACTTCTTCACGTATATAAGATGAATCACCTTGGTGCTGATTAATTTCCTCTTGAATATCTTTGATTTCTTTTTCTAATACTGGTAATTTACCATACTCAAGTTCAGCGGCACTAGCTAAGTCACCATTTCGCTTTGCCGTCTCTGCTTGTTGCTTTAGTTGTTCTTGTTCAGATCTTTTAGCTTTAATCGAAGTGACTAAATCTCGTTGCCCCTGCCATTTAGAGCGTTTTGAACGTACTTCTTCCTCTTGATTAGCTACGAGTTTTTCAAGGTGCTTTCTTCGCTCTTTTGACAGCGCATCCTTTTCACGTTTTAAAGATTCGATTTCAACTTGTTCT
>Ga0233432_10002915_pt1 | contig 15746 bp, 10 predicted proteins | sample SI_122_August201_6_FD_179870 | JGI IMG/M metagenome (GOLD analysis project Ga0233432, IMG submission 179870) | Seawater microbial communities from Saanich Inlet, British Columbia, Canada - SI_122_August2016_10_MG | ecosystem: Environmental > Aquatic > Marine > Inlet | place: Canada: British...
GATGCTCCTTATACTAAGGCCACTTCTGAGGCTGAATACAGCATTGATCTTGGCGGTTCAGGTGGTGGAGGCGGTGGAGGCTGTCTGCTAAAACCATAATACGTCTATCTTCTCTAGGTGTGAGTTCAGGGTTACCATGACCCAACCTGTCTCGTCCAAAGTCATTATGAATGTGATGAAATGAACGTTAATTTTGTAAGGAATTTCCGAGGCTGTTTCTTATGCAGAGCATGATTTTCTCGCCGAACACCCCTGTCATTTCGGACAACACGGTTTTCTCAGAAGTGATCTCTAACGCGACGCTGAGTCGAGTGGAGAATGACTATGGAGGCGTTCCTGCTGGCAACGAACCCGTCCAGTCCAAAGGGCTCAACGCCACCTCTGTGCGCTACATGAGCCTAGATATTGAATCAACCTACGGAGTTACCTAAAACGACTGGCAAGGGAGCTTCAGCAAAGTTAGGTTAGAAAGTTACTAGGTCGAGAGCGAACTTTTTCTGTTTTTTCGCACTTTGGTGACGAAAAAAGTGGCTTTTGGGCCTCGTCATATTTATATGAGGAAAGGCTTTAAAGCTCATGAGGTGTGAGATAGCACGTTTTCAGAATAAAAGACTTTTAGGGATTCAGTTGAGATTGAAAAGGCCCGGGTACTTTAGGGCCCATGTTAGTGGGTGGGCACGAGATATTCTGGTTTCCAGGGGAGTCTAAACTCTTGGGGATACGCAGTGAACGAGCCTGAAGACGTGAAGCCGACCGACGTGTCCGCCGCCGAGAGTAAGGCCTCACCCTCAATCACCTTCAAAGCGGTGTTTTTGGCTGTCATGGCCGTCGTCGTCATCAACGCCTTTGCCGGTTTTGGAGATGACGAGCTAAAGCAGGGCTTGATTATCGGAAATCACATGCCTGTTGCCGTGTATTTCACCCTCTTTGGCTTGGTTTGCCTTTGGAACCCCTTGATGTCCATCAGCCTCAAGTTTCTCGTCCTCGGCAGGAGGGAGACGGCTGTCTTCTTTGTGCTTGTTCTGGTCGGGTGTTGGGCTCCGACTTCTGGTCTTTACCGATACTTTAACAGGGTGGTGGTGGGTCCGGTCTACAACGAAGTGGCGAATCCTACCTGGACGAAATACGGTCTGGTGAACATGTTGCCAGAAAAGCTTTTCCCCTTGAAGGGGGATATGAATGCACCTGCCTCCGATCGACCAGATCGGCCTGAGGGGGTGATTCCTGCCTCAGGTGATTCTGTTTATTCGGGGTTTGTTCAGGGACTGAACATCACGTCTGATTCAATTTCCGGAAGCCTCCACCAAATGAGTGAGGTCATGGGAGCTTGGGCTGAGCCAATGCAGTATTGGGGGGTCTTGCTGTTCTTTATGGCCCTGACGGTGTTATCCCTGTCCTTGATTCTCCATCGACAGTGGTCTAAACACGAACAATTGGCCTATCCTTTGGCAGGAATCGCTCAGTCCGTGATGGAGCGGGAGGAGGGTAAGATTTTTGGAAAGGTGTTTAGGTCGAAGCTGTTTTGGGGAGGCTTTGTTTTACCTTTCACGGTCCACATGATCAACTGGGGGCATGGCTGGTTCAGTTCAGAGATTCCCAGTATCACGCTGAAGTGGTGGTTGCCCTGGGAGAAGATATTCCCCGTCATCAACGACTCAGGTGATTTTGGTGTAAGGCAGGGCACGATCTTTTTCTGCATCATTGGCGTTTGTTATTTCGCGGCCTCTGAAGTAAGTCTAACGATAGGGCTATCAACGCTCATTCTCACGATCTTCGGGGCTCAGTATTATTTGGCCGAAGGAAAGCCCTTGTCGCGGGAAAGTATTGATATGGTCAAGTTGGGAGGTGGATTTGCTTATGGCGTGATGCTCTTTTGGGCGGGTCGTTCTTATTACATCAAAGTCTTTGCAAAAGCCTTGACCTTTAGGAGAGCGAATGAGTCCGAGGTCGATGGCGTTTGGGCTGCCAGGGTCTTTATTATTTCCTTCTTCGCCATGATCTACACCTTGAGCATCATGGGTTTCGATTGGTTTATTGCCTTTCTGTTTAGTGCCTCTTATCTATTGATGATGACGATCCTGACGCGCGTGGTCTGCGAAGCAGGAACACCTTTTATTCAACCTTGGGGGTCTCAGTTGCCTTTGGGTGTGGGTTTACCAAAACTCTTTGGACCTGCGGTCTTCGGAGCTAAGCCTCTGGTATTTTTTAATTACATGAGTCAGGCTATCTTCTCAGACCCTAGAGAGTGCATGATGCCTTATGTCTCCAATGGTTTGAAAGTGAGTGAGGCCTTCAAGCTTAAACTGAAGCGTCTATGTGTCATCATTATGGGAGTGGTCATTGTTGGCATGGTCGTAGGCTTTGTGGCTAGGAGCTACTCAAGTTATAAATTTGGAGCTCAGAAGGACGGTTGGGCATGGAACAAGGTCTCAAATACGGCGATTGATAGTTCAGTGAAAGGCGTCGCCTTTCTACATGAGACGGGACAGCTTGAGGCCAGTGAGAGTGCGAGCGGCCTTGGTCGGCTCGCGTTTTTTGACCCCGACCCGGAAGTGGTGAAGTACATGGGGATTGGAGTTGTCTTGATGTTCTCGATGTTTTTCATGAGATTCAGATTCAGTTGGTTTCCGCTTCACCCCTTGCTGATTGTTGTTCTTGGAACCTACGCATTTAGATCGACTTGGGCCTCATACCTGATTGGATGGTTGATTAAATCCTTGGTGGTGAGATTCGGGGGAGGGCGAGTTTATCAGGATCTGAAACCATTATTTATCGGGCTTATTGTCGGTGAACTCGTCGTTGGTGGTTTAGCCATCGTGACAGGTTTTATTTATTTTGGAACAACGGGGCTGAAACCTCCGTGGTTTGGTATTCTTCCCTACTGATCATGAACAGCCTCATCGAAGTTCGTGATCAAATTCGGCTCTCTCTGAAGGAGGTGGTGGCCATTGTTGTCAGCGGAATCCAGCATCGTTTCTTACGTTCAACGTTGACGATGTCAGTGATCCTGTTGGCCGTAGCCTTCTTCATGTCGATGTTGAGTGAGTCTGTCTTTATCAAGTCGACGGGGCGGGCTGTTCAAGCTGAAATTCTTGAAAGGAAGGCTCCAACGTTGATGTTACGAAGAATGTTTTCGAAACCTTCAACGAAGATTCTCCGCAAACATCTTGTGCAGGCCAGTGAGGCAGAGTTAGCTAGAATGTCAGTCTTTACTGGGACTCACCTCGAAGACCTTCAGCGTTTATCCCAGCAATGTCAACGTATGGACCGTTATCGATCTTTTTTTCAAAAATTAGATGTGGGGAAGAGATTGGCACTGATTGGCAAGAGAAAGGCGGACGCCATCTACATTCATCTTCAACCTGAAAAAGTATGGAAGGAATTTCTGAAGGCACTTGATCCGATGCATTCGGTCAAGATTCCTGGGAAGGTCGAAGAGTTTCGTGGTTTCCTAGATCGCTTCGATACCTTTAGAAAAGAATTTTCTGCTTTTCACCTAGCGTGGAATCAGAGTATTGAATTGTTCAGCCTAGAAGCTGAAAAGCTCATGGGGACTCCTCAAGAGGAAGAGTGGATTCGTGGAGCCAACGAAGAGCAGTTGAAGACCTTCGTTAGTTTGGCGACCCGGTTTCACTTCGACGTGGAACTTAAGTTTGCAGAGAAAATGAAGAAGAGTTTTCGAGATGAGCATCTCAAAAAAGAAATGCTAAAGTCTTTGAACTCGGTTGAGGGTCGGCGAATGTGGGCGAAAGCCTTTAGAACTAAGCACGACCTCGATGAGAAGATTGAACGTTTGAGTGACCCAAGAGCAACAGGGGTCATAAAAGGTTTTAGCTCAGATGAAATCGTTCTGGTGAAGGGAATCTTTGATTATGACAAACACTTGGGCAAGCTGTCCGATGCTCTAGTGGGAAAAACCGAACTGGAGGGAGACGCTCTGCTTTCGAAGCGTCAGATATTCTTGCTCACCATTTCCTTTCTCGTCTGTATGGTTGGCATTGCCAACGCCATGCTGATGTCGATCACTGAGCGTTTTCGAGAGATCGCTACCATGAAGTGCCTTGGAGCAACGGACGGATTTATTTTAACTCAGTTTCTGGTTGAAGCGGCCATACAGGGGGTCGTTGGAGGTGTCGTTGGAATGTTCATCGGCCTGAGCCTATCCATCTTCAAAGGCTGGTTCCTCTTTGGTGGTTTCATGTTCGAAAACCTTGATGTTGGTGGTCTGACCATGACAGGTCTGATCTCAATGGTGTCGGGAATTCTGCTTTCAATGTTGGCCTCGCTCTATCCCTCTTGGTCGGCTTCCCGTATGGCTCCGATGGAGGCCATGAGAATCGAGTGATGGCTGAAGAGGAGCGAAAAAACCCCATGGACTATGACCATGAGGAGTATGCCAAGGGTCAGAAGATTCTGGTTCGTGCCCACAACGTGGAAAAAACCTTCGTCAATGGGGCGAGTGTGACGCGGGCTCTCAAGGGAATAGACCTAGAGATTTTTAGGGGCGAGTACATCTGTGTGATGGGCCCGTCGGGATCGGGTAAGTCAACGTTCTTTAACATGATTGGCGGGCTCGATTCTCCTACGGGAGGGCGAGTCTTTATCGACGAAGTAGACATGGCGCAGCTCAATGCGAAAGAATTGGCTTTTCTGCGATGTCGTAAAATCGGTTATGTCTTTCAGTCCTACAATCTGAATTCCGTTATGACCGCTCTCGACAATGTGACGTTACCAATGGTCTTTGGTGGGATGCACCCAGACGAAGCTCGCAGGAGAGGGCATGAACTATTAGAGAAAGTAGGGTTGGGTGAACGGTGGGATCACAAACCTAAAGAAATGTCTGGTGGTCAGCAACAGCGGGTGGCCATTGCCAGAAGTTTGGCCAACGACCCCTCCCTTCTTCTTTGTGACGAACCCACCGCCAACCTCGATTTTAAAACGGGAAAAGAAATTCACCGAATCTTGTATGAACTCAATAAAGACGATGGCGTGACCATCATCTGCGCTACCCACGACTGGGAGATGCTTTCGGTTTCAGATCGTATGATTTGGATTGCTGACGGACAGGTGGACCGTGTGGCTCGGAGTAAGGACGTGAAGATTGAAAAGGCTAGCCTCGGTTCGGACGAGGAGTTTTGATCTGATGAGAGGCATCGTTACTGTATTTCTGATCCTCCTTGGTTCGTTGTTGCCGCTGATCGGCGAGGTGTCGACCAAGAGTCAGGTCTACGAAGAGGTCTACTCAACGCTCACCTCATTCCCTCATCGTCTACCGGGTTCAGATGCTTTTCTAAAGTCTCAGGCTGTTGTCGAGAAGCACCTGAAAGCTGCTGGGCTGAAGGTGCTTCACCAAGAGTATGAGACTCAGGTGCCCGTCACACGCAGATGTGATTTTTTGGTGAATGGAGTCAGGGTTGAGGGGGTCGCTCCTTATGGCCCTAGTATGTCGACGCTACCGAACACTGGGGGGAAGCCCCTTGTTGGTCCTTTGGTTTACGCAGGTTCTGGTGACCTCGAATCGATCCGTCATCTTGACCTGAAGGGAGCCATTGTTCTTCTAGATATGTCTTCTGTTCACATGCGCCTTTCTTTTATTCATGGGGCAAAGGCGGTTGTGTTTGTTGGAGACGACGAAGCGACACAGTGGAATGTAGCCCATCATTTCAGTAAGATTCCCATGAACATCCCTCGGGCTTATGTCCCGAGAGAGGTGGCCCAAAAGCAAGGGTGGATCAACTCCGTTGGAGAAGTGGCGAATGAAGCCTCTCTGGACCTTCTGGTGACTTGGGAGTCACGTCAGGTTTCCAATCTCTGTGCTGTGATCAAAGGAAAGGAGGGCGCTAGCTTCAATCTTAACAGTGAGGAGGGGTTGGTCCTGTCGACTCGTCTGGACACGTTTGGAGCCATCCCTGACCTTTCTCCACAGAAACGGGATGCCGCCAACGCCGCCCTGCTCACCGAGGTCGCCACCCAATTAGCCGCGACACAGCCGACTCGCTCAATATTCATCGTCTTCTCGGGTTCGGAGTACAATGTTCACGAAGGGCTTCGCTATTTTTATGATGCCTATGCAAGAACCTGGAATCTGAATCGTGAGAAGGACACCCTTGAAGTTCGAAAGGGCTATCACGAAGAGGAAGTGGAAGAGCTAAGCCAGCAACTCGAGCTTCTCACGGCAGAAGACTTTTTTGCTAAGAGTGATCACGCTCAATTCCAAGAGGTCATTCAGCAGATCAAGAGAAACCTACGGGCCATGATCAGTGGCTACAACTTTGAATTGATGGAGCTCTCGGTTAAGGGGAGGGCTCTTCCCAGAGAAAATAAAGCAGAGAGAGAGGAGCATCAGAAGAAGGTCGATCAACTGAGTGGCGAGAAAAAGATATGGAATGACATCCAACGGCAGGTGTCTGAAGGGAAACTGAGTGTTGGTTATGCCGGGCCTGACAAGGTTGCAGATGGCGAAAGAGATAACGTCGACTATTTCAATGAACTGAAACAGGAACTCATCGAAGGAACCACGCGCGGACTTCATCACGCCAAGCAGCGACTCCGTTACGTTGAGGGCTCCATGATTCTAGAAAAACACATGAAGGGAGTGACCTTTGTCTCTCACTTCACTTTCGACTTTGCGAATGCCGTCCGCCCTTGGTGTTTCGATTCCATGGGAAATTATCGATTTTTAATGGATAGAGACATCAGCTTTGGACTCTTTGCAAAGAGTCTGAAAGGGATGGTTGAGGTCTATGAAAAACATGAAGGAGCCTTTGGGAAAGGAAAATTACTTAAGGCTTCGACCAAAGGTTTCATGACCCCTGGTTTTCTATCTACGCCACGCCCTCGTCGTCTTTCTGGTATGGTAGCGAGCAGTCACCGGGTGAACGGCTTCAATCTGGTGTCCGTGGGAGAGCCTCTGGATTCTGATGGTCTCCCCGTTGAGGAAGATGTGGACCTGTCTGCTCTCGCCTCTCCTTTGCAATCGTACCTGTTGGACCTTTCTTCATCTCCGGCGATCTCTCTTGCGTCGGCATTGCCAGAAAATATTTTCAATCGACCTCTCCGTTATTCTAGAGTTAATGGTCGACCCGATGGCCGAGGCTTTCAGTTCCTCCAAAAGGGAAGTGATGATATCGAAGGTTCTGCCCAAGGTGCCATCGCTCTCATCTTCACAGCGGGCGAAGAGATTCCTCTTGTGGGTTACAGCCAAGCCATGATGGCTAGAGTTAATTCATATGGTAGGGTTTATGCTCCAAACCTTCGCCGGGGGTACCTTGCGCTGACAGCCGTTTTCTATGACCCGGAAACAGGACTGTTATCAAGGGTTTCGGGCTACACGAACGCTCATCACAAAGGCGTTGCTCAGCTATTTCACTGTAACACCCTCGCTCACTTTAAGTATGACACGCCAGAGAAGTACAATCTGGTCAGTCATTCGACGACCAAGGTTCTGAGGGGTGAGAACGACAATGGGTACAGTTCTCTTTTTGTACAACACCGCCTAACGGACTCTCTCATCTGCCGGGACCGTGAGGGGAGCTTTAAGTCCTTTGTGAACGGATACTTGCTAACAGGTTCCACGGAGAACAACTACAAGGGCATCGGTCTATCTGAAGATCCACAAGTCATCCTCTCTTTAGATGCGACACACCAGGCTAATAAGGACTACGAGCGCCTGAATGGTCATCGTTACGGCTCCCTCAAGGCGAAGGGAATTGTTAACAATTCCATTGCTATTCTCGACGCAGACCGAGCTGAATATGTACAGAATGCGAAGCAAGCATTAAAGGATAAGGACTTGTCAGCTTATCGAGCTTTCCAAACCTTTGCGCTGAGTCTCGCCTACCGGACCTATGGCCCATTGCGGGAGCTATCTTCTGACATGGTGAGTGCTGTGGTCATACTCATGTTATTGCTCTTGCCCTTTGCCTTTTCAATGGAACGACTCATCCTTGGGTTTACGAGTATTTACAGTCAGATCATTGGTTTTATCTGTATCTTTCTGGCGACCTTCGGAATTCTGTACATGGTCCATCCTGCCTTCAGTTTGGCCGAAGCCCCCTTGGTGATCTTTTTGGCTTTTGTGATCATTCTGATGAGTGCCATCGTGATCTACATCATGATGGGAAAATTTAAACTGGAGATCAAAGCCATGCAGGGCTTGGTTTCTAGAAGCCACTCGGCGGTCAAAGAGAGTTCGACGGCTGTGGCTTCGGTGTTGATCGGAATCTCGGGTATGCGCAATCGCCCTCTTAAAACCTTTTTAACTGCTGCCACCATCGTTCTTCTCACCTTTACCATCTTAGTTTTTGCCAGTTTTGACTCTCAGTTAGGCGTGGTTGAAACTTACCTAGGAGGAGGCACAGGAGTGGACCGGGTTGAGGTGCATCGTCCATCTTGTATGGAGATCCCGCCCGCCATCGTTCACGGCATTCGTGAGAACTATAAAGATGATTACGAGGTATTTGTAAGAAGAGCTAGTTTTGTAGATCCTATCGGAATGAAGCAGTCAAAAGCGGCTCCAATGGAGAACCACGCGCTGATGGCTTTAACGGGGAAATTCACGAAACTGTCGGGCGTCTTGGGTTTTGAGAAAGGCGAGATTGCGAGCAATAGTGACCTCAAAGCCATTTTTGAATCAATGATTCAGACCAAGTCTCCTCACCCTCCCTTGATGCTGCCTGAGCTGGTGGTTTCTGAGTTGGGGGTGAAGTTAGGAGATGAGGTGATCATTCGTGGAAAGAGTTTTACCTTTGTCGCCGCCTTCAGCAGTGCAAGGTTGGACGCCCTCGCCAACATGGACAACACCAAAGTGGTTCCTCCTGATTTTCAGGCGACCATGGAAGAGGAGGGGAGCAATCCAAATGTTTCTGCTGATGCCCTTGATAATCTTCTCGACAGTCTTGATGTGAGTTCTTTTCTTTGGCTGTCAGCCGATCTCTGTGCGGTGACAACAGCTGAGGCCCTTGAGGGACTGGGAGACTATGTGAATCACATTGGCCTATATCCCAAGCCGGGAGCAGATCTGGCCGAGGCGTCTCGTGCGATCGCTCAGATGTTCAAGGGGCCTGTTCTCGCTAAGGATGCAGAAGGTGCCCGACAGTTCTTTTTCACCTCTTCCATCCAGGGTTCGGGTTTAACGGAGGTTCTTGTACCCCTTCTCCTTGGAGGCTTGATCATTTTCTCTTCTCTCATGGGTTCGATCGTGGACCGGGAGAAGGAGATCTTCACGTTCAGTGCTTTGGGCTTGGCCCCACCTGATGTGGCAACCTTGTTTTTCGCCGAGTCTGCGGTTTATTCAGTGATTGGTGGTGTTGGCGGTTACCTTTTCTCCCAGCTGGCGGCGGCTTTTCTGGGTATGTTAGCCCATTACGGTATTTTCTATCCTCCGGAAATGAATTTTTCCTCTCTGTCCTCGATCTACACCATCTTGATCGTGATGGGTTTGGTGATGATTTCCACAATCATTCCAGCGATCAAAGCGGGTCGAAGCGCCAATCCCGGCGTGGCTCGAAAATGGAAGATGCCCGAGCCCAAAGACAATGTGATGCGTTTTGTCTTTCCCTTTACCGTTTCCCAAACGGACATTACGGGTGTCTTGAGTTTTATCAGTGAACATTTTAAATCTCACAGCGATGCCTCTTTGGGAAGTTTCGCGACAGAAGAGGTTGAGATATTCGAAGAGACTCGTGAAGACATGGCCTCAGGGAGCAGCATGGGCATCAGTATGAACATGGCTCTTGCCCCATTTGACTTGGGGATCTTTCAAAAGTTCACCCTCTCCTCCGAAGATTCTGATATCCCAGGCATCATGGAGGTGGTGATTGAATTAGATAAGACTAGCGGGGCCTCGGGGGCTTGGGTTCGCTCCAACCGCCTCTTTATTGATGATTTAAGGAATCAGTTTCTCCTTTGGCGTTCTCTGCCAGTGGAGAGTGTTGAGCACTACTGTTCTATGACTCAGGAGTATCTGAAGGAGGCCGCAGTTCATGGCTAGAGAAGATAAAGAGCTAGAAGAGTTCCGCTCCTTGATGGAGGTGCCAGGTTCGTACGAGAGTGGTTTCAATTTCAAATCGCTTCTTGGGGCGATTTTTGTCGCCATGATCATGGTCCCCGGAGCCCTCTACATGGATCTCCTGGCGGGAGTGAGTGTTGGTCCAGCTGCTCAATGGGTCACGGTGATTCTGTTTATTGAGATCGCCAAACGAGCGAATGCTCGTATGTCACGGGCTGAGCTTTTTGTGCTCTTCTACATGTCGGGGTCGCTGATGAATGCCCAAGTTGAGGCGACGCCCATTTTTCGTCAGTTTCTCGTGAATTCAGACGCCGCCAATGCCTTTGGGCTATCTAGTCTATTTGCTGAACACTCTTGGATCGCCCCCCCTCTGGGCGATGAGTCCTGGAACACTCGATCCTTTTTTCAGGCAGCCTGGTTGCCCTTTATTGGCTTGTTCATCTTTCAACGACTGATGGGTAAACTGGACAATACCGTGATGGGTTATGGCCTTTTTCGTCGTTGTAGCGACATAGAGCGCCTTCCTTTTCCTATGGCACCTGTTGGGGCTCAGGGCATCATGGCTCTTGCTGACGACCTCGATAATTCGGCTTCGGAGTCAAACAGTTGGCGTTGGAGAGTCTTCTCCATGGGCGGAGCGATCGGTATGATCTTCGGCACGGTGTATCTCGGTCTGCCGACGATCACTGGGGCGATGTTCGGTGAACCCTATTCGGTCTTGCCGATTCCTTTTTTTGAAGCTACGCCCTTCACAGAGGGTTACCTTCCTGCTGTGGCGACCGGCTTGGTCTTTGACTTAGGTCAATTCATCATGGGCATGGTGATGCCTTTCTTTGCGGTGCTTGGTTCTTTTATTGGCGGAATGTTGATGCTGGTGGCGAATCCCTTTCTTCATGATCAAGGAGTTCTGACTTCTTGGGAGCCGGGAATGACCACGGTGCAAACCCTATTTGAAAACAATGTCGACCTGTACATGAGTTTGACCATCGGCATTTCTCTTGCCGTCGCCCTGATTGGCGTTTCTTCTGCTTTCAAAACAGTGAAGGCTGGTGCAGATGGAAAGAGTGAAGAGGAGTCGAGGACCATTCCTGAAGGCCGAGGTGATATCCCGAACCTCTGGATTATTTCCATTTACCTCGTGGGAGTCTTTCTCTATATCCTTATTTCATCGTGGCTAATCGGTTGGGATAACCCGGCAATCAAAGGTGTGATGGCGGTGCTCATCTTTTATGGCTTTTTCTACACTCCGCTGATCTCCTACGTCACGGCCCGCCTAGAGGGCCTAGCTGGTCAGGTGATTGAGATTCCCTTTATTCGTGAGCTCAGTTTTATCATGTCAGGTTACAACGGGGTGGCGATCTGGTTTATTCCTATTCCGAAAGCGAATTACGGTGTTCAAACAGTTTTCTATCGTAAGGCTCAACTCACAGGCACGCAGTTCACCTCAATTTGGAAGGCCGACGTCTTTCTCTTTCCCATCATCCTGCTCTCCATGTTGGGTTTCTCCTCATTTATTTGGAGTCTCAACGATGTGCCTTCACCGGTTTATCCCTACGCCCAAGAAATTTGGGAGTTCGAGGCGAAAAACATTTGCCTCATCTTTTCCTCAACTCTAGGAGAGTATAGCCGTTTTCACGAAGCCCTATCAGCCACCAAGGTTGGTGTTGGTTTTGGGATTGGCATGGTCTTCTATGCCATCCTTGGCGCTGTGGGAGCTCCGGTCATGCTCTTTTACGGATTGGTGCGTGGGGTGAGTGGCATGATGCTTCACATGCTCATCCCTCAGTTTATCGGAGCCATGATCGGCCGTTATTATTTCAAGAAGAAGTTTGGTGGCATGTGGCAGAAGTACATCGTTGTGATTGGAGCAGGTTATTTTGTGGGAGCTGGTTTGGTTTCGATGCTCAGTATCGGCATTCGTTTTCTGATGGGCGCTACGTCCAGTATGCCGTATTAGGTTGACGATGTCAGAAGATCAGAACACCATCGTATCCATTCGCGACATTTCTAAGGTTTACGGAAGTGCCGACAATGCAGTTTACGCGCTAAAGGAAATCTCTCTGGACATCTTCGCCCAAGAATTTCTTGCCATCATGGGCCCATCGGGTTCTGGGAAGTCGACTCTATTCAACATGATCGGAGCTTTGGACAAACCTTCGGCGGGGGAGGTCCTTCTGGGAGGGAGAAGTCTTCCCGAACTTTCTTCCAAGGAACTGGCTTATCTACGCTGTCGTCATATAGGGTATGTCTTTCAGTCATACAATCTAATACCCAGTCTCACGGCTCTGGAGAACGTTGCTCTTCCACTGACTTTTCTTGGAAAAAGTAAGGATGAGAAAATGGCCAGAGCTGAAGAAGTGCTCACCTTCGTCGGACTCAAGGATCGTATGGATCACATTCCCGGCCGCCTTTCTGGAGGGCAACAGCAACGGGTGGCGATCGCTCGAGCGTTAGCAAACAACCCGACGATCCTTTTGGCCGATGAACCGACGGCTAATCTCGATAAAAAAACGGGTGCAGAGTGTATTGATATTTTCAAAAACTTGATCACTGAATTCGGAACAACGGTGATCTCGGCAACTCACGACCATAAAATGTTGAAAGAATGTTCACGTATTGTTTGGGTCGACAGTGGCCAGGTGGCGAAGATCCAGAAAGTCTCTGACATGGATATCAAACTGGGAAGCCTCAGCGGGGAGGACTGATGCTCCCCACGCCACGTCGCTTAGCCTGGTACTGGTTTGACTGTGAGGTTCCTCCCGAGTGGGAGGTCACGGCCTATGGTGCTGGACGAGAGAAGGGAAGCCTTCACTTCTATACACGGAAGGGGTTTCAAGGTGAGATCAATTGGCGACAGGTTAAGGCTGTGCCTGATCAAGAGCGTATCCAGAATGAAATTCATCGCAAAGTGCTGGAAGTTGAGAAGGGTAGAGATCCCAAAGAAGGGTTCCCCTCTCTTGATTTCAGCGAACACTCGGGTTTTCTCGTGGGAGCCGGTAAGGAGGGTGACCCCTTTCATGCCAGTATTTTCTTTCCAGAAACAAGAATATTACTGCAATGGGTGTTTCCCAGTTATCACCATCACCTCCTGAAAGATCAGCTCTATCCTCTGCTGGAGAGTCATCGACCTCAGGGTGAAGGGGAGCATCTCTCTTGGGCATTATTTGGAATTGAGCTCAAGTTACCATCGAACTTTAAAAACATTGAACTGAACCCTTTGCCGGGTCACGTTGTCTTAGAGTACCGCAACGAGAATCGTGTGCACTTCAAGGCTCGGCGCTGGGCCATGCCCGAAGAGCTGATGGGGCCCATGAATCTTGAGCAGTTCTCCCGACACCTTTCCAGAAAACTCCTATATAAGGTTTCTCGCGCTCAACTAACGACTCTTGGCTCTCATGATGCTGTGAGGGTGGAGTTTAGTGTTAAAGGAAATGTGGGCTTTGAAAAAATTGTGGGTCAGTGGTGGACAGGAGAGATGGTGATCTGGTGGGACCGTAAGACCAGACGATTAGCTTCTTTGGAGTGCTACGGTCCAAAGCGACATCCACGGGTGGATTTTAATCGTGTTCTGGAAAGGTAAGACACCCGGCACGCCCGATTTCGGGCTCATTCAGGATCAACTCAAGTCGATCCCTATTCCGAATAAAGAGGTCGAGGTCTCAGAGCGAGAGGGTGGGAGAACGCTCGTGATTCGAGTTCAACTCTCCTATACCGGACTACACAAACTCTTGTCGAAAATCTTGAAGCTGAAGGCTTCTCAGAAATACCAGTTGGATGGCGTTCAGCTAGAACTTTACCGTAGGTTGGATGGAAAGTGCACCCTCGAGGAATTGATCGACGATTTGGGAGAGAACCATCAACTCACTTTTTTCGAAGCCCGTGGTCTGGTGTTGCAGGCGATTCATCTGTTAACCCAAAGGGGTATCATCGTTGTCGGCGGCAATTCCGATTAGGCTAAATAAACGATAGGGGTGAAGTGTGAGGGGACTGCGGTGGCAGCTCAAGAGTTCTCAGAGATCTGGTCTGTTTTTTGAACATCTTGCTGTAAGGGCAAAAAAAAAGAGGCCGACTTAAGCCGACCTCTTTCATTGGGGGGAACACAATTGTGAACCCTCTCCCGCGCTGTAAAGTCATGAAAAAGCCTCTGAGACACCTGATTCTTCCCTAAAAACGGAAAAAATGCTTATTTTGGCATAAACACAGACCTATTTGGCAGAAAAGGTAACTAGATTAGAGGGTGAACTCTCCCTAATTTGTTCATCAAGATCAAACTAGATCTTAACGCTTATTCATTGGTTGGGGAACCAGGACGCGCTATATGCGCGTCCATTTTTTTTTATAAGCGTTATTTAAGGCCTAAAGGGTTATGAATTCAGATGTTGCTGGAATTGAAATTTTCATTTAGAAGGTCTTAGCACAGGGAAGCATCAACTCATTTTTTTCGAAGCCCGCGGTCAGGTGTTACAGGCGATTCATCTGTTAACCCAAAGGGGTATCATCGTTGTCGGCGGAAATTCTGATTAAGCTAAATAAACGATAGGGGTGAAGTGTGAACGGGAAAAATGCTTATTTTAGCAATACCATCCAAGGGCATGGGGGAGTCTTAGATAGAATTGATTCTTTATGTTTTGCTGCACCGGTCTTCTTTCATTTAACTAGAACCTTCTTTCTCGGGTATTCCTAGGGTGAAGAGTTGGTTCGACTGTGTTCAGTTAAGTTGATTCTGATCTAACCACTGTCATGATAGACCCAACTTTTGTTCATCGGATTTCTAGTTTAATTAAGTTAAGAATATTCTAAGAGAAACAAGTTCATCTGAAGAACATCGCAAAAGACCTAATGAAAAATGAGAGACAAAGAGAGATGCCTCTTTGATCTGAACGTACCGTTTTCAATAAATCATCTAGTTGCATTCATATTTTAAAAAGTATGAAACACCATCATTCTATTCGGACGATGGTGCCATGACTCGTTGGAACTTTCGTAAAATTGACATGATCGATGTCGTAGGTGGCAGTGTCATCATCACTGTCTGCTGCAAAAACAATCGCCATATAATCGTACCCACTACCAAAATCACTAGGTAAAGACACTTGAGTAAAAGTGGACCCATTGATGGATCCTAAAGAGCTGTTGATGACTCCATTCTCAACGATCGACACTCTCCCTCCAATGATGGAAGTTGCACCACCAGGCAAGGCTGGGTCGACCTGTAAAGGGCCCGACCCGTAAGCACTCGCATCATTGTATTGGTCATCGGCCAAGGGAGCCGTGTCACCAACATTCCAACAGATGACGTGTAAGTAGAGGTCTTGATTGGAGTTACTTGGAGTGAGACTTCCAATACGAATGTCAAAGTTGAATTGGTATTGACTACCAAAATCATTTCCTGAGATGGTGATGGCTTGGGAAAAAGATCTACCACTGCTGTCCTTGAAGCGGGCAAACCCTCCAGAAAGGTCCCACCTCTCAGTGGTGTTGCTGATCTCGCCGTGCCAACCTGATTCTAGTTCAGTTTCTAGATCCCTATCCCCAGAGCCCGTATCTGTAAAGCCCGCAGAGAAATCGCTATCGATCACATTGATCGTTGATGCGTTAGCTGACCTAGAAAAAAAAATAAAAGGAAGGAAAGATAAAAAAATGATTTTTAAAACATTAAATGGGGTCATCGTGATCCAAGCCAAAAGGGATAGCCTAGGCATCAGGGGGGTGTCATTCGATGAGGAGGTCTTTTGTG
>Ga0233432_10002919_pt1 | contig 15733 bp, 13 predicted proteins | sample SI_122_August201_6_FD_179870 | JGI IMG/M metagenome (GOLD analysis project Ga0233432, IMG submission 179870) | Seawater microbial communities from Saanich Inlet, British Columbia, Canada - SI_122_August2016_10_MG | ecosystem: Environmental > Aquatic > Marine > Inlet | place: Canada: British...
GATCAACTTGCTTACATGAATGATACTGGGATGGAATGGTATACTTTAGAGCACGGTTCGAGCCTAACAAAATTGCTTGCAAGTAAATTCCAAGTGAGTGGAATTCCAAACCTAGTCATTCTATCTCCAAGTGGTGCCACCATAACTAGGAACGGTCGCGGTGATGTTTTATCGAACGCTAAGGGAGCTCTCGTTAATTGGAACAAAAAACCTTCTTAAATCGATTGTAAACGCTGCAACCTCCTTTCTTGTTTGCAGAGAGGTTTCTTGATTACTTAATGCCAAACGACCAAGATAGAAAATCAGTTCTTCAAGTTTCTCCCGAAGACAACTTGCTCGTCGCCTTAAAGGATCTTGGAGAAGGAGAACATGTGGAATGGAATAAGGAAGCTCTAACGGTCACAGAGGAGATTCCCGCCAAGCACAAGCTCACAATCTCCGATCTGTCGGTGGGAGATCCAGTTTACATGTACGGGGTTCTGGTGGGAGAGGCTACAAAACCGATCCCACGGGGCAAGAGGGTGAGCACAGCGAACCTCGTTCATCGATCAGCCGAATACCAACAAGGAGAATCCACCGGTCTGTGGACACCTCCCTCGACCGAGAAATGGGAAGGCGTAACTTTCCAAGGGTTTCACAGAGGAGATGGTTCGGTTGGAACGGCCAATCATTGGTTGGTCCTGCCCATGGTTTTCTGTGAAAATGGAAACGTGGAGACATTGAAAAACTCCATGCTCGAAGCCTTAGGTTTCGAGTGTAGAAATCAATACCAACGCTTTGCACGCGAACTAGCTAAAGTTTACGATGGGGGCTTAGATCCGGAAAGCGTTTCCCTCGAAGCGGAACAGGACCATTCGCCCTCGCCTATTTTCCCGAATGTAGACGGTATAAAATTTCTTAGTCACGGTTTGGGATGCGGAGAAACAAGAGGGGTTTCCAAGGAATTGTGCGGGCTTTTGGCGGGCTATGCCTGCAACCCGAATGTCGGAGGTATTACGATCCTGAGCTTGGGATGCCAGCATGCCCAAGTTTCGATCATGGAGAATGAAATTGCCAAGCGTTGTCCTGAGTTCGACAAACCTCTGCTTGTTTTCGAACAGCAAAAATATGCTTCCGAGCGAGAAATGTTGGAGCAGGCAATTCGCCAAACCTTCGCTGGCTTGGCACAAATTAATCAGCAGGAACGTTCCCCTGCCCCTTTGTCCAAGCTTTGCCTTGGGATGGAATGCGGAGCTTCGGATGGATTCTCTGGGATTTCCGCCAACCCGACGATGGGCCGGGTAGCCGACTTACTAGTCGGTCTTGGAGGGAGGGTAATCCTTTCCGAATTCCCTGAACTTTGTGGGGTGGAGCAGGAAATCGTAAATCGCTGCGCCACTTTGGATACGGGTAATCGCTTCATTGAAATCATGCGTAACTACGAAGAACGGGTCAAAGAGGCGGGTTCCGGCTTTCACATGAACCCATCTCCGGGAAACGTGAAAGATGGACTTATTACCGATGCCATCAAATCGGCCGGTGCGGCCCGCAAGGGTGGAACCTCTCCCATCATAGATGTTTTGGATTACCCAGGATGGGTCACCAAGGACGGGCTCAGTTTGCTTTGCACTGCGGGAAACGATGTTGAATCAACCACCGCAATGGCGGGAGCCGGAGCTAACCTGATTCTCTTTTCCACGGGTTTGGGCACACCCACGGGAAACCCCGTCAGTCCGGTGATCAAGATTGCAAGCAGCACCAAGCTGGCGAATTCCTTTTCTGAGTACATCGATTTCGACACGGGACCGATTGTCGAAGGAGCCGAATCAGTCGAATCCTTGGGCGAGTCCCTTCTGGACCAGGTCATTGCCTATGCATCAGGCAGACAAAAAACCAAAGCCGTCGTTCAGGGTCGAGATGATTTCTTGCCATGGAAACGAGGCATGTCATTGTAGGCTTCTCAATTCATTCGTTCTATGAGCAAACTAAGTCAAAAAACTGCCATCGTCACGGGGGGAGGAAAAGGAATTGGCCAAGCCATATCCCGCAGATTCGCGTTGGAAGGAGCTAACATTGCAATCTGGGACCAAGACATGGAGTCTGCCGAGGCAACGGTCGGTGAAATTAAAAGCTCGGGCGGATCAGCCGTACCCATTGCTTGCGACGTAACCGATCCTCAAAGTATCGAGGCAGCACTCGCCACAACTAAGGACACCTTTTCCTTGCCATCGATTCTCGTCAACAACGCCGGGATCGCACATGTTGGAACGGCCACGAACACCAGCGAAGAGGATTTCGACCGAATCATGAAAGTGAACGCCAAAGGTGCCTTCCTTTGCCTGCGCGCCATCTTGCCCGCCATGGCCGAAACCGGCGGCGGTTCGGTTCTCAACCTCGCGTCCATCGCATCCAAACTCGGAATATCTGAAAGGTTCGTCTACTCGGCGAGCAAAGGAGCGATCCTAGCCATGACCTTGAGCGTGGCAAAAGATTTCATAGAGCAAGGAATCCGGTGCAATTGCGTCTGCCCGGGCCGGGTTCACACTCCTTTCGTCGACGGTTTTCTCAAGGAGTACTACCCGGGGGAGCAAGAAAGGACCGACAAGTTCAAGGAACTTTCCGAGTACCAACCGATCGGTCGGATGGGCAAACCGGAAGAAGTGGCGAATTTGGCGACTTTTCTTTGCAGCGACGAAGCATCTTTTATTACCGGCGGTGTCTACGACATCGACGGCGGCACAATGAACCTCAGATAAAATCAAAGGCACCAAATGAAACTCATTCGAAAGGGCGAACCCCTCGAAGAATCTCCCGGCTTGATCCTTCCAGACGGAAGGGAAGTCGATACCTCCTCCTTCGGCGAAGACTATGACGAAGTTTTCTTCGAAACCGACGGTCTCGAAAGGCTTAAAGCATGGGCGGATGAAAACGCCTCGGAATTGCCCCCATTCCCGGAAGGCGAGCGCTATGGATCGCCCATTGCGCGGCCAAGTAAGATCGTCTGCATCGGACTCAACTACAAAGACCACGCGGAGGAATCAGGGATGGAACTTCCGGATGAACCGGTATTATTTTTCAAGGCATCCTCTGCTTTTTGCGGTCCCAACGACGACCTGATCCTTCCGCGAAAAGGGGACAAGACGGACTGGGAAGTGGAGCTTGCCTTCGTAATCGGAAAGAAAGCCAGTTACGTCGACGAATCGAACGCCCTTGAACACCTCGCTGGGTACGCCCTGCACAACGACTACAGCGAACGGGCCTTTCAGCTCGAACATTGCGGGCAGTGGGTCAAAGGGAAAAGCTGTGATACCTTTGCTCCTTTTGGTCCCTTTCTCGCCACTCCCGACGAGATCGATGCCCCCAATAACTTGGGTATGTGGCTCAAGGTCAACGGGGAAACCAGGCAGTCGAGCAACTCTTCGAACCTTCACTTCAAGATTCCTTTTCTACTGAGCTACGTCAGTCAATTCATGACCTTGCTTCCGGGAGACGTCGTATCCACCGGCACTCCCCCGGGCGTTGGCATGGGAATGGACCCGGAAACCTATTTGAAAGAGGGAGACCTGGTCGAGTTAGGCATCGATCAGCTCGGGTCCTCCGCCCAAAAAGTCGTCGGACCCGTATGAACCTTGGGCTCCAAGGCAAGGTTGTCCTGGTAACGGGTGGAGCCAAGGGAATCGGGGCCGCTATCGCTCGTTCTTTCGCAAAGGAAGGAGCAACTGTCTCGATTGTGGACCGCAACCCCGACGTGGCCAGTGAACTTGTCGAACAAATCAAACAAGACAATGGCCAAGCCTTTTGCATCCCGACTGAGTTGACCAACGAGGAGGCTTGCCGCATTGCAGTAGAGAAAACCATCGAAACAGGTCACGGACTGGATGTCCTCGTCCATAACGCCGGGACGAACGACGGAGTCGGGCTTGACTCATCACCCTCCGATTTTCTCGAGAGCTTACGCAAAAACCTGTTCCATGTGTTCGCCCTCACCCATTTTGCCTTGGACAAACTCGTCGAGTCGAAGGGAAACGTAATCAACGTAGGCTCGAAGGTTGCGGTTACGGGACAAGGAGGCACTTCGGGATATGCCGCTTCCAAAGGGGCAATGAATGCATTGACGCGGGAATGGGCTCTCGATCTTGCGGATCGGGGAGTCCGCGTAAACTCGGTCATACCTGCCGAAGTCATGACCCCCATGTACCGCCGTTGGCTCGACTCGCTCGAAGACCCAGAAGCAACCCTGCGATCAATCGAGGATAACATTCCTTTAGGTAAGCGCATGACTACGGATGCAGAGATTGCTGATTCGGTCGTCTTTCTTGCATCCATCCGCTCGTCCCATACTTCCGGTCAGATTTTTTACCCCGATGGGGGTTATGTACATTTCGACCGGGCATATGGAAAAATCAAGGTCGATTAGGCCAAAGAACTTTGAAAACCGAAATCTGTATCATAGGGGGCGGTATCGTAGGTCTGGCTACAGCTTACCAACTGAGCAAGAAACACCCGGACAAAAAAGTCGTCATCTTGGAAAAAGAGTCGTCTTTGGCCAAACACCAGACCGGACACAATTCGGGAGTGCTGCATTCCGGGATTTACTACAAACCGGGTTCCCTCAAGGCGATCAATTGCCGGAAAGGCAAATTGGCGATGGAACAATTTTGCCGGGAACAGGAAATTGAGCACGAGCTTTGCGGTAAAATCATCGTCGCCCTCAATGAGGAAGAAATCCCGAGGATGGAAAAGATTTATCAACGGGGACAGGAAAACGGCGTGAAATGCGAGATCATAGGGCAAGAAAGGCTTCTTGAGATCGAACCCCATGCGGCAGGAATCCAAGCCATTCACGTCCCGGAATGCGGAATTGTGAACTATCGTCAGGTTTGCGAACGGATGGGGGAATGGATTGGCCAAAACGGCGAAAACGAGATCCTGCTCGACCGAAAAGCCCTGGAAATAAACCAACGGGAGAAAAGCCTCCTTATCCGGACCAATAAGGAAGAGATCGAGTGTGAGTTTCTGGTTAACTGCGCGGGGCTTCATTCTGACCGGGTGACCCGCTTGTCCGGACAACCCGTTCCAGCTAAAATCGTTCCCTTCAAGGGGGAGTACTACGAATTAACGAAGGAAGCCAAACATCTTTGCAAGCACCTGATCTATCCTGTGCCCGATCCACAGTTCCCCTTCCTCGGGGTTCACTTCACGAGGATGATCAATGGTTCCGTAGAGTGCGGACCGAACGCGGTGCTCGCATTTGGCCGGGAAGCCTATGGAAAACTTGATTTAAACCCCAAGGACCTCCTTGAGTCCCTCAGTTATTCAGGCTTTAGAAAAATGGCCCTCAAACATTGGAAGATGGGCTTGGGCGAAATGTGGAGATCCTACAACAAGGGTGCTTTCGTACAGGCTCTGCAACGCTTGATCCCTGCGATCAGGAAGGAAGACCTTACTTCGGTTCCCGCCGGAATTCGGGCCCAAGCGGTGACCCCCGACGGGAGTATGGTGGATGACTTCCTGCTGGAGGAAAGCAGTCGGGTCGTCAATGTGTGCAACGCTCCCTCCCCTGCCGCCACGGCATCTTTGAACATTGGGCAAACCATCGTGGACAAGCTTGCCGAACGATTTTAATCGTTGCCCTGTCAACTTTCGATCTTGGCTTGGCCTAGGTCGGTTTGCAAGTATGAGAACCCATGAAGATTCTTTCCATTCTCTTTGTCCTTTCAACCGTCTGCCTTTCGGCCCAGAAGCGCGACACTCGCCCCAATATTCTCTTCGCCATTGCCGATGATTGGAGTTTTGGTCACGCTGGAGCGTACGATTGCAATTGGATTAAAACACCCGCCTTCGATCGGGTCGCTCGCGAAGGTATTCTTTTTCATCGGGCCTACACCCCGAACGCCAAGTGCGCCCCCTCCCGAGCCATCATTCTGACCGGACGCAATTCCTGGCAACTCGAGGAAGCGGCCAACCACATGAATTATTTCCCCGCCAAGTACAGGGGATGGGTCGAAACCTTAACCGAAAGCGGATATGAAGTTGGCTATACGGGAAAAGGATGGGGACCGGGAATCGCCCGGGATGACAAGGGAAACTTACGCCAACTCACGGGCCAGCCTTTTTCCAGAAACAAAGCGACTCCGCCCGCCAAGGCCATTTCCAACAACGACTACGCAACCAACTTCATCGAGTTCCTCAAGCAAGCCCCTCGGAACCAGCCATGGTCTTTTTGGTTTGGAACGACTGAACCGCACCGCGGCTACGAATACGGAAGTGGCGTAAAAGCGGGCAAGAAGTTGTCGGACATCGACGAAGTTCCGCCTTTTTGGCCGGACAACGAAACGGTCCGCAACGACATGCTCGACTACGCCATCGAAGTCGAGCATTACGACCACCACCTCGGAAGAATTCTCGATGCCTTGGACCAAGCCGGTTTAGCCGAGAATACGATCGTGGTTGCCACCTCGGACCACGGCATGCCTTTCCCCCGCTGCAAAGGACAGGCCTACGATTACTCCAACCACGTACCCCTCGCCATCCGCTGGCCTGCCGGCATCAAGGGAAACCGGAGGCAAGTCGACGACTACGTCAGCTTCGCCGACTTCGCTCCTACCTTTCTCGAAGCGGCCCGTGTGGATAGGAGGAAAACACGGATGCAGCCATTCGTTGGTAAAAGCCTCTTTGATCTCTTTCAGTCACCCAAGTCCGGCCAGGTCAACCCCGAGCGCGACTTTCAACTCGTCGGCAAGGAAAGGCACGATGTCGGACGCCCCTACAACCGAGGGTACCCGATTCGGGGAATCATGAAGCGGGAAATCCTTTACCTGCGTAATTTCGAGAATGAGCGATGGCCCGTGGGAAACCCGGAAACCGGTTATCTCAATTGCGATGCAAGCCCGATCAAAACGGTAATCCTCAACCAGCGCAGAGCAGGAGAGGAAGAATTTTGGCGTATGAATTTCGGGAAACGTCCCGTCAACGAGATGTACGACTTGAGAAAAGACCCCTATTGCGTGAACAACCTGGCCGGCATCGAAAAATACCAGGAGGTGGAACGGCGCCTGCGTACCCAACTCTTTGCGGAACTTGAAAAGCAAAGAGATCCCCGGGTCCTCGACCGGGGCTTCATCTTCGACAAGTACCCCTTCGTCGGCGACTGGAATAATTTCTACGAGAGATATGTTAGCGGCAAGAAAACGCCCCGTACCGGTTGGGTAAATTCCAACGATTACGAGAGAAAACCTATTGATTAGAATTTCGGTTTTTCCTTCTTTTACATTTGCTAAGGCTCTTTGATAACACATTATCAATTGCTCTTCTAAATGAAATACACATTACTATCGTCTCTTTCTCTTATCCTCTGCTCCAGCCTCTTGGGACAAGGAACCACCCCAAACGCCGAACGCCCGACTCTCGATGAGATCTCCGTACAAGGGACCAGCATTCCTGAACTGGATCTGTCGAGATCATCGATTCTTACGAGTGATCAAATTAAGGACCGCCAAATCAACGACTTGGTCGATCTCTCCTCCTTGACCCCGAACTTGCACATTAATGCCAACGGCATCCAATCTTATGGGGATATCATTTCCATTCGGGGAATCGCCAACACCCAGCTCTTTGGAGCACCCGGGGTACAATTGTATGTGGACGGAGTTCCACAAGCCGACGTATCTTCCTACAGTTCTACCCTCTATGATGTGGATAGTATTGAGATCTTGCGCGGTCCTCAGGGTTATCAATATGGCAAGGGAGTGACCGGCGGGGCGATCAACATCAAGACCAAGGTTCCAGGCAAGGAACAAAGCAATAAAATCTCCGCATCCTACGGAACTTTCGATTCGCAGAAATACAACTTCTCGAGCAAAGGCCCTCTGAGTAACGGCTTTTCTTATTCCATGGCCGTTCGAAGAGCACTTTCCGATGGCTACCTAAACAACTCCTCGGGAGCGGACAACACCTCCGAAACCTGGCATGGAGCCTTGAAGTTTTACATGGACAAGGGAAATGGAACGAAAATTTCATTCGGAGCCAATTTCGAAACTCACGAATTGGGTGCCCAACCAATCGTAAAGCGCAACCAAAGTGATTTTTACAGTCGCTCAACTGATTTTGACGGTATCGGCGAAGAGTATACCGAGATCGATCGGAACCAACAGTCCCTGACTATCGAGAGCGAATTGGAAGGTACCCGCTTTATCTCGGTCACAAACCGCAATGACTGGAGCTTAAGTCCAAATCGGTTGGATTTGGATATCTCGACAATTATTTCAATGATGTCTCCTCAACAAACATCTGTGATTTTACAAGATCAGACCGAATTGAGTCAGGAGATTCGACTCGAATCAGAGGAACAAGCGGAGCTTGACTGGATATTAGGTGCCTTTTACGCAGACAGCGAAATTGAAGGAGACGCCACCCGTTCTTTCGGGCTCATCGAAAGAACCCAATACACCCTCGAATCAAAAAGCATAGCTTTATTTTCTTCGATTGGAAAAAATCTGTCCGAAAAGGACTATTTATCACTCGGTCTGCGTTACGATAAATTTGACAAACAAATGAAAAGGGACAAAACCAACTCAATGTTTGGTTCAAGTCCGCAGGTTAACGGTTCCAATGATTTCTCTTCCTTTTCCCCTTCCATCAAATGGGAGCATAGCTTTAGTGATGAGTTGACTGGAAACGCCCGCGTAACTTATGCAGAAAAACCGGGAGGTTTTTCTGCCTATGCAGACAATGCAGCCGAGAGCGTTTTTATGGAAGAGGAAACCCTCGCTTATGAAGTCAGTATACTCTTTAGCCCCTCTGATTCTTGGGGAGTTAACCTCACGGCTTATTTGAACGACATTGAGAACTATCAGTTTGAATTACCTGACCCAAACCCTTCTAGCCCTATGGACACGGACTATTTTGTTGCCAATGCGGACGAAGTAACAGCCAAGGGAATTGAAATCGAGGGCTTCCTCAAACCAATCGAATCTGTCACTCTTTCGATGGCTTATGGCCTGTCCGACTCAGAATATGATAAGTTCACCGGTTCCGGATTGGTCGGAAAACAAGTTTCCTTTGTACCCAAGCAAACTCTCGCTATATCTGCCATTTATCAACTTGAAAACGGCGTATATGGACAGATCGGAACCAAGACCATCGGAGACACTCACTTTTGGGATTACAATGGCCTCAACACGGCCGACAAGATAGACAGCTACACCCTGCTTGATGCTAACATCGGTTATGTTTTCAATTCATGGGAATTAAGCGTTTTCGGCCACAACATCACCGATGAAGAGTACTACACATCCCTTGTGAATTATCTACCCGAAACTCCCGGAATCGCCGGTTCGCCCCGCGTGATCGGTTTGAGTGTATCGAGAGAATTCTAAGAACTCGATTCTTCGTCTTACAACCTTTCGATTCCCTCAAAAGAACGAAATAGCTTACTCGTCTTTGGCTCCGCCTAGGGTAACGCTTATGCCGTACTTGGTTTGGAGGTGGGCGTGTGAAATACTGGCATAGCGACTCTTGGGGTATTTCTTACAGGTTACCTGAAAAGACTTGATGGCTTTTTCCTTTTGCCCGGACATCTCATAGAACTGAGCAATCCGGTGTTGGGCTCGGTCGGCCACGTTATCATGCGAGCGGGCTTGGTTTAACAGGATGAGTCCCTCGTTCCACTTCTTGAGGTGACGGTGACATTCGGCCATCCGGAAATAAGCCTCAGGAAACTTGTCGGTCTGACGGTAGGAAAGGATCGCTTCCTTCCATTTTGACAGTTTCTCATGGCATTCGGCAATTCCCCAGTTGTACTCCGAGAACCTGTCCGGGTCGACCTTGAGGAGAGTTTGGTAGGTGTTGATGGCCTTGTCCCATTTGGAAGCATCCCGCCAGGTCCCCACGACGTCTCTTTGCCAGTCTGATTCTCGCTCTTTGTCCATCGCGATCAAGGAAAGGTATTGGCGAACAGCTTCCTCGTAGTTCTTCTCCTCACGGTAGGATCCGGCAATGGCCCGCCTGCCGTTCACTTGGTCCTTGTAGCGCCCGTAGATCGAGCGGGCTTGGTCGATCCTTTTTTTCCCTTTGTGCCAGGACGCCATGTTTCCAAGAATTTCGTCGTCCATGCCCAGAACCTTTCCCATTCGTTCGTAGGAGGCGAGGACTTGCTTGTCCCGGTCAAGCGACTTGTGAATACTGGTTATTCGTTCAAGTAGATCGCGCGTTCGGGCCTGGTCTTTCTTATCCTGTGATTGGTCAGGCAATGCTTGCTCGACAAAGGAGATCAGGCCGTCTCCGAGCTTCTCGGCCCGGGCCTTGGTCTCGGAAGAACGGAAGAGACGGGAGACCACCGAATTGCATACGTCGTGAACCGCATGAACGTAATCGTGCCGAGCCTTGTCATAATAAGTCTCGAGTGCTTCGATTCCTTTTTGAAATTCGTTCTCCTGGAAAAAATGAGCCGCCAAGCTGCGGGCGGATGAGGAACGATAAGATGCGGTCTCCTTGGTCTTGGGGGTCTTGTAGGCGATATCCGTCCAGAGCTCGACTTGTCTTTCCTGGTCCCTCCGGGTGGTTGCAATGCCCAGCATCTCAACCCGGGAAAGGGTTGCCAGGGAATGCTTGGGGAAGTCATCCGCCAGTTGAGCAAAGGCTTTGTCGGCTTTGCCCGGTTCGCCGTTCAAGAGGTGACACTTGGCGATCATGAACGTGGAAACTACTGCTTCATGAGATTCGGGCCAATAATCAATGACCGATTGAAAACCGTCTCGGACTGCCGTATTGACCAGCCTGATCTTGACCTGGCAATGAGCCCACATGAGCAGGGAATACGGTCCGCCGGAACTACGCTCGTAGAGGGTCAGAAACTTGTCGTATTCGGCGGCCGCTGCCTTGTAGTTCCCCTTGAGATAAAACTTTTCGGCGATCTTCAGCTGATGCTTCTCGATCTCGCGCAACTTGGAAAAGGCTTCGAGGGGCATCTGTTCGAGATAAGCCAAACGGGCTGCCTCTGATCGAGCGGGGGCAAACAAGGCGATGAGGATCGCTAGGGATGAAATTAATCTGAGTTTTTTCGTGCTTCTAACCATTTGCTGTACTCCGTGTGAGCGTAAAATATGACATTTGTTCCCAGTTGATAGCAAGCTTCCCATATCTGAGCGGGCACGCCCGCATGATCATCGGCCCAGGCATCTCCAATATCCCCTGGGTGATAATAGGCGGCTATTCTCCCGTTCACGACCCAAGCGAGAGCATCCGTCCCGCCGTGCGGAGCAACATAGGGAAGGAAAGGAATGGGGAAAGGGATACGGTGAATGGGATGATCCAAAGGCACCCGGATGTACGATACGTTCGGCAATACCCGGTTCATGAGGGATTTGAACTGATTGCCCCAATGAGCGCTTCCTCCATTGTCGGCAAAAAGCATGCCGTGCTTTTCGGTCAGGTATTCCTTGAGCACGTCGGTCTCGGTCTTACCGAGGCTGATGTTCTTCTGACCGGTCATGTAGACGATCGGTGGGCTTTTGCCGACGGGGAAATTTCGTAATTGGAGAATTTTACGGGTTTCCGGACGCTCCGCGATCTTGTGTTGGGTGCGGAGGTTGTACTGAACAAGCATGTTCAGATCGGCATCTATCCCCTGATCCCAATCCCCGCCATTGTACTCGAGCCTGATAAAGCGAACCTTGCCCCGGTTCGTTCCTCCGGCAAACCCCGCCCCTGCCCCCTTCCCGTAACCAACGGTATAGGCATGCTTGGTGATTTCCATCAACTGAAGCTTAATCTCCTCGATTGGAGGAACTTTGGCGATCACCTTGCTCAGCGGGTTGAATATGATCTTCTTTTTGATCACTTTCTGAACCTTGACCACCGGCTGGTTGGGTTTTTGTTCCCCGCCCCCAGCAGGCATCTCATAGAGTTCCTGGCATCCCGAAATCTGAAGGAGCAAAAGAAGTAAGAGGGCGAACAGTGTGAAATAGGAGACCAAGACGGTGAGCGACTGCCTGAGCTTTTGGCGTTGCTTCCCGTAATACCAAGCATCCATGTCCAGGGGGTTCCATACCCTGAGTCCATCGATCGGGCCGGCAATGGAGAGGTGCATCGCATGAAGAGGAGCCACGCGTTTTCCGACCGATCCGTATTCCAACCTTCTTTTCTGCCAAACTCTTGATTTTTTTTCCGTGAACCAACAAACCCAGAGCAAGCCGATCAAAAAACCAAAGAACAGGCCGAACCGGTACAACCAAACCGTAAAGATTTCCGAGGCATCGCTGGATCCCAGCTCCCCAAGGGCAAACAAGGAAATTTGCCAGACGGGAAAAAAACAAACGGAATAAACAAGAAGACGGATCACCCTGTTCTTTTTGCGCGACTGATCCAGCCACCAAGCAACCACTGCCATGCTCAATCCGAAACCGCCCCAAAGCTGCTCGGAAGAAAGTTGATTAAAGGTCAACCAATCCAACCACAAGTAAAGCCAAGCAACCGCAACCGCAACCGTGAGAAAAACAGGCAGGGTACGGGAAGAGGTCATTGAATACCTTTAATCAAAGGTCATCCAACCCGTCGAGGAGGTCGTCGCCACCTGAATCCAATGGATTGGAGTCAGGATCGGCCACTTCCCCCACGCCAAGGATGTCGGCGGTTTGTTGCTCGGGGGTTTTCGGGGGAGCGGCTTCCTGAACCGCGTCTTCTTCACCGGAAGAACTTTCTCCCGTGCCTGAAGGTGCATTGGATTGCTCCGCCGTATTATCTTCCGCTGTCGTTCCTTTCTCGGCGGCCTGTGCAGAAGCTTGTTCATCTTTGAGGAAGTAAGGAATAGCGGACAGAGCAAAGACGAGAAGCGTCATAATCACAGTTGAGATCAAAAGGCTTTGAGCAAGACTGCTCTCCGCCACCGCCCCCATCATTTCCTTGGGACTCTTGCCCTTGAGGTTGGCGAGAAACTCTCTGAGTTCCCCAACGACGGCTTGGCTATTGCGCCCCAGTTTTTTGAAGTCCCCCTTGGGACTGGCGATTGGTTCGACAATTGGTTCTTCGCTCATGTTTGGTTATGGTTTTGAAATTATTTCCGCTCTTGCTCGAGCACGTGATGAATTTCCCCGCCCGATTTGCTGACTGCCTCGATTACGGGTTCAAATTGAAGAACCGTTGCATCCTTGTGAACCTTGAGCAAAACGGTACGCTTGCTCGGCTCGGCATCCCCAAGCAGATCACCAATGGCCCCTTCCAATTGAGCTTGGGCTATGGGACGACCATTGAGGTAGGTCTTGTTCTTTACGTCGATCACGACGCTGGCCTTGTAATTCTTGGCTTGTTCAAGTTCCTCTTCGGCCGCCGGCTCCCAACGCAGATGACTGTCGTCCTGAGCCTTTGCCAAAATGACGAAGAAGATGAGGAGCAAAAAAGCTATGTCCCCCATGGCCATGGATGGGACGGATGCCTCGAACCTGCGCTTGGGAATCTTCATACTCAGTTGACGACCTGCACTTGCTCCTCTTCCAATTGAAGAGTGACGATCCCTCCGGCTTTCTCAATCAGGCCGGTGAACTGGATCCATCTTTCATAGGATACGTCCTTACGGGACTTGAGCATGACGACCCGGTCTCCGGGGTTTTGCTTGTCGGCAAGTAGAGAATTCAATCGGGGTTCGAACGACTTGTCTTTCAAGGGGTCGCCATTGAGGATGACGACCGTGCGGGTAAGCTCGACTTCGGGGTTCTTGTTGTTCTCTTGCTTATCGGGTTCCTCCTCCGTCTTGGGGATTTCCTGGGGTCTTCCCTGTTCGGGCTGAACGGAGGCACAGACGAGGAAAAAGACGATCAGAATGAAAGCAATATCACTCGATGCCCCTGCGGGGGGCTCGGCAAGCAACTTGTTGCGCCTAAGTTTCATTCCTCCGACTTCTTGGGAGCAGACCGGCGTCTCCTCGGTTTCTTCTCCCCGGAATCGGATTCCTCCGATCGGTCCAGGGTGAGCCGCACCGTCACCACCTCGATCAGTTCAGCTGCGGTCGATTCAACTTGAAGAACGAAACTATTGATCACGCTGCTGAAGTAATTAAAGAACAAATAAGCCGGAATCCCGACGATCAAACCGAACGCGGTCGTATAAAGAGCAACCGAAATCCCGGAAGCCGCGGCCTCCACTATGTTCACCTCGCCCATCTTCGCCACAATATCCTCGAAGGACTGGATCATCCCGGCAACCGTTCCAAGGAAACCAAGCATCGGTGCTACGCTCGAAATGGTAGCCAAAATAGGTAAATGCCTCTCCAAAGCCGAAACGATGTGGACGCCGTAACTTTCCATGCTCTTGACCACTTGCTCTTCGATTTGCCCTTGGTCATGGCCCAGTTTTTTGAGAACGAGGTATTTGCGCAGGCCGTTGGCCAGAACCGCGGCCACGGGCCCGCGTGAATTCTCGCAAATTTCCAAGGCTTCCTCCGGGTTATCATCCGATAAAAGGTCGATGACTTTTTGGCGCAGGGAATCATCGTCCGCATCGAGCATTTTGAGGCTGCGGAATCGCTCGATCACCACGGCCAGTCCAACGACCGCAAGGATAAGGATGGGCCACATGAAAGCGCCCCCTTCAAGCAACATGCCAAGGGCGCCCTCCTGCATCACGCCGTCAAGCCAAGTCGGCTCGGAAACAACCTCTTCCACTTGAGTGTCCGGACCAGTAGCGTTGGAATCGGTGACGTTGGATTCCTGGGAAGAGTTCGAATCGGTTGAATTTAGATCTTTGGGTTCCATGATTGCTTTGGGTTGGGCGTACGGGATAGACTACTCGTCATCCAAGGCCGCTTCCTTCTCGAATTGGCTAAGCATCTCAGGCAAGGCGAGGCGACCCCGTGAATACTTGGCCGCATCGCTCTCCGGGAAATCCCAGCGACAACGATTGTACCTCTGGAAGGCCAAGGGAACCTTCTTGCCCATCCGGTAGCTTTCTCCTCCCCAGAACAAGGCTTCCGAACAAAGCTCGGCATCCGGGAACTTCTTCACAAAACTATCGAAGGCCAAGGCGGCATCCATAAACTTCTCGTTCTTGTAGTGACATTGCCCGACCCGGAATGCCATCTTGGGTGACCACTTGTGCGAATCGAAACGTTCTACGAATTTAATCCCCACCTGGGCTGCGATATCAAAGACCTCGCGCTTGTAGAAATATTCGGAGATGCGAATCATGGCATTGGCAATCAAGGGACTCTTCGGGTAAGTCGATGCAAGTGTGACGTAGGACTCGAGAGCATCGTCGAATCGCTTTGCCTCCTCGTAAGCCTGAGCCAATTTGTATTGGGCGTCGGCGGCAAGGGAATGCTCGGGAAAGTTTCTCACGATCGTCTCGTAAGCTTCGATCGCCTTGTCCCATTCCTTGAGTTCCTGTGAAAATTGCCCGAGCAAGTAATTCACGCGTGGCGCGTACTTGGGGTCGGGATAATCCTCCACGAGTTGCTTGAGGTGGAGCCTTCCGTTTTCCAAGTCCTCGAAAGCCTCTTCTTCCCGGCCGAGCTTGAGGTGACTCTTAAACAACTCGAAGTAGCTCTCCGCGACGTGGAATTGGGTACGCACCGCGAGTTCTTCATCGGCAAAAATCTTACTAAAGGAAGAAATCAAACCGTCCGCCCCAACGGAAACAGTTGCCTCCGCAGTGTAGTCTACAAAGCCCTCCTCGGAATTGGCCGCTGGGTCGTGATAGGTAGCCGAAACCAAGTCTCCGAAAAAAGATTCGATCGTTAGATTCCCGTCGAGGTTTCCCGCAATCG
>Ga0233432_10002921_pt1 | contig 15730 bp, 10 predicted proteins | sample SI_122_August201_6_FD_179870 | JGI IMG/M metagenome (GOLD analysis project Ga0233432, IMG submission 179870) | Seawater microbial communities from Saanich Inlet, British Columbia, Canada - SI_122_August2016_10_MG | ecosystem: Environmental > Aquatic > Marine > Inlet | place: Canada: British...
GTTTTCCTGTTCAATATAATAAAGCAATTGTGGGTAAAAATGCTTTTGCTCACGAGGCAGGAATTCATCAAGATGGAATGTTAAAAAATCGACAAACCTATGAAATCATGACACCTGAGAGTGTTGGGGTTAAACAAACTTCTTTAGTCATGGGTAAACATTCTGGAAGACATGCATTTAAAGATAAGATGAACAGTTTAGGTTATCCTAATCTTACCGATGATGTTGTCAGTAATGCATTTGCAAAGTTTAAAGTTTTAGCAGATAAGAAAAAACATGTTTATGATGAAGATATTATTGCATTAGTAGATGATAGTTTAATTATTGATAATAAGGTAAATGCTATTAGCTTAAAATCATTAAAAGTTTTTGCAGGTACCGGAGAGCCACAAAAAGCAGAGATGACTTTAGATGTATATGGAGATGTAAAACAAGCTTCAGAAACGGGTGATGGGCCAGTTGATGCAATATTTAAATGCATTAAAACTCTTTATCCACATGACGTTAATTTACAACTTTATCAAGTTCATGCGGTAACAGAAGGAACAGATGCACAAGCGACAGTTAGTGTAAAAATTGAAGAAAAAGGAAAAACAACGGTAGGACAAGCTGCTGATACGGATACATTAGTTGCATCAGCGAATGCATATATTAATGCATTAAATAAAATGATTATTAAGCGCGATAAAACAGCTCCAATGGAGCAAGAAAACCAAAAAGTGAGAGGTATATAAAATGGGGATATTTAGCAGAATAAAGAAGATTTGGAGCCAGGATATGGCAATTGACCTTGGAACAGCTAACACACTAGTTGTTTTAAAAGGACAAGGAGTAGTTTTGAATGAACCATCTGTTGTTGCAATAGTTGATCAAAATGGAAAAAAAAATGTTTTGGCAGTTGGAGATGAAGCAAAAACAATGCTTGGAAGAACGCCGGGAAATATTAGTGCAATTAGACCATTAAGAGATGGTGTGATTGCAGACTTTATCGTTACTGAAGAAATGATTAAACATTTTATTAGAAAAGTTCATAAAGGAAGCACATTTGCAAATCCTAGAATTTTAATTTGCGTTCCAACAGGATCAACACCTGTTGAGAGAAAAGCAATTCAGGATAGTGCACTTGCTGCAGGTGCTAGAAGAGTACAATTAATTGAAGAACCAATCGCTGCTGCTATTGGAGCGGGATTACCTATTTCAGAAGCGACAGGTTCTATGATTATTGATATTGGCGGTGGTACCAGCGAGATTGCTGTAATGTCATTAGGAGGATTAGTTTACTCTAAATCTCTAAGAGTAGCAGGTGATGCAATGGATGAAGCAATAGTTAATTATATGCGTAAAGAATATAATTTATTAATTGGAGATAGTACTGCTGAAAAAATTAAAAAAGAAATGGGAACAGCTCTACCAACAGGAAAAAATACTTATCCTGTTAAAGGCAGAGATCTTCGATCAGGAACTCCTAAAGAAGTAAATATTACCGAGGAAGATACGGCAGAAGCATTAAATGATATCATGAAAGAAATGATTAATGCGATTAAACAAGCCTTAGAAAATACTCCACCAGAATTATCTGCTGACTTAGTTGATATGGGATTAACTTTAACTGGTGGTGGAGCATTATTAAAAAATATTGACAAAAGGTTTTCTAAAGAAACCGGACTACCAGTCCATGTTGCAGATGACCCATTATCTTGTGTTGCAATAGGGACAGGAAAAGCATTAGATCAAGCTGAAACATTCTCATCCATGTTATCTGAATACTAGGATCCATGGTCACAAGCAGAGATGATTTTATAATTGCAATCAGATCAGCTTTTTTAAAAAAAAGTTATCAACAAAAATTTTCGTTATTAACTCTAATATTTTTATCAGTCATAATAATAATATTAGGAAATCTAAATTTTAAACCTATTCAATATGTCAAAATTGGCATTAACGAAATTGTTTATCGTTCATCATTTATTATTTCAATCCCAGAGAATTATTTTAAAGATTTAAGTGTAAAACTGAATGAACATTTAATTATTTATGATCAATTTAAAAAAAATCAGGCTGAGTTAAAAAAATTAAAAGAAAAAAAATTAAATAATGATTTTTTAATTTTAGAAAATAAAAAATTAAGAGAACTGATTAATGAAACTATACAGTCAGAGGATTTGTACGCTAAGGTTTTAGTTGATAAAGATAGTCCTTATCTAAAATCAATTATTTTAAATAAAGGCTCAAAAGATAATGTAAAAATTGGTATGGCAGTCGTTGATAATAGCTACTTAGTGGGCAAAATAATTGAGGTAAATTACACAAATTCTAGAGCATTATTGTTATCCGATTTAAATAGTAAAATTCCAGTTCTATTAGAACCAATAGATGTTCACGCTGTAGCTTCTGGTACTGGAAAAAATCATGGAGTAATTGAGTATACAAAAGATGATTATGATCAAAAAATAAAAGGCAAAGAAATTATTGTTTATACTTCTGGTTATGGAGGTTTATTTAAACCTGGATTGCCTGTAGGTAAAATAATTTATGATAATATAATTAATGATAATGTTATAAATTTCTTCTCTGATTTTAGACAGCTAGATTATGTAAAAATTGTTTCTTATGATATTGGAAGTGGAAATTAATGTCATCACTTAACAAAAATTCTTTTTTAAAATCATTATTATTTTATCTTCCTATATTTTTTTTATTTGTATCTGTGTTAAATGAAATTGATTTTAATTATTTAGAAATTGAATATTTCTCTTTTAACTTTGTTTATATCTTAATATTTTATTGGACATTAAAAAATCCAAGATATCTAAATTATGGCTCAATATTTTTGGCAGGAATAGTAAATGATGTGGTAGTTGGTCTACCGATTGGGATTAGTAGTTTTTGTTATTTGTTAATCTGTGCTGTTACGGCTTATTTAAGAAATATAACAATCACTCCTAATTTTATAAATGACTGGATATCATTATTATTTACAGTTTTATTAATTAATTCAATTCAAGTTTTAAGTTTAGATTTTATATTTTCAATCAAAGTAAATTATATGGCATATTTAGTAAATTCAGGATTCACTTTTCTTTTTTACCCAATATTTTTATATCTATTCAATATCATTGAAAAAAATAATCAAAATTCAAAAAAATGATTAAAGAAAATTTTACAATAAGAAAATCAGACATCATAAACCGACGAATGTTTATTATCGGCACTGCAAAATTAATTATTTTTGGTGGATTAATTGCTCGTCTATTTTCACTTCAAATAAATGAAAATAAAAAATACTTAACGTTATCTGATAAAAATAGAATTAGAGAGTGGAAACTACCTCCTACAAGAGGAAACATAACTGATTATTTTGGAAATATAATTGCAGGAAATCTAAAAGTATATCAACTACATATTATTCCTGAACAAGTTGAAAACTTTAATTATCTACTCTCAAGATTAAAAGCAATTTTAAATTTAAGCATAAAAAGAATTGAAAAGATAAAAAAGGAAAGAAAACAATTGAAACCGTGGGAAAGCTTAATTGTTTCAGAAAATTTAAGTTGGGATCAATTTTTAAAAATTAATAATTATTTATATGAATTGGCAGGGGTTAAACCTGTTATGACTATTTCTAGAAATTATCCTTTTGACGATATTTATACTCATGTATTAGGATATGTTAGTCAGCCTAATGAAGACGACATTTTGGCAAATGAAATAATTAAGGAAAAATTTGTTCCAGGAATAAAAATCGGAAAACTAGGGCTTGAGAAAACATTAGAAAATGACTTAATTGGTGTGAATGATATTCAAAGATATGAAGTTAACGCTTATGGTAAAAGAATAAACCAACTTGAATATCAAAAAGGTAAACAAGGTTCAAAAATAAGGATAACACTTGATACAGAGGTTCAAAAATTATCTGCTGAATTACTAGAGGGTAAAGCAGGTTCAATTAGTGTAATGGATATTTACACAGGGGAGGTAATTGCTATGTATTCTTCTCCATCTTATAACCCAAATTCATTTTTATTTGGTATCAGTAAAGATGATTGGCAATTAATTAGAAATAATCCATTAAAACCATTGATTAATAAAACTCTTTCTGGGCTTTATTCTCCAGGATCAACCATTAAACCAATTGTAGCTTTGTCAGCTTTAGAAAATGGAATTATTGATACTAAATTTAAAGTTCATTGCAAAGGTAAAATAGAACTTCATGACCAAACATTTCACTGTTGGAAAGAAAAAGGACATGGTTATGTAAGTTTAAAAAATGCCATGAAACAATCTTGTGACACTTATTTTTATGAAATAGCAAGAAAACTTGGTGTAGATAGACTGAAAATTACTGCTGATAAATTTGGTTTGGGAAAAAAAGTTCTTGGCGAATATTTTGAAAACGAAAAAGCAGGACAGTTTCCAGACACTAAATGGAAAATAAACAATCTAGGCAAAGGTTGGGTGTTAGGAGAAACTTTAATTACTGGAATTGGACAAGGATATACTCAAACGACTCCTATACAACTTTGCTTAATGACAGCACAAATAGCAAATGGTGGTTATAAAATTCAACCTAGAATTTTAACAGATGATAATCAATTAACCTCTGAACAAGTTAAAAAGGCTATGCAAGATAGTAAATTAAATGATTTTTATGAGCCATTATATGATGATCAAAAAAATATAAGAGTAATTCAAGAGGCAATGTTTAGCTCTACAAATGAAATAATGGGAACTTCTTATAGATCAAGAATAGATGATCCAAAATACCAGTTTGCAGGAAAAACTGGGACTGCTCAGGTAAAGCGTATTAGTAAAAGAGAGAGAGAACTAGATCTTAAAACTTTTCAAATACCTTATGAGGAAAGAGATCATGCTTTATATGTTGCATATGGACCATATGTAAATCCAAGGTATGCGTTAAGTATTATTGTTGAACATGGTGGCTCAGGTAGTAAAGCAGCAGCACCGATGGCTACAAAATTATTTAAGCTTATAGTCGATCGTCACGAGTATAGAAAAAAACTACCAGATTATAAAGATTTTAGTATTTAGATGTATCATTATAGACGATTAAATACAGACTTAAGTTTTTTTCAAAAAATTAAAAATTTAGATTATATTTTATTAATTTGTATCCTTGCATTATCGATATTAAGTGTTTTTATAATGTATTCCACTGATGGAGGTGAACTTCTATATCATACCAAAAGTCATTTAATTAAATTAGCTGTTTTTTTTGTTTTAATGCTAGTGATTTCTTTTTTTAATATTAAATTTTGGCATTTATGTTCTTATTTTTTATATGGGGTAATTATCCTATTGCTTATTTGGGTTTCAGTTTATGGATTAAAGGTATCTGGATCACAAAGATGGATTGATTTATATTTTTTAGTTTTACAACCATCAGAATTAATGAAAATAGGAATTATTCTATGCCTTGCTAAATACTATCATCGCGTAAGTATTGATAAAGTAAATTCATTTTTAAGTATTTCTATTGCATTAGCTATAATTTTAATCCCAGTAATTTTTGTACTAGCCCAACCTGATCTTGGAACGTCCATACTAATTATAAGTAGTGGCCTTATCATATTGTGGTTAGGTGGGGTAAAAATTAAGTATTTTTTTGTGTCATTTGTAGTTTTTTTAATTTCATTACCATTTGTAATTTCTTATTTAGAACCTTATCAAAAGTTAAGAATTTTGACTTTTTTAAACCCTGAGCGAGACCCCCTAGGAGCTGGGTATCAAATTATACAATCTAAAATAGCAATAGGTTCAGGTGGGTTTTCAGGAAAAGGTTTTCTACAAGGCACACAAAGCTATCTAGATTTTCTTCCAGAAAAACATACTGATTTTATTTTTACTTTATTTTCAGAAGAGTTTGGATTTGTTGGTTCCGTTGGACTTTTGTTATTGTACACAGTTATTATTTTAAGAATTATTCAAATAGGAGCTATCTCCAGGAGTAGTTTTGCAAGATTATTTTGTTTTGGTTTTGCATTCGCAATTTTTATCTACATAACCGTTAATTTATCTATGGTATTAGGATTACTACCAATAGTAGGCTCACCACTTCCAATAATGTCTTATGGAGGATCCTCAATGCTTGCGACAATGATTGGTTTTGGTATTGTAATGAGTGCCAAAGTTCATAATCAACAAACTATAGCTTAAAATAATTCTAATCAAAATTGTGTATAATTTGTCACTTCTATATATCTTAATTTAATCTATATAAATGTTCTGTGAATAAAAATATGAAAATTGGAATTGTTGGTGCTGGAATACAAGGAGTATCGAATGCTTTATTTTTACAAAAAAAAGGGTTTAATGTAACGATATTTGATAGAGATAATCCTGGTGCGCAAGCAGCGTCTTATGGAAATGCTGGTCACTTCTCGCCTTATGCCTCAGTACCTCTTAACCGTCCAGATGTTTTAGCAGATGTGCCTTCAATGTTATTAAGTTCTTCAGGACCTTTAGCGTTAAAATGGAATTATGTTCCAAAAATGATTCCCTGGTTTTTAAAATTTATCATGAATTCAACAACAAAAAAAATGATGCATACAGCAAAAAATATGCATCAAATTTTAGATTTAGCGTTACCAGCATATGATGAATTATTTGATGAAATTGATTTAGAGGGTTTAGTTGAAAATAAAGGAATTCTCTATATTTGGAATGATCAAGATTTAAAAAGTAGGGAACTAGAAATTAAAATAAGAGAAGAGCTAGGTGTTGAACAACAATTAGTAAGTAAAGCTGAAATTCATGATCTTGAACCACACATCAAGCCTTTTTATCATGCGGGTGTTTATTATCCTTATGCAAGACATGCAAGAAATCCAAAAAAAATTCTGTTAAAGCTTTTTGACCTTTTTATTAAAAAAGGTGGAAAATTCAACAAAGTAAATGTTAAAGATATTAATTTTGATGAAGACAAACCAGTCTTTAAAACTGAAAGCCAAAGATTCATTTTTGATAAAGCTGTAATTGCTTGTGGAGCTTTTTCCAAAAAATTAACTGATAATTTAGGTGAAAGAATACCCCTTGATACTGAAAGAGGCTATCATGTTCATTTTAAAGGATGTGATCACTTGTTAAGCAGACCGGTCATTTTTTCCAATAGAGGCTTTGGAATAACACCTATGGAACAAGGCCTACGAGTAGTTGGAACTGTTGAATTCGGTGGTTTAGAAAATCCATTATCAAAATCCAGAGTTAAAAACTTAATAAATAATGCAAAATACATGTTAGGCGATTTACCCGAACATGAAGATGAATGGTTAGGTTTTAGACCATCATTACCTGACTTTTTACCAGTTATGGGCCCATCTAAAAAACATAAAAATGTCTTTTATTGTTTTGGTCATCACCATTTAGGATGGACTTTGGGACCTATTTCAGGAAAAATAATTTCTGGAATGATTGCTAATGAAAATACTAACCTTGATTTAAAACCTTACAGTTCACTCAGATTTTCTTGAATTTAAGAATCTAAAACTACAATTGTTAAATCATCTTTTTGAATATATTTATAACTCATAATATTATCGATGATTAATTTTAATCTTTCATTATTAGGTTTATCTTTATATTTGGTAATATATTTTTGAAACCCTTCTGAACCAAGCTCATCTCCCTCTGGATTTTTAATTTCGGTAATTCCATCTGTAAAAATATACATCGAAGAATTTTCAAACTTTATTTTATATTCTTCATATTTTGTTTTTTTTACAATCCCTAAAGGAGGCCCAGACTCATTAAAATTTGAAAACTCATTTTTATCATTTAAAATAATTGGAGGTTCATGACCTGCATTAGCAAGCAATAATTCTTTATTATTTTTGTCATAGATACCAATAAGCATTGTAACAAACATCCCTCTTGAAATTGTCTCACATATTTCATTGTTAAGTTGTATTAAAAGATCTGCTGGAGAGAAATTAGTTTTGCTAAGACAACTGTATAAACTTGATGCTTTAGACATTAATAAAGAAGATTTTATTCCTTTACCTGATACATCCGCAACACCAAATCCGTATTTACCATCTCCTAAGTCATTAAAATTGTAAAAATCTCCTGAGATTACTTTTGCAGGAATATTGATACCAGCTAAAGGAAAAGGTTCTTTTTTATTTGAAGATAGAAGAGACTTTTGAATTTCACCTACAATCTGAACTTCTTTTTGCATTTTATTTTGTTCAACCATTTCTAATGCCATTTTTGCGTTTCTGATTGCAAGTGCAGCTGGAGTTGACAGTAATTCTAAAAGTTCACGGTCATCTTCTTTGAATAATTTATCATCTGTTTTTTTATTTAAGCAATGAATAACGCCAATACAATCATTTGCTGCAATGAGTGGAGAACATAAAACAGAAAAAGTTGTAAAATTAGTTTTATTATCTAGATCAAAATAAAACTCAGCTATTTCTCTTACATCTTTTCTAACATCTCCTACCCGAATACATTTCTTTTGTTCTACCGCTTTTCCCATCACCCCATCTTTTAAGTCTAGCTGATATTCGTCTAAATGATTTTGGTTTTGTGATGCAATACACTCAAACTTTTTAGTTTTATTATTGATTAAAAAAATATTTGCAGCTTGAGCATTCAATCTTTTAATAATAAGTTTTAAAGCTGTATTTAAGGTTTCATCTAAATCAAGAGATATTGCAAACTCTTGGTTCATTTTATTGATTATTTGCAAATCAATATTATCTTGAGACACTTCACTGTCTTTTGACGGATCTGGTTTTTTTGATTTAAAAAAAAGCATTTTATTAACTAGTATTTTAACCTCTTTTTGATAAATTTATCAAACATGGAAATTATATTAAATACGCCAAACTTATATATTCATTTGCATGACGCAGTTGTGATTATTCAATTTTTAATAGATGGTTTTGTTGAATTATCAAGTCAATTTAAAATTTAATTAAAAAAATTTCAGTGGATCTCATATTTATTATTGTAATTGGAGCTCTTTGGGGCAGTTTTGCTAATGTCTGTATTTATAGATTGCCTCTTGAAAAAGGAGTTGTATCCGGCAGATCTTATTGTCCTAAATGTAAAAAACAAATTAATTGGTACGATAATATCCCAGTTTTATCTTATTTATTAATTCAAGGAAAATGCAGGAAATGTAAGAAAAAAATTTCATTTCAATATCCACTTGTAGAGACAATAAGTGCTTTTATTTTTTTGATAATTTATACTTTGTATGGAATATCTTTAACCACACCGTTATTAATTATTTTAGGCTTATCATTTCTTATAATTTTTTTTATAGATCTTAAACATTATATAATTCCTGACAGTTTAACTTTTCCAATGATGTTTCTAGGTTTTGTCAAATCATTTGACCCAAATTTAAATGAATTATTTCCAAATTATATTCACTCTCTAATTGGAGGAATTTTTGGATATGGAATTATTTGGTCAATTATATTTTTTTATAAAGTTATAAGAAATAGAGAGGGTATGGGCTTAGGTGATGCAAAATTATTAGCAGTTATTGGTTTTTGGTTTGGTTGGATTTCAATACCATTTGTAATATTTATTTCTTCAGTAGTTGCACTTATTACTGTTACTCCAAGTCTGATGAACAAAAGTAAAAAACTTACCTCAGAAATTCCCTTTGGCCCTTTTATTATTATAGGGTGTATCACATATGTGATTTTTGTTGAGCAGTTTAAAATTTTAATTCTTAACTAGATATTAAAATTTAATTAAAAGTTCTCTCTCCAACTGTTTCTAAAATTTACAACTCCACTACTAAGAGACTCTATAACTACAAGGTCATCTTTATTTGGGTTTTGTGATTGTTCAGTAATATTTGCATAAATCTTTGAGCCATGGATTACTAATTTTGATAAAACCCCTGTTCCAACAAAATAACATTCTTCACCTTTATGATTGTTTGGATTACCAGGGAACCTGTTTGAAATATTTGTTCCACATTCTGCATCAGCAGCACAGATATATGCATCACCAGAACCACAAGATAAATTATTTTTACTAGTTGGTTTATAAATTGGATAGTAGACAATGTTATTTGAAAGTGTTGGTTCAGCCACAACTTTTTTTTGATCTGTTAATTTTATGTACCATCCAAGATCTGCATTTTCAGGACAATTTGCGGCCGTACTATCTGATGTAGTGTCTTTGCAATTTGTTAATTTATCTGCTGTTACAGCATCATTAACTTGACCAAAGTAAGGAAAGTGCACATCTTTAATTCCAAACATTAAATTATCAACAGATGAAGGATTTACCATTACATCATTAAGATTTAAAAAGTCTCCTGTTCCTCCATATAACCAAAGTTTTTTATATCTTGCCCCAATTCCAGCTTCTAATGAATGATACATAAACCTATTATTAAATAATCTACTGGCTTCAAGGTTAATTAGAGTAGTTTGATCATATAAATCAAGAAAAGAAGGTTTGGGTTTGAGGCTATTGTTTGTTTCATCATATTCATAATTAAATTCCATATTCGTTAAATTTATTTTTGTAATTTTACCCTCTAGGTCTGCTAAATAGACTAGGGCACCTGAATATTCTGCTTCCCCTGAATTTCTTGCGTTAATTACTACGGGTGTTGACGGTAAGGAGTTAATAATATCATTAGGAACGTCTTCTATGTCTATTCTTTTTTTTATTTTTCCTGTCAACCAGTCAATTATAAATACATTAGATCCAATTTTTGGATAGGGATAGCCATAACCACCAGACATAACTGCAACATACTCGTCATCTAGAATATCCTTATCCCCTCTACCTTGATTTGGTATCCTAACTACTCTAGGGGATGACCAAGTTTCACCTAAATATCTATAATCATAATCCTCTCCACCTGATGCTATATCCCCAATTTGGATTATACTGATGGCAGAGTTTGGAACTGGACTTAATCTAGTTTCTCCTAGTGTATCAAAAAGATAATCTTTAGAAAAAGTAAAGATTGTATTGCCATCTAAGTTTTGTAGATTTGTACTTGCTGTAACATCAATTCCATCGGCTATGATTGTAAGATTTGTTTTGTTAATTGTTTCTCCGATTAAAGTCCATTTTTTCCCTTTATAACACGAAGTTGCACCTGTGCTATCACATGTAGAATCCGTACCACTTTCTTTATTAACGAGAGCATCATCACTTTCTTTAAAATCAACTATGGAAGCTCTTTTTGAGGTATATGCAAATTCTGAAATAGTTCCATTTTCTGAAGCATGAAAAACTTTTTGTGCTGCTGGATCATTTAACACAGAATAAATGTGATAAGGTTTAAATGGATTAGTGACATCCAGTAAGGTAAATCCTGCGCCACCTCTTCCATATGTGACCATTAATAATGTAAACCAATCAGTTCTTTTTAAAACTGGGTGGTAAAAATAGGTATCATGGACCGTAATTGACCCATCAAGTAAAAATAATGGGTTTGATCCCCCACCATCATCTTGATTATAATTTGGATTTATCATCTTTGGCATTTTAGGAATTACTAATGGAGGTACAAATCCCCACAATTCTTCACCTGTATCTGTTGCAAATGCATGTAAAATTCCATTATTAGCTGCTGCATAAATCACTTCTCTTCTTGGTGTATTATTATCAGCCCAAGCTGAATAATTATTTTTAGCTCTAAAATATCCTTCCTCATTTGTTTTTTCAGATGATCTTCTTGCTGAAGGAACCCCAACAGTTACAAGTTGTGAATTATAAATATCTGCAATATAGGCTTTGAAGCTTCCACCACTTTTTATTTTTTCTTCTACAGTTCTATGTTCATCTAAATTACAATCTCCATCGTAATCAAAATAGTCTTTTCCTCTTATAAAATTTATTAAGCCTTTATCTTCATCATTACTTGTTCCATCTCTTACTAAGTAATTGTTTTTACATCTTAATAAATTTTCTTTTCCAGCTGATACAGTAAGTTTGCTATGATATTCTTGTATTTGATTGCCAGTTTTTTCAAATAATCCTCTAATTTCAGAAACATTGTTAACATTAAAATTATTCCAATTAGATTGATAATTCGCACCCGGTAATGCAGTCCAAATTTTTCTATCATCTGGATTTTTCATTTGCTTTGCAGCATTCCATTTAAAACCATCTCCAGTGGTTGTTGTTCCACTATATGCTTCACCATCTGAAGCTAATTCTGTCTTTATAATTGTTCCCCACCATTCTTTTGTATTTCTGTTTTGGAATTTTGCTTGATACAATTCACCTTCAGACAAGACTTCTGCTGATATAGAAGGAGCCGAGTAGGCAACTGTTTTGGATATTATTTCTCTTACAATTGAATTGGTAACTGCTTTTAGATCTTCTGGAGTTTGAGCGACAAAAAAACCTTGTTTGTCTGCTGTTTCTGTACCACCTGCTATTGCAATTTCCTTAAATCTTTTTTCTACAGAGGCTTTACCGACAACTTCACTTCCATATCCAACTGAATAAGTTATGATTTTTTTTGATCTAAAAAGACCTGAAATTTTTGATTTAGCATACCTATGACCATCATCTTTCCATTCTCCATCTCCAATAAGAATAATCGCAGTAGTTTGGCAATCTAAATTAGAATTATGTGGGTTAATTGATGGGTCAAAATAATTAAAATATTTATGTGCTAAATCAGCAAAACCTTGAGCATTTGTACCAAGATGAAGAGCAAAATCTGAACTTAAAAAACTTAATATTTGTTCAGTTCCTCTTGGATTAACTCCAACAGCCATATAAGCATCTTCACTTGGATTTAATGGGCTGTTAAAAATAGGAACTCCTCCAGATTTATTGAAACCACTAAAACTTACTGATCCACCATTCCACAACCCTAGCCCAAAGTTTGCTTGTGCTAAAATAGAAGAGTCGCTTAAGACAGATTTAATTGCATCTTTTGCACCAGTAATTCTTGAAACTCCTTCGTTTCCAAAGCTTCTAACAAAACTTAAGTCATCTTTCTTAAGAACAGTTATTTCTAGTCTTTCAGAATTAGCAACATAAAGAAAATTTTGATCTGTTGTATTTCCATTTCCAATATCAATACCTCTTGGATAGTATAAATAAGGATTAGAATTTCCAGAAGTATCAGTTTTATATCCTTCAGATACTCCTGCAGATTTAATGAGCTTTACTGTTGAACCGTTATCTTGATACTTACAAATTTTATGTCTATTAAAACCCGATGTATAAATAAAACCATTACTGTAAACAATACTATCTCCCTTTCCTCTTCCACATTCTATGTCTTTTTGATTTGAGTATAAACTAGATCCAACTGGGCAACCTGAGCTATTTAATTTATATTTATAAAAATTTCCGTTCACACCATCTTTACTAAAAAGATAATCCTCAGTTCCAATTCTAACAACATCAATTGCATCATCTAAACGACTAAGTGTTGATGAGGCTACACTACATTTAATCCAATTTTTTTCTGACAGGTGTCCATTGAGTGTGATTACAGTCCATGATCTACTAGTTATATATATAAGTTTACCAGTATTTTGATTGATGGTCATTGCTCCCACACCATAAAACATAGTGGCTTGACCTTTATTTCTCATATCTTTCGGTGCATTAGAACTTTTAAAAGTTCCGTTTGAAGAATTTGCTTTTGCAACAAAGAATCTGTTTTCGTCTTCTTTATTCTTATTGATAGACATTAAAGCAGATGAAGAGCCTGTCTTTGTATGAGATCTATCTACAACTGCATAAATATAATTCCCGTATATATCAATTGATTTAGTGTAATCTAAATTTCCATTTTTATCATTTAAGACAATCCCATTATTTTTTCCAAAGATACTATCAGCAGTCACCCATTTATCAGTAGATGGATTCCAATAGTTAATTCCCATATTTGCAGTCATTGCAGCAAAATAATTACCATTAAAATTTCCAACAACATCAACTGGTGCACCTTTCATACTGTCACCATTTTTTGCATCTAATCCATCAGCAGGCTCAAACATACTGTTAGACTTATCGACTAAAAATAAAATGTTCGCTGGTATGGAATTTCCCGATCCTGGAGGTAGGGGTTTTGCTAAAGCTGAATTAGCAAATGCTGAAATAAAAAAAATAAATATTAATCTTAATAATATCATGGGCAATTTATAAAGATTATTTATCAGTTATAATCAAAAAAATTTCCAAAGAACCCATTATGATCAATTTTTTTTTTAAATTGACATGCTAAGTTATTTAAAACAGAGATACCAATTTTTTATTATTTTATTTCCCAATATTAGGTAAAATATTAATCCTTCAGGTAGAGTTGTGCAAATTTGTATGTGTCTTTGTGGCTACACTTTTAAATATATTATTGCTTGAAATTTAATATATTAGATTTTACAAAACATAAATCAATTCTTTGTTCTAACAGTATTTAACAATGTTCAATAATTTAATTAAGCAAGTTTCTAAAATAATTGTTGGAAACGAAAATAAAATTAAACTTACATTAGCTGCCATATTATCAGAAGGCAGTGTACTTATTGAAGATAATCCTGGGTCTGGCAAAACTACATTTGCAAAAACAATTACATTGAATTTAGGATTAAATTTTAAGAGAATTCAATTTACCTCAGATTTATTACCAAGTGATATTTTGGGTTTTAATATTTTTAAAAATGAAGAACTTAATTTTCTAAAAGGACCAATATTTACAAATATTGTTTTAGCAGATGAATTAAATAGAGGAAGTCCAAAATCTCAGAGTGCGTTTCTAGAGGCAATGGAAGAAAAAAATGTTTCAATAGATGGACAAACTTATAAATTGCCAGAACCTTTTTTTGTAATAGCCACTCAGAATCCAATGGATAGTTCAGGAACAAGCAATCTTCCTGATAGCCAGCTAGATCGATTTATGATTTCGTTTTCACTTTCTGAATTAAATAATCAGGAAAAAGTATCAATGTTAAAAAATGATATTGATTTAAATAGTATTAATTCAGAGAAGATAAATTGGAATGAAATAAAAGATAAAAAAAATAAAATTAATATAAGTGATGAAATTTATAATTATGTATTAGAAATTGAACAGACAATTCGTTCTTTAGATCAGCAAATTTATATTTCCCCACGTTGTCTAAAACAAATTATTGATCTTGGAAAAGGGTGGGCCATGATTCATTCAAAAAATTATGTAACACATCAAGATATAAAAGATTTGTTACCTTATGTTTTAAAACATCGAATAAAGTTTCTAAAACAAGAAGAAAAGAATAATTTTGTAATCAGTGAAATACTAAATAAAATCAATATTCAAAAATGATAGCTACAGCTATTAAAGGTATTTTTAATCACCAAATATTTGAAAATATAAAAAAGAAAAATAGATCTAAAATTATTATTTATCCTAATTTAAATGGTTTTAGTGTTGGGATATTAGTTTTTTTTTGTTTTTTAATATCTGTGTTTTATGAAAATAACTTTGCTTTACTGTTATCAATTATTATTTTTTTTATATTTTTTATTTCAATTTTTATCTCTAATCAAAATTTAAATCATTTAAATATTCAATGGAAAGACGAATATTTCTTAGAACAAAATAAATATGAAAAAATATATTTACAAATTTTAAATGAAACTAACGAAAAGAAATTAAATATTGATGCAGTTTATCAGAATAAAAACATTGGAAACTATAATTTTATTAATAAAATTAACAAAATTTTCATACCTCTTTTTAATGACAACAGAGGTGTATTTAAGCTTCAAA
>Ga0233432_10002923_pt1 | contig 15719 bp, 14 predicted proteins | sample SI_122_August201_6_FD_179870 | JGI IMG/M metagenome (GOLD analysis project Ga0233432, IMG submission 179870) | Seawater microbial communities from Saanich Inlet, British Columbia, Canada - SI_122_August2016_10_MG | ecosystem: Environmental > Aquatic > Marine > Inlet | place: Canada: British...
TGTGGTGACGGGCACGCATGGTAAAACGACAACCTCGGCATTGACAGCCTATTTGTTGCAGCGTGCGAATGTGAATCCTGGTTTTTTGATTGGGGGAGCTCCGCTGGATCCGGAACGTGGCTGGTCCGTTGGCGATTTGGCCGCGCCATTCGTCATTGAGGGTGACGAGTACGACAGTGCGTTTTTTGACAAGCGCAGTAAGTTTATCCACTACGCGCCTAATGTCGTTATTCTCAATAATCTCGAATATGATCATGCTGATATTTTTCGAGACCTTCAAGATGTTAAGCGTACTTTCGAGCATTTGATCCGTATCGTTCCGCGCAATGGCTTTTTATTGATTAATGGAGATGACGAAAATGCGTTGTCGTTGTTGCCTGTATCGTGGACGCGCGTATATCAGGTAGGTCTCGCGTCCGATAGCGATTTGCGTATCGAAAACTTTAGGACGACTCAGGAAGGTTCTTCGTTCGATCTTGTCTGGCAAGGCAAGCGGTGGCTGTCGATCGATTGGAAAATGACGGGACTGTTCAATGCGCGTAATGCGGCGATGGCGTGTTTAGCAGCGGCTTTGTCACTTTCGGATGGTTCGAGTCCGATTGCTTTCGAAGCTGAGGGGCTTGACGAGTTTCGGGGTGTAAAACGTCGTCAGCAGATTCGGCAAGAATCCGAACATCGGGTTGTTATGGAGGATTTTGCTCATCACCCGACAGCGATTTTCGAGATTCTGGGCGCTTTGAGAAATCGCTATCCAAACCGAAAAATAATTGCGGCTTTCGAGCCGCGCAGCAATACCTCGCGTTTGGACATTATGCGCGAACCTATGCTCAACGCGCTCGCTCGGGCTGACCGTGTTGTGATTGGCCCAGCGAAACAACGCAGTAGTAAGAGTGTCGTAATCATGGATACCGAGGCTTTGGCGTCGGGGTTGATGGAGCGAGGGGTTGAAGCTGTGGCGAGCAGGTCGAATGACGCTGCATTGGAGTCGCTTCGAGCTTTTTGCGCGGATGACAATGGAAATCAGGTGGTGGTGTTTTTGACTAACGGTTCTTTTGACGGGATTATCGAGCGATTCCTGGAAGCCAACTGAGCGTAGCGCAAATGAATACGCCCCTTGGAAACTCCATCGCCTGCCAGTAGAGCTCTACGAGTCGTGGCTTCTAGGCTCCAGAGACTTGCATTTGGGTATCAGAGGATTAGGCTGCATGTCTTTGAGTTAAACTATCAAATTCTTGATCATGGTGCCGCCTCTTTTTCATTTTCAAAAGCTTTTCGAACTCGGCGAAGACGATACGGAATATCGTTTGTTGACCGATGAATTCGTGTCGATGGACGCATTCGATGGAAAAGAGATTCTCAAGGTGGAGCCGGAAGGACTGGCTTTCTTGATTAAGACAGCGATGCACGATCTTTCGTTTATGCTTCGCCCAAAGCATTTGAAGCAAGTGGCGGCGATTTTGGAGGATGATGCGGCTTCGGAAAACGATCGTCACGTGGCGATGACGCTTTTGCGCAATGCTGAGATTGCAGCGCAGGGTGTGCTTCCATTCTGTCAGGATACGGGGACGGCGATCGTGATGGCCAAGAAAGGTCAGCAAGTTTGGACAGGGGCGAACGACGAATCGGCTATTTCTAAGGGGATTTACGATACGTACACGAATGACAATCTTCGCTATTCACAGACGGCGCCGATCACGATGTACGAGGAGAAGAATACGCGGACGAATCTTCCGGCTCAGATCGACATCTATGCGGTCGAGGGAGCTGACTACAAATTTCTTTGTTTGGCGAAGGGAGGCGGGTCGGCTAACAAAACCTTTCTGTACCAGGAAACGCGAGCTTTATTGAATCCTGAAAAGCTAGAAAGCTTTTTGGTGGAGAAGATGATCACGCTCGGGACTTCGGCGTGCCCGCCGTATCATTTGGTTTTCGTTATTGGCGGGACCTCGGCGGAAGCTTGTTTGAAGACAGTGAAAGTGGCGTCTACCAAGGATTTGGATACATTGCCGACTACGGGAAACGATCATGGGCGCGCATTTCGTGATGTCGATTTAGAGGAACGGATGTTGGCACGGGCCCGGGAGTGCGGAATCGGCGCTCAATTTGGCGGTCGGCATTTTGCTTTGGACGTTCGCATTATTCGATTGCCGCGTCATGGGGCAAGTTGTCCAGTGGGGATTGGCGTTTCGTGTTCTGCGGACCGCAATATCAAGGCGAAAATCAATAATGAGGGGTTGTGGGTCGAGAAGCTCGAGGGTGACCCAGGGCGATTGATTCCCGCGTCAATTGGCGGGCAGAAGGATGCGGTTGTCGTGCGGCTCGATCTGAATCGTCCTATGAAGGATATTTTGGCTGAGCTGACGCAATATCCAGTTCAAACGCGTTTGTCGCTAAATGGGACGATCATAGTCGCTCGCGATATTGCTCATGCGAAGCTCAAAGAGCGTCTCGAGGCAGGAGAGTCTTTGCCGCAGTACTTAAAAGATCATCCTGTTTATTATGCGGGTCCAGCCAAGACGCCGAAGGGGTTGCCGTCGGGATCGTTTGGGCCAACGACGGCTGGGCGAATGGATGCGTATGTCGATTTGTTTCAAGAAAATGGCGGTTCCATGATTATGTTGGCAAAGGGAAACCGGAGCCAGCCTGTCGTAGACGCTTGCCATAAGTATGGGGGGTTCTATCTCGGTTCCATTGGCGGACCGGCCGCCATTCTTGCCAAGGAGAATATCAAAAAAGTCGAATTGGTTGAATACGAGGAGCTCGGAATGGAGGCGGTTTGGAAGATCGAGGTGGTCGATTTTCCTGCGTTCATTTTGGTCGACGATAAGGGTAACGATTTCTTCCAGATGATTCGGAAGCAGAACTTGAAGTAGTTCGCTCGCTTATCTGATCTAGTTTTCAGAAATTTGAATTGGAGCTTGGACAAGTTCTGCCAGTTACGGAGCTTTTCAATTGGATCAGGCTGCGTCCGATATGGAGTTGGCCTGCCGCAAAGGGGATATTGACGAAGCCATTGATCTCTTCAAAAACGTGAAGTATTTCTCGGTTCGTACGGAACGTGCATTGCAAGAAGTCGTTGATTAGGGGCTCGTAAAGAGTTCTTAGTCTCAGTTGCGCTCAACTGGTCCTTTCGAAGTGACGGGCGAATGCGCTTGTCATCGTTTTTGTGGGCTCTTATCGCTAACATTTTTGTTAACGCGAAGAGACCCATGGCGACCGAATTAGAGCAGAGTTACGATCCGAAAAAAGTAGAAACCAAGTGGTATAAGGCTTGGGAGGAATCCGGATGCTTCGAAGGTGAAGTCAAGAACGACCGCGATTCGTTCACGATCATGATTCCCCCGCCGAATGTGACGGGTATGCTGCATATGGGCCACGTACTCGATAATACGTTGCAGGACATCTTCATCCGCCGGGCCCGCGTGGAGCGGAAATCCGCACTCTGGTTTCCAGGCACCGACCATGCATCGATCGCAACCCAGGTTAAGGTAGAGCAATCGCTGCGTAAGCAAGGCACGTCCCGCCGCGAACTCGGTCGCGAGAAATTTCTCGAGAGGGCCTGGGAATGGTCAGATGAGCATGGCGGCATCATTTTCAACCAGCTTCGCAATCTCGGCGCGTCTTGCGATTGGCGGCGTTCGCGTTTCACGATGGATCCGGAATACCAACGCTCAGTCATTTCCTCCTTCGTTGAACTCTACAAGCGCGGCTTCATCTATCGAGGCAAGCGTCTCGTGAACTGGTGCCCTGTATCTCAGACGGCCCTCAGTAATGAAGAGGTCATCATGCAACCGCAGAAGGGGCAACTCTACAAAATGCGGTACGAGATTGTCGAAGAGCCTGGCCGTTTTGTTGAGATCTCCACGACTCGTCCTGAAACCATCATGGGCGACACGGGTATTGCGGTTCATCCGGAAGACGAGCGTTATGCGGATTTGGTAGGTAAGCATTGCTGGCGTCCCTTTCCTCGTGCGGAAATCGTGATCGTCGCGGATCGCGCGGTTGAAAAGGATTTTGGTACGGGAGTCTTGAAAGTCACTCCGGCTCACGACCAAGTCGATTTCGACATTGGCAAGCGTCATGATCTCGAAGTGATCGACGTAATGAACCCAGACGGGACGCTCAATGATTCTGCGGGCGAAGAATTCGCTGGCATGGAGCGCTTCAAGGCACGCAAAGTTGCCGTTAAGAAACTTGAAGAACTCGGGTTGTTGGTTGATATCGAAGATTATGACAACAATGTCGGTTTCTCAGAACGCGCGGATGTGCCGATCGAACCGCGTTTGTCCGAGCAATGGTACCTGAAGTACCCGAAGGTCGAAGAAGCTAAGCGAGCAGTCGAAAAGGGCATCATTAAATTTCACCCGAAGCGCTGGGAAAAAGTTTACCTACATTGGCTCAATAATATCCAAGATTGGTGCATCAGTCGCCAGTTGTGGTGGGGGCAGAGAATACCGGTTTGGTACAAGAAGGGTGCTGATCGTAGCGACCCAGCTAATTGGCATGTTTCCGTAGATGGTCCGAGCGATCCGGGAAATTGGGATCAGGATGAGGATGTTTTGGATACATGGGCATCTTCGAATTTGTGGCCGTTCGCGACGTTCGGTTGGCCGAGCGAAGATCCCAAGGTAAAAGCGGAGTTGGATTATTTCTATCCGACCAGCATGCTGGTGACCGGATTCGATATTATCTTTTTTTGGGTGGCCCGTATGATCATGTCCGGGCTCGAGCTGATGGGAGAGGAAAAGGAAACTTTGACCGACGAAGAAATCGAGAAACGCGTGCCTTTCAAAGATGTGTTTATTCACGGTCTTATTCGCGATGAAAAAGGCCGCAAGATGTCGAAGTCGCTCGGCAATTCGCCAGACCCTTTGGATCTAATCGAAAAGTTTGGAGCTGATGGCCTGCGTTTCGGTATAATCAATATCGCTCCAAACGGTTCGGATATTTTGTTTGCCGAAGAGCGCATCGAGATTGGCCGCAATTTCTGCACGAAGCTCTGGAATGCTTGCCGTTTTCGTCAGATGGCTGGCGGGGTACCCGGAGAGCAGAGCTTGGAAGACATCGTCGATCGGCTTGCTGGATCTCAGCTTGAAGGTTATGGCAATTGGATTCTCTTTCGTTTGTTGCAGACTATCGAGGATATCGAAGGTCAGTTTGTGCGTTTCGAAATGCACCAGCTGACTAATACGCTGCATAATTTTTTCTGGGGCGATTTTTGCGATTGGTACGTCGAGGCGGCCAAGGCGATGTTGCAATCGAAGGACGATCCGCGTCACGATGCAGCTCTAGCTGTATCGGACTTGGTCATACGTCAGTCGCTCTTGTTGCTTCATCCGATTATGCCGCACATCACCGAAGAGCTTTGGTTGTCGATGGGATATTCCGAAAATGGAAGTTTCTTGCAGGATAGTGGATTGGGCAAAGCGTCCGAGTTGAGAAGCTTGCTCGAGTCGAAAGGCGTATCGATTGATGAAAGCGGTGCTCAGCGAATTGAGCAGGTTAAGGAATTGATCACGCAAGCTAGAGCGACGAAGGCAGAGTACAAAGTAGCTTCCAAGCGTGATGTGATATTATTCGTCACGCCGACCGACGCTGCAAGTTCGACAGTAGTTGAGGACAATTTGGATACGATTAAAAAGCTCGCTGGCGCGGCGACTATCGAGTTACGCGATAAAGTTAAAAACCTTCCCGGATCGGTTTCCGCTCTAGGAACCGTTTACCTCGACCTTTCCAGCGCGGTGGATGTGGAAGCGGAGAAAGCTCGCTTAAGCAAGGAGCTCGAAAAACTCGGCAAGGCGATTCAAGGTGGCACTGGGAAGCTCAAGAACCCGAAATTCGTAGACAATGCCCCGCTCGCAGTCGTTGAAGGCGCTCGCAAGCAACTTGAGGAGACCCAAGCTAAGTATGACGAAATTACTCGGTTGCTGAAGAGCTTATAGGTTCGCTCGAGTTATTGGCGCTGAAAGCTCATTCGCATCGGCATTCAATGTTTTTCGGCGGTTTATTAGCTCCTGTTTGGGCAGCCGTATTTCGTGGAGTCTGTGTCTTGGCAGCTTTGAAAGGCGCTCGACAGGAATGAAGGGTCGTATGTAGGTTTTCGAAGATTCTTTATCTTCAACCCTATTTAAATATTAAGAAACGAATAATTCTCTGCTACGACGGTACTTGGAACTGGAAAGACGGAAATTTGGATGCCTGCGGTATTAGAGGTTGGGATACGAGTGGGAAGAAAGGGGCCTGGAAAAAAGGTAAGCCTTTCGTGTTCGATAAGGTCAGAAAACGTTTAATTAATGCAGCGAAGAAAAACCGGCTGAACCTGAAAGGGGATTGGTTCGAACTCGTGGTTAGTGTCGATGGTAAGCGATTCGATCGACTGAAATTTCAACGGACAAGGCTAATGCTCGCTTTGTTGCTGACTACACGGCTCCCAAGAAGGGTGAACTTGTGTTTGCTGCGAATGATCTAAGCTCGTTTTGGAAATTGATCGATAAGTATTAAAAAAACGAGGGTTGGGCGTGGATTCGCATAGTACGGACGGGTTAGAGTGTTTGCTTAGGCTTTATCTGGGAGAACCGACGGGTGGTCCTCCGTTTGAGTGAACCGGTCCTCTCTATCTTCGTAATTCGTGCGAAGCGGCAGGCAGCGGTGCTGCATCTTCTTGGCGGATCTATCGATGCGATTCAATCATCCGCTTGACAGAGTCGTTACTATTCTTAGTTAAACAACTTTAAGTTGATCGATTTACTAGGGTTTAGGAAAATGACAGCAAATTTAGCGGTGGAATCAGCATTGAAAACGGACTTGGAGTCGGCGACTTCACAGGAACGCGTAGCTTGGGCAGCAGATATGTTCGGGGATGATCTGATTATGACGACGAGTTTTGGGACGCATTCAGCGGTCATGTTGCATTTGGTGACGTCGGTTGTGCCGGATATTCCGGTGGTTTTCATTGATACGGGTTACCTTTTCCCTGAGACCTATCGTTTTGGGGCGGAGCTGACTGAGAGATTGAATTTGAACCTCAAAAAGTATCACGCTCGCATCTCGGCAGCGGAGCAGGAGGCTTTGCACGGTCGACTTTGGGATGCTGGGGCGGATGGGCTTAAGCAGTACAACGTTATGAATAAGGTCGAACCGATGGCTCGGGCAGTTCGCGAGCTTGGAGCAAAGGCTTGGCTAGCAGGATTACGTCGGAGCCAAGGTGAGTCCCGGTCGAGCCGACCGATCGTAGAATCTCAGAACCAGATGACGAAGGTATATCCGATCCTCGATTTGGACAATCGCACGATGCATGAATATTTGACGGATAATGATCTGCCTTATCATCCGCTTTGGGATGTTGGTTACGTCTCTCTCGGAGACTGGCATAGCACCTCTAAGCTTGAGGCGGGGATGACAGAAACAGATACCCGATTTGGCGGGGCGAAGCGCGAGTGTGGATTGCACGAGGCTTCGGGCAACGTGGATTTCCAGATCTAGTATTGGGCGCTCGAGCTCGGTTCTGAGTTTCGGCATTTCGATTTTAAAACGAAGAAGCCGCATTCCCAAAGGAATACGGCTTCTTACTGAAATTGATAAAGGCGGTTGTTTAGGCCTTTTCGACCAAACCTGCCTTGATGGCCTTAACACAGACCCACAAGCGTTTCACCTGTCCTGAGGGGAGGCGTACCTTGATGCGTTGCAGGTTCGGGCGGAACTTGCGCTTCGTTGTTTTAGTTACGTGCGTACCAATGCCACCGCTCTTCTTGCTTTGACCCTTGCGGTGGATGATGCTGCCTGTGGTAGGACGCTTGCCTGTTATTGCACAAATTCTTGCCATGTCGAAAAAGATTAAGAATGGAGGAAAAAAGGGTAGCTCTGTCTTCTTGGCAAGCAGTTTTTTGGGAAATCGAATATGTGGGACGAATCGGAATTCAGATATTCGATTTTCCAATCGTGTATTAGAGTTGAATATGATGCTTCGCCGTGGGAGTTGGCGGGATCTTTGTTTGGTTTGTGTTGGGAAGATCGCTCTAGCTTGGGTGAACATTGGTATCGTTTAGCTGGCTCCGGGATGAAAAAATACCCGGGTGTACAGGTAGGCGATAAGTTCTCCGAGGACAGTGCGGACTCCGGCGCTCGTTGTGTACCAATTTTTCGAATCGTACCCTGATTCTTCTAATGAGCTTATTCCAACGGTGTGATCCGAGCCTAAGGCGAGTTGAAATAGGTAGCGGCTCCGGCGGGCGTGTGGACCGACGGTGATCAGGTGGACGTTGGATTCTTCGATGTTTTCAGCCAATAGAAGTTCTTTTAGCGCGACGGCAGATGCGTATGTACGGTCTTTTTTGGTTTTCTTGGATGCTGTTGCGATGATTTCTTCGTTGCTAAGACCTAAGTGTTGTAAGCGAGCTTTTGTCATTTCGGAATACGATTTGAACGCCTGGAGGTAGCTTCCGGTTTCGATTTGAAGGCCGGTGCAGATGATTTTCGAATAGTTTCCCGCTGATAGATGAGAATTGCTTCGTCGAGCGGTTCGTCGCCGATCCAGCCTTCGATGACGAGGATACCCGTGTGCGATTGGGTTTCGGTAGCGAGAAAAGAATAGATGTTTAGGGAGAAGGCTAGGAGGACCGTGCAAGTCAGAATTGCAGATATTAGCCAGCCTAGCAATGTAGGATGTTTGCCTGTATGCGTTTTCGTCAGGGCGAATTTAATGGTTTGTCTTTTATCATCGGAAAAAAATTGGGACACAAGACTCTGCGACGCGTCTTAATCGATTGTTCTGATTCCGCTGAGGGCTTGGAATGTTTGTCCCATAAGGCTGGGGTGGATGAGTTGGCGGAGTTGGTTTTTTGCTTGGCTGGAGAAACCGGTACCGGCCGCGAAAGCCTCGCGTACGAAATTCGGGGCCCGTTTAAGGATGAAGGATTCTTGGCTTTCGAGTTCGATGGATTGAAAGTGATTTTGCTGGAGGGAGGCTTCGAGCCAGTCCCAGCAGATGTGAACGGTGAGGTCTTGCTCTCCGATGGCGTCGAGAAGGTCAGGCGTTTGCTGGTGGTTTCGGTAGGCGCGGGCGGTACCTTGATGTGTGTCGTAGGAAAGTGCTTTCCAGGTTTTTCCGTAGTCGAAGGCGATGAAGGCTCCGTGCCAAGGTTCGCGGCAGATTTCGTTTAGCAGGTCGGTTGCTTGGATTGGCAAATCAACCGTGTAACCTTCTGGAGCTACTTTCGGGAGCGTGCCGACTGCGACTGCGATTGCAGGGGAGGTTAGTTCACTTTCGGAGAAACGAATGCCTTGCGAATTGATTTCGATACCGCGTTCACGCCAGGAGCCGTTTTTGAAGATGACGCTATGAAAGGGTTGGGCGTCGAAAAGTTCGTTGGAAAAGAGGACGAGCGGACCTTCGAGGTCAAGTGCATCGCCGACTCGGATCGATTGAGTTTCGAGAAACGGATTTGCGATACCGTCGAGAAGCGCGGCATCGGGTTCTGGTCCGATCTCAATCCACCGGGCCTTGTTGGGATGAATGCCGGCTTTCTTTAGCAAAGCGATGCTGGCTTCGAGAAGAATCGGGCCAAAGGCTGGTTTCATGCTCGAAGCGGTGAAGAAATCGGTGGAGCGATCTCGACCCACGCGTTTTCGGTCGGCTTGATAATAGCCGAAATCCGGGTTGTAGAGGGCTATTTTGACAAATTTATCGAATGGAACGAACCCATTAGAGTCCGCGGCGCCTTCTATTGCTTGCCGAATGCATGCCGTTGCTATTTCTGTGAATGCCATTTCTTTAAGCTGACTCTTGATGGGTTTCGCTCGGATTCAATCTCCAAGTTTCCGAACGGACGCTGGTGTCAGCTAAGGCTCCTTTTATAAATGAATTTCTTCAAACGGATCGTAGTAATTTTTCTTGGCGCAACGTTTTTGGCGTTGGCCTATCAATTCGGTATGGATGTGGCCCAACAGGGTGGTTTGGGTCCATATTGGGAATCGAGGCAGAAGGCAGCTGAAATACGGTCGGCTTTAGAGCTGATAAACGCGTATTACGTGGATGGCGATTCGGCGGAATTAGACGAACTGACGGAATCGGCCATCGCTGGGATGATCAAAGATCTGGATCCTTATTCGGAGTATCTTAATTTCAATCGCTTGAAACAACTGGATGAGGAAACGAGTCAAGAGTTTGGCGGGATCGGCGTACAAGTGGAGATGCGGAATGAATTCTTGACGGTGATCGCTCCAATAGAAGGATCGCCTGGAGAACGCGCGGGGCTTGTGCGGGGCGATCGCATTGTCGGCGTAGATGGAGAAAGTATCGAGGGACTGAATATTTCGAAATCAGTTTCCGAATTAAAAGGCAAACCAGGTACAATGGTGGCGATTTTGATCGAACGCAGGGGAGTCGACGAACGTTTCGAAGTAGAGGTGATTCGCGAATTGATCGAAGTGGACAATGTTCACGGAACCGAACTTTTGGAGTCGGGTGTCGGCTACTTGCGGATTTCCCAGTTTGGAAAGCGCACGGGCGATGAGATGGAGACTGCTATCGAGTCGCTTTTGGGTCAGGGAATGGAGGCTTTGGTGATCGACCTGCGCAACAACCCCGGTGGATTGTTGGACGTAGCGGTCGAGGTGGTGGAGGAATTCGTTCCAGCTGGGCAGTTGGTTGTGTATACTAAAGGGCGTCACGAGGCGATGAGCGAAGAGTGGTACGCGCAGGCGGAAGGCGATCCTTATGATTTTCCGTTGGTGGTTTTAGTGAATCCTGGATCGGCGAGTGCGTCGGAAATCGTGGCTGGGGCATTGAAAGATTCGGGCAGGGCGAAATTGGTAGGAGCTAAGACTTTCGGTAAGGGGTCCGTCCAAAGTATTTTGCCTTTGGGTGCGGATACGGGATTGAAGCTGACGACGGCTAAATACTATACGCCAGGCGGTTATGTGATTCATGAGAATGGAATCGAGCCGGACGTGGTGATTGAGATTTCAACGGATGATGAGAGTCATTTAGCCACTCAGCGCAGCCGTTTGTCGACGATGCCGCTAGAGAAATTCGTGGAGCGTTTCGGGTTCGAGCCGATTGAGGATAAACAATTGAATGCGGCGAAGGCAGTGATGCTCGAAGCCTTGGAGAAATTGGATCGATGATCTTAGGAATCGAGAGTTCCTGCGACGAATCTGCCCTGGCTTTGCTCGACCGTTCGAAGGGCATCGTTGGCGAGTGGATTAGCAGTCAAGTGACTTTGCATGCTGAATACGGGGGAGTGGTTCCAGATCTTGCCAGTCGGGAGCATTTGAATAATTTCGGGCCCTTGTTGAAAGAGCTTTCCGACGAATTTGATATTAGTTCGGTTAGTGAAATAGTGGTTACGGCTGGGCCGGGTTTGGCTGGTTGCCTGGCTATGGGGCTATCGGTGGCGAATGCTTTATCGGTTTCCCTTGGGGTTCCTGTGTATGCGGCGAATCATTTGCGAGCTCATGCTTATTCGGTTTTTATTTCGATGTATCAGGATGATACAGACGTATTTGAAGCAACGTTGGATGGATTGTTGCCTCATCTTTCACTAGTTGTTTCGGGAGGAAATACGTTGCTGGTTCGGATCGATGAGGATCGTTCGCTTTCAATTTTGGGGCAGACGATTGACGATGCTGCGGGCGAAGCTTTGGATAAAGGAGCAAAGCTATTAGGGCTGGGCTATCCTGGCGGGCCGAAGCTCGAGAGGATTGCGCGGGATGGAAAATCGAACGTATTCGATTTTCCACGAGCGTTGATCGGAAAGCCCAATTTGGATTTTAGTTTCTCGGGTTTGAAAACGAGTTTGCGCTATCTTTTGGAGAAGCATACTCAGGATGACCTTGATAAGGTTTTCGCTGATATTTGCGCTTCCTATCAGGAAGCGGTGGTGGATGTTTTGATTCGCAAAACGGAGCGTGCTTTGAAGCAAGGCTCTTTTCGTAGTATTGGCCTTTCAGGTGGCGTATCCAATAATCAATCGCTTCGAGATTGGTTCCTGGATTTGGGAAAACGCCATCGCACGCCTTCCTTTCTTGCCGAGCGAAAGCACACGGGCGACAACGCGGGGATGATCGCGTTTAGCCATGTGTTCGAAGGTGCGGGAAAGGTAGCTTCGATAATCGATATCAAACCCAGCGCGACGATTGAGACGGTCCTTTAAGAAGCTTTTTTAGCGGGAGCAGCTTTTTTAGCGACTTTTCTTGAAGCGCGTTTTTTGGCCAAGACCTTCTTGGCCGTTTTTTTAGCTGGAGGAGCTTTCACTTCGGGGACTCCAACTGGCGCTGTCGGTTTGGTAGCGGCCCGAGGTTTGCGGGGGCGCTTTTCTCTTTCGGGAGGGCGATCGTTTTTAATTTCGACGGGGGCAGCTGGTTTTGCTTTTCGAGGCCTACGTTTTTCGGATGCGTTTTTCGGCTCTCGCGTTTCCGAATAATCGCTTGCAGAGGAGGTTTGCTCAGAGTTTTCGGAGTGTTCGGGCCGGCGGCCGCGGCGAGGATTGCGAGAGCGCCTTCTTTTCGGTCTCTCTTCATTAGAATCGTTTTCGCTGCGTTGTTCTTCTGGTTGGGAGTGTGGAGCGGCGATTGCTAGTGGAGCGTTGTTGAGGTAGGCCTCTATATCGAAGTCGGAATGCGAGAATGTTTTGACGAGGTCGTTTAGAGGGCGGAAAGCGGGGTGTGTTACGTCGCCGATTAAGCTGTAGAAAATAGTTTCGGTGGGAAGGACCTGGCAGCCGAGTCCCCGAAGGGCTTGAATTGCATGGAGTGCGTCTTCGGCTCTGCGGCAGCCGAGGGCGTCGACGAGAAAAGTGACGTCGATATCTTCGTCAACCGCTTGGAGGCCTGTTTGATAAACGCAGATGGGCGTTTCTAGTCCGCAAACAAGGAGGTGATAGATTTCCTTGTCCCGGAGAAAATTTTCGATACCGGGAGCGCTAAGGGCTGAGAAGCTTTCCTTATGGAAGAGCGTGGGAGTTCGAGCGCGTCGAAGGAGTTTGGCGTTGGTGTGGCCAAGTTTGTTGGGTACCTGTTCGGTGAAAAGCGTGGTGATGCCAAGAGTTCGCGCCGCATCGATTGCGAATGCGCAGCGGTTTAGGAAGCCTGATTTGTCGTGCAGCGTATCTATGAAGCAATCCTGAGCGTCGAGTACGAGCAGGGCTACGGTGCTAATTAGGTCGCTTCGGTCCTTCTGATTGGTTGGCATTGTTCGGTTGGATAGGCGCTTCTTTGGGGTTAATCAACAAGAAGCGAGAGATTTTTCTAGCCAGGCGCGAATCGGATCGGATAGTGGGTTTATATGGAATTGCACATCGCTCCGATATCCCGCAAGTCAAATTTCACAGAGGTTGCATTCGAAAAGAATGATCGGGTTGTGAGCCTGTTGATTCGAACTGCAGAGGAAGTGCTTCGCTCTGATATCCTCGAGAGCGATGAGGAGAGCTATGAGCTTCCAGGAGAATTGATCTGCCGGTGGACTCAGATATTCAAACCGCGTTCGAAAGATGATAAAGAAGCTCAGGAAGCTTTGAAGCTGACAGCGGATAATTTGTTTATCAGCCTATTCGAGGGTGAGGATGGACCTTCTCAAGAAAATGCGAAGTTCAAGCATTTGCTGGGGCTTATGTTGGAACGGCGGAGGTTGCTGAGGGTAAAGGAGCGAGATTCCGCGTACACAATCTATATCCATCGCCCGTCGAAGAATGAATATGCGGTTCCGAATGTGGAGCTCGATCCTCAGTTTTTTATCGAAAGTCAAGAGAAGCTTGAGTTCTTGATTCCGGGCGGAAGCGACGCTGATACTTCGGGAAGCAAAGGGAAGCAATCGAAGGCGGAAACGTGATTGTTTAACCTTTGGAAACCGTTGATTACTGCTTAGAATTCTGTTTTAAACCAAAGGGGTTCGGCGGGTGTTGTTTTCGGGATTCCGATTGAAATGAATCGAGGTCGCTTGGTTCGAAATGGAATCTCGTAGCTTTGGGAAATCTTGATCTCGTGTTCTGCGTGAATTCTCAAACATGATGGATTGTTTGCCGTTTTCGTCTCGAGGATCGCTACGGAGGAATATTTGTTTTGGCGTATCCGTATCAATAGTGTGTCGTGAAGGGTGCGATACGATTGCTTTGTTTGTCTGTCCGTTTCGGTTTGTACGAATTCGATCTTTCCGAGGCGTGTCGTTCCGGCTGCTAGGCACGCTACGGGAGATTCGTTTGCCAAAGCGTTTTGGTTTCGCTTGGCGAGAGCGTTGACTAGGGATTGAAGTTCTTGGGTCGCTTTTCGGGGCATGTAGAGGCGCTTTTGGTAAAAGGATCTGTATTGAGCTTTCCAGTACTTCACGAATCGCAAGTCGCGAGGCAATGGATAGAAAAGAGCAATGGTGTTGTTGGATGGGGTTGGCAATAAAGCTTTACTTGAAATCCGAAGCGAGCAACCTCATAGCTTCAAATTTGCCCAATATTGAAGTCTAAAGTAATATGGTCCTTAAAGAAAACTGTAAATATTCACTAGTCATCCCCACAAGCATGGGCGTTCGTCTTACTCCGCAGAATGGGCAACCTGTTCATTCGAGCGACACATTTTTCATGCAAGCTACGAGCGCGGAATCGAATGTCGCTAGCATACCTTCTTTTTTGGGGCTTCCCGTTAAAATCCTAACGACCTTCGTTAAGGAAAGTCCGATTGCTCGATTCATCAAGGACGACCTTTCTAGACGTCACATCGATTATGAAGGACCGGAACTTGATCAGGAAGACCCATGGGGCTATCGTCATCAGATCAATATTGCTGACAGTGGTTTCGGTTTGCGGGGACCGCGCGTTCAGAATGATCGGGCGGGTGAGGTCGGTCGTACGTTAAATGCTAGCGATTTTGATTTTGATCGCATCTTTGGCGAAAACGGAGCGCAGGTGGTTCACCTGTCTGGATTAATTGCCGCTTTGTCGCCTGAAACCAGTAAATTTTGTTTGGATATCGCACGATCTGCTAAAAAGCATGGTTCCCGGATATCGTTTGATTTGAACCATCGGGCGACGTTTTGGAAAAACCGCGAAGAAGAGCTTCGCGACGTTTTCATGGAGATAGCGGGGTTAGCGGATATTCTCGTAGGTAACGAAGAAGATTTTCAGCTTTGTCTGGGGTTCGAGGGGCCGGAAGAAGGTGGAGGCGATTTGGCTGCAAAAATCGAAAGCTTCAAGAGTATGATCAATCTCGCGAAGGAGAGGTTTCCGAATGCCACCGTCTTCGGAACAACCTTAAGGGAAGTGATCAGCGTGAACAGGCACTTGTGGGGGGCGATTTTGTCCGTAGGTGATGATTTCCATGTTGTTGAGCCGCGTGAAATTCCAGTCTTGGACCGAATTGGTGGTGGCGACGGATTCGTGGGGGGAGTTCTATACGGGCTGATTAAGGGTTGGGCTCCTGAGACGTGGATTCAGTTTGGTTGGGCTAGCGGCGCCTTGGTGACCACGATGAAGACCGATTATGGTCAACCTGCTGATGAAGATCAAATTTGGAATATCTGGGAGGGCAACGCTCGGGTCAGGCGCTAGTTCTGAGAGATTGAGGGGGCTTTTGAAGGCGAGTCGTTTCCTCACGGTCTGAGTGCTTCTTCGCGAGGAGTGTCCCTGCTTGCTGTAAGTTAGTTAGCTGGATGGCGGGTTGAATCAGGGTTTTAGTCGATTTGGGCGTAATAGGAGCGGGTTAGACCATTTGACTTTCTATGTCTATGTTAAGAAAGA
>Ga0233432_10002924_pt1 | contig 15718 bp, 12 predicted proteins | sample SI_122_August201_6_FD_179870 | JGI IMG/M metagenome (GOLD analysis project Ga0233432, IMG submission 179870) | Seawater microbial communities from Saanich Inlet, British Columbia, Canada - SI_122_August2016_10_MG | ecosystem: Environmental > Aquatic > Marine > Inlet | place: Canada: British...
AAATGCAGGTACAGATACAATAGTCCAAATTTGTTCTAACGGAGAAAGTATAGACTTATTTGACCTCATCAATGATGCAGATGTAACGGGCCTATGGCAACCTAATTTAGATAATGGTCACTTAGGGACTTACAATCCAGCAACGGATGCTCCTGGAAGTTTTATTTATACAGTAACGGGCGAATGCTCTAGTGTTAATGCTGAAGTTTTTGTCAATCAGATACAAATTGATGCCCCTGAAATCAACTTTGATGAAGTAGGAGATAGTGATAAAGTTTGTTTTGGGTCTACTTCTGAGACGTATTTTACAAATAATTCACCCACCTCTAATTATTTATGGACGGTTTCTGGCGGCGGTATAATTGTTGGAGATGCTACAACATCAACACTAGAAGTTGATTGGTCTAATTCGACCGAAGGAAATATTACTGACGCTATTACGCTAACGGAGTCTTATGATGGCTGTTCATATTCATCTAGTATTGACGTTGAAATTATAGCAAATCCAATTCCTAATTTGAGCGTTGACGATAACGAAATATGTATTGGTGAAAGCATTCAGTTTTCTGCATCTGCTGGATATGCAGATTACAATTGGTCTAATAATGCCTTAAACCAAAATACATTTACGTATACTCCATCTACATTAGCTGATAATCAATTTTCATTAACTGTAACAGGCGATGCTTTGTGTACGACCACATCTACGGTTTCAATAACTATCCATGATTTACCAGTTGTTGATATAACTGTATCTGACGATGAGATATGCTCTGGTGAAAGTTTAGAGGTGACAGCGACTGCAGGTTTAGAAAGTTATGATTGGACACCAAATGATATTAACAATAGTGGGGGGACATATTTGCCGAATGACAATCAAACCGATTATAGTGTAACTGTTTCTGATGTTAATGGATGTGTAAATTCAACTTCTGAAAACATAGTAATTTTCCCAATCGCTGAAATCGGACTAGAAGTTGATGAAGAGGCTATCTGTATAGGTGATGATATTCAGTTATCTGCTAATCTTGGATATAACAATTACGATTGGTCGAATACTACTCAAAATACAAATGCATTCACCTTTACACCTAGTTCCTTGAGCGATAATCAATTTACTCTAACAACAACTGGAATAGGAGGGTGTACTTCTAGTGAATCAATTTCTATTACTATCTATGAATTGCCAGTAGTAGATATTGCTCTTTCTGAAACAGAAATTTGTTTGGGTGAAAGTATAGAAGTGACGTCTTCACCTTCTTTAGCCTCATACACTTGGATCCCAACCTCATTAAGTGGTTCTGCAGGTACAATTACACCACAAATCAATCAAACGTTTTATAGTGTGGTTGCTACAGATAACAATGGCTGTATCAATACGAATTCAGCTTCTTTAATCATAAATCAGATTGATGAGGTTGATATATTAGTGAACGGAAGCCCAACACGAACTATTTGTATAGGCGAGGAAATTCAGCTATCAGCTACTCAAGGCTTCACAACATATTCTTGGTACCCAAGCAGTGTAAGCTCAGCGTGGACTACAGATTATGAAGGAACATATGTTCCAGTCAGTTTATCAGACAATCAATTCACTTTGTCAGTTTCCAATGAGTTTGGATGTCAAACGTCATCCATTTTAAATATAACCGTTAAAGAAATACCAATCCCAGCAGCTATTGGCTTCTAAAAGAATAACAGATGATTAAAAGAATTGTATTCATAGTATTATGTGCGTTTAGCTTACCGACTTTTGGTCAGCAGGCATACTTCTGTGAAGGCGATTCAATCATTGTGTTCAAGGCCGCACCAAGCAATTCTGAAAACCTTGTTGAGTGGGAGTTTATTTTGGATAATGGGGCAGAGGTAGTTGGTTTAACTAATGAGGATAGTTTAATGGTAAAGTTTACCAATTCTGGGGATTATATTCTGCAGTTTAGAGAATACGGTTCGCCAACATGCTATACTGCGGTTGAGAAAGAAATTAAAGTCTTTGAAAACCCTACTGCTGATTTCACCTCTAATGAAGTATGTATTGATGATACCGTTAATTTTATTAATACCTCATCTATTCCTGCTGGATTACAAAACTCTGTTTGGAGAATTGGTAATCAAACTTTTGATGCCTTTAATTTTGATTATAAATTTTATGAGTTGGGGAACTACCTTATAGAGCTTTCAATTACTGACAATAATGGTTGTTCAGACAGACAATCGTTTACTTACAGCTTACTTGAGCCGCCAAGAGTTGACTTTTATTTTTCTCCAGAACACCCTACGACTTTAGATCCTGAGGTTTCTTTTGTAAATATATCTGCCTCAGGAAATGCAGTATGGACTATTGACGGTGATACTCTATTGACTGATTGGCAGCCAAGCTTTACCTTCGATACTGCTGGATGGCATACTGTTGACCTTGTAGTTGTGGATGAACAAGGCTGTATAGATTCTATTTCTAAAAATGTTCTTGTTGAATCTGAGATTATATTTTTCCTTCCAAATACGTTCTCTCCAGATGGCGATGGGCTAAACGATACCTATGGAGCCAAAATCTTTAATATTGAGCGTTATCAATCGTTCCAATTTGAAGTGTATAATCGATGGGGAGAAATTATATTTTACTCTAATAACCCTGAATATGAGTGGGATGGTAAAACGAGCAAAGGCACTGACGCTATTATGGACAAATACAGCTGGTCCTTGAAACTAACTGATGAGTTGGGTAAAGAAGTCAGAAGCTTTGGTACTGTAAATCTATTAAGATAATTATCTTAAATCAATCACGTCAACATCTGGATATTTAGCTAAATCAAACTGAAAGAAGCTACTGCTGAACTTTTTATTAGGAATGAACGATTTGATAATGTAGGAGTATAAACTTCCTTGTTTGTCAACCATTACAAAAGAACTAATTTGCATTTTAGCTTTATCAATAAACAATTCTACTCTGGAAAAAGCACCGCTTTCTTCTGGGAATAAGTTGATTTGGTAGTTTTTAGAATCTTCTTTTACAAATTGGTATTTGTATCCTTCCTCGTAAATGGTGAAAATTTTAGATGGACTAATTTCATTTTCCTCCTCATCCTCTTCGGAGATATTAACCTCTTCTTCATCCTTTAGGTATATCCAATTGGTTTCACCATCAGAAATAATAGTCTGAGCGTCTAGTTCAAGTTTAAAGGCATCACCCTGAAGGTATATAATCCCGCTTTGTGATTCGTCAATGTCAGCAACTGTACTCGAGAAATTATTAGTGAAATGAGCCTCTATTGAAGAGTAAGCACTTGTTTTTTCGCTTAGCTTATCAAGTATGGATTTTGCTCTTTCATCTTGACCTAAAGAGAATAATGGTAAAAGGATTGAAAATAATATTAGCTTTTTCATAAGTTGGGATTGTTTAAATTTCTTAATACTTCTTCTAACGCCATTTCATCACGAATTAGTACTTGACGTGCCTTACTTCCTTCAAAAGGGCCTACAATTCTTGCAGCTTCCAGTTGGTCAATGATACGGCCAGCACGATTATAACCCAGTTTTAATTTTCGTTGAATGAGTGAAGTAGAACCAGACTGATGTTGTACAATTACTCTAGCAGCTTCCTCAAACATAGAGTCCCTATCATCAAGGTCAGCACCAGAAGTGCCACCTTCAGCATCTCCAACATATTCAGGCAATAAAAATGCCTCTGGATAAGCTCTCTGATTTCCTATGTAGTCGGTGATTTTCTCAACCTCTGGGGTGTCAATAAATGCACATTGCAGACGTATAAGTTCACTACCCAATGAGATAAGCATATCACCACGTCCGATGAGTTGGTCAGCGCCACCGGCATCTAAAATCGTTCTAGAGTCAATCTTAGAAGTTACTCTAAAAGCTACTCGAGCAGGGAAGTTTGCTTTTATGATACCTGTAATTACATTTACGGACGGTCTTTGTGTAGCTACAATTAAATGAATACCAATAGCTCTAGCTAACTGTGCAAGACGAGCAATAGGTGTTTCTACCTCTTTACCAGCAGTCATGATTAAATCAGCAAACTCATCAATAACCAATACAATGTAGGGAAGGTACTTATGTCCATCGTTAGGGTTTAGCTTTCTAGCAATGAATTTTTTATTGTACTCAACGATATTTCTACACTGAGCATTTTGAAGTAAATCGTAACGCTGATCCATTTCAATACACAATGAGTTTAAAGTATTTATTACCTTTTTAGTGTCGGTTATGATAGCCTCCTCTGAATCTGGGAGTTTAGCTAAGAAGTGTCGTTCAATTTTATTAAACAAAGTAAGCTCGACTTTTTTAGGATCTACCAAAACAAATTTTACTTCAGCTGGGTGCTTAGTATACAGAAGTGAAGCTAAAATAGCATTAAGACCTACAGATTTGCCTTGTCCGGTAGCACCAGCCATAAGAAGGTGAGGCATCTTGGCTAAATCAGCTACAAATGTTTCGTTTGAAATGGTTTTACCAAAGGCTACGGGTAGCTCCATTGAATTTTTTTGAAACTTATCGGAGGAAATTACAGCTTTCATTGAAACTGTCGCAGGATTTTGATTTGGCACTTCAATACCAATAGTTCCTCTTCCTGGAATAGGGGCAATAATTCTAATCCCCAAAGCAGATAGTGACAGGGCAATGTCGTCTTCTAAGTTCTTGATTTTTGAAATTCGCACACCCGCCTCAGGAACTATTTCGTATAGAGTAATAGTAGGTCCAATAGTTGCACTAATCGAAGAAATACCAATCTTATAGTTTCCTAGGGTTTCTACAATTCTGTTTTTGTTGGCCTCTAATTCGGTTTTATCAATTTCAATTTTACCACTTCCATACTCTTCAAGTAAATTGATTTTTGGAATTTTATAATTAGATAAATCTAGTTTAGGGTCGTATTCACCAAGCTCTTCTAGTTTATTGCTAATATCTTTTTGACTTAGTGTTTCTTCTTCATTAACATGAACTTCTATGTCTAAATCGTCACTTTCAGCATCTTTATTTTCAGCTTTAGGAGTAGCTACAACAGTATCAGTTATTAATTCTACTTTCTCTTCGCTTTGTACTACTGTCAGTTCTTCCTCTTCTTCTTGAACTTCAGTTTCAGTTAAAACAAGTGGTTCATTTTCTTCTAATTCTTCATTAATAGCGGTATCACTTTCTATTTCAACATCGACACTGCTTTTGAATTTAGGATTAAAACGAAGAATAACAAAAGTCAGTAATGATAGAAAAATTACAAATCCTGTTCCAATCTTTCCTATGAGTAGTTCAAGGTAGCTGTTCATTTCACTTCCAAAAACACCTCCTAGTATAGATGGCGAAGTGAAAAAGCCAAAAAACAATGAAATCCATGCTATTGAAAGTATACCAAGGCTGAAGCTCTTAGTAATGCCCATTATCTTTTTATCAAACACTAGAAATACCCCCCAATTGAATAGAAGGAATAGAAATATAAATGAAGATATACCAAACCAATTGTATAAAAAAAGATTTGATATTCTATGACCAAAAACACCTCCAAAATTACTGATATCATCAGAGAATTTTCCTAGTTTATCTTGGTCAATATTTCCATTGATTAGAAAGGATATAAAAACAACTACTAGATAAAGTGCAAAGAAAACAAGCAGAAAGCCAATTATCTTTTTAAATCGTTCATCTTCAATTTTAAATTTTGAGCCAATACGTTTAAAAATATTTTCTTTCTTCTTTTTCTTCATGAGCGTTTTACCAATTTAAATTTTTCTTGTTCAAAAAAGCGTCAATTCCCTTTTTGCAATCTTCACTTTCCCTAGCCATTGCATTCTTATTTACGGCTAAATCCAAGCCTTCATCAAGAGAAAGATTTTGCATTTCAGCTAACATCAATTTCGTAGAGCGTAATGAATCTGCTGAGGCAGTTGCACATAATTTCTGTGCCAAATCAAGAACGCTCTGCTCAAGATTTTCTTTTGGAACACAGCTATTAATCAGTCCTATGTCAGTTGCTTGTTGTGCTGAAATTGTTTTGCCAGTTAGTAGCAGCTCTTTGGTTTTCCCTTCGCCGATTTTCCTGAGCAGAAATACACTAACAATAGCAGGAATAAAACCAATTTTTACTTCCGAATAACCAAACTTTGCCGATTCAGAAGCAATAGATAAATCGCATACACTTGCTAATCCACATCCACCAGCAATAGCATGTCCTTGTACACTAGCAATAACTACCTTTTTTAAATAGTAAATTTGTATAAACAAACCCATTAGATGATTTGAATCGGCTATATTTTCATCCCTAGAAAAAGATTGTAAGGATTGTAGATACTCCAAATCCGCACCAGCACTAAAAACGTCACCTTTGGCTTGTAGAACGATAACTTTACAGCTCTCGTCTTTTTCTGCGTATTCGAAAAGCTCTTTTAATTCGGAGATTAAATGGCTATTTAGAGCGTTTCGTTTATCTGCTCTATCTAAGGTTATAAAACCTACTCTGTCCTTTACTGAATATGTAACAAATTGGTGGTCCACGTCTTTATTTTATACCTTCCAAATATATTCAAATTTATGGGTGTAAATAATAACCCTATTAAGATTTTATTAAACCCTAAACTATAATTAAATTTGCCATTCAATTTTTATTGATGTTAGAAATAAATGTACATAATGAAACCTCAAAACTTGAGGCGGTTGTTTTGGGTTTACCAGATGATTTTGGAGGAACACCAAAAATTGAAGATTGCTATGACCCCAAGTCTAGAGAATATGTTTCTAAAGGCTTATTTCCAACACAGGAAAAGATCACCAATGAAATGAATGCCGTCCTTGAGGTATTCAACAAATACGGAGTAAAAGTATATCGTCCAGAAAATATACCTTCTTTAAACCAAATTTTTTCTCGAGATATTGGCTTTGTAATTGAAGATAAATTCATTGTCCCAAATATTATTTCTGATAGGTTAAAAGAAGTAGAGGCCTTAAGCTATTTACATTCACAATTTCGAGAAGGAAGTCTAATCAAAATGCCGCAAAATACTAGGGCAGAGGGTGGAGATGTTATGCTATGCAATGACTATGTATTTGTAGGCTATTCAGAGGCTGAGGATTTTGAAAACTATCAAGTAGCAAGAACCAATAAAGCTGCTATTGAATTTTTACAAACTACCTTTCCAAATAAACAACTAAAGGGCTTTGAACTAAAAAAATCTGATGATAACCCTAAAGAAAATGCCTTACACCTCGATTGCTGCTTTCAGCCAATAGGTCATTATTCAGCAATAGTTTACAAAGAAGGGTTTAAGAACCTATCTGATGTTGATTTTTTAATCAATTACTTTGGAGAAGATAACATCATCTTTATTTCACAAGACGAAATGTATCAGATGAACTCCAATATATTTTCAATATCGCCTGAAGTCATTATTTCCGAAAAAGGCTTTAATCGATTAAATAATGAGCTAAGAAAAAGGGGCTTTACCGTTGAAGAAGTGCCCTATGCCGAAATATCTAAAATGGAAGGACTGTTACGTTGTTCCACATTACCACTACGAAGAGTATGAGTCAAATTACCAAACATATAATGATGATAGAGCCTGTAAGTTTTCGTTTTAACGAAGAAACGGCTGAGAATAACTATTATCAGAAAGTCATAGACGGTTTATCCCCTGAAGGAACACAAGAAAAAGCATTATCTGAGTTTACGAACTTTGTCGATAAACTACGTTCACATGGTGTAAACGTTATTGTTGTAAAAGACACAGAGTCGCCGGATACACCCGACTCTATTTTTCCAAACAATTGGGTATCCTTTCACAATGATGGCAAAATAGGTTTGTATCCTATGTGTGCTATGAACAGACGAGTAGAACGACGAGAAGATATTTTTGATACTCTAGTAGACGATTACGGATTTCATATCGATGAAATAAAAGATTTCACTGAGTTTGAAAAACACGATAAATTTTTAGAGGGAACGGGCAGTATGATTCTCGACAGAGAGAATAAAATTTGCTACGCAGCCATTTCCATACGTACAGATGAGCAAGCTGTATTGCAGTTTTGTGATGAGTTTGATTATACGCCAGTTTGCTTTAATGCCTACCAAAATGTTGGAGAAGAGCGTTTGCCTATTTACCATACCAATGTGATGATGTGTGTTGCTAACGATTTTGTAGTAATTTGTTTAGATACTATTGACCAAATTGAAGAGCGTACACATGTAATTGAAAGTCTAGAACGTACCAATAAAGAAATCATAGAAATCTCCGAAGAACAAAAAGAACATTTTGCAGGCAATATGTTGCAACTAATGGGGGATAAACCTTACCTTGTCATGTCAAAATCGGCATACAACAGTTTGGATAAAAATCAGATAGAAAAAATAGAAAAGCATTGCCCTATCATTCACAGTTCTTTAGACACAATTGAAGCCTGTGGTGGAGGAAGTGCGCGATGCATGATGGCGGAAATATTTTTACCTCAAACAAAATGATAGAGCAAAAGCTACATACCGTTGTTGAACAAGCGATTAAAGAACTGTTTCAGGCAGAAAATCAAACCATACAGTTTCAAAAGACCAGAAAAGAGTTTGAGGGTGATATTACTCTAGTGGTATTTCCATTGTTGAGAGCCTCAAAAAAGTCGCCAGAGCAAACAGCAGACCTTATTGGAGAGTACCTAAAAGAAAATGTTGCCTTAGTATCAGACTTTAATTCGGTCAAAGGGTTTCTAAACCTTACCATAGATAATTCCTATTGGTTATCTCAGTTTCAGTCAGCATATGAACAAGCCAACTATGGAACAGTAGATGTCGCTGAAGATGCCCCAACACATCTAGTAGAATTTTCATCGCCAAATACAAATAAACCCCTTCATTTGGGTCACATAAGAAATATCCTTTTAGGTAATTCGGTGGCAGAAATCTTAGAAGCGTCTGGAAAGAACGTAAAGAAAGTTCAAATTATCAATGATAGAGGAATACACATTTGTAAATCTATGATTGCTTGGTTGGAGTTCGGCAATAATGAAACGCCTGAGAGTACAGGGATGAAAGGCGATCATTTTGTAGGTAAGTACTATGTTGTCTTTGATAAGCATTACAGAGCTGAGCAAGAAGAGTTAGTAGGTCAAGGAATACCCAAAGAAGATGCTGAAAAAGAAGCACCTTTATTCAAGAAAGCACAAGACTTATTGCGAAAATGGGAAGCAAAAGATAAAGAGGTGATTGCACTTTGGGAAAAAATGAATTCGTGGGTTTACGATGGCTTTTCTCACACCTACATGAGAATGGGAGTAGAGTTTGACAAAAACTATTACGAAAGTGATACTTACCTTCTTGGGAAAGAAGTCATAGAAGAAGGTTTAGAAAAACAAACATTTCACAAGAAAGACGATGGTTCGGTTTGGATAGACCTTACCAATGAAGGACTAGATGAAAAAATACTACTTCGTTCAGACGGTACAGCTGTGTACATGACACAAGATATAGGAACTGCCATACAGCGACACGATGATTTTGCCTTTTCTCACATGGCATATACAGTAGGAAATGAGCAAGACTATCATTTTAAAGTCTTATTTCTAATACTCGATAAGCTAGGTTACGATTGGGCAAAAAACTGTTACCATTTATCCTATGGAATGGTGGACTTACCATCAGGAAAAATGAAGTCAAGAGAAGGTACAGTTGTAGATGCTGATGACCTTATGAAGGAAATGGTAGACTCTGCCAAAGAAATAGCTCAGGAATTAGGGAAATTAGACGGCATGGACACTGAAGAAGCTAATGCCTTGTATGAAAACATTGGTATGGGAGCACTAAAGTATTTTATGCTTAAAGTAGACCCTAAGAAGCGTATGCTTTTTGACCCACAAGAATCCATTGATTTTAATGGTAATACAGGACCGTTTATACAATACACCCATGCACGTATACAAACCATCCTTAAGAAGTACAATAAGGAGGCTTTATTTACAACAGAAAACCTAGAGTTGTTAGATAAGGAAAAGCAAATCATTAAGATATTAAATGATTTTCCAGTAACCATTCAAGAAGCAGCAAACTCGTACAGCCCAGCACTCATTGCCAATTACATTTACGATTTGGTAAAGGAGTTCAATGGCTTTTATCAGAACGTACCTATTTTGATAGGTGAAGACCAAAATCAAATGGCCTTTAGAATTGCCTTGTGTGAGTTGGTAGGTCGAGTGAGTAAAACAGGAATGAAATTATTAGGGGTTAATGTCCCCGATAGAATGTAAAAGATATGTTTGAAAATTTATCAGAAAAATTAGAAAAAGCCTTTAAGGTTCTTAAAGGTCAAGGAAGTATTTCGGAAATCAACGTTGCTCAGACGATGAAAGAAATCAGAAAGGCTCTATTAACGGCCGATGTTGATTTCAAAACAGCCAAAAACTTCACAAACAACGTTAAGGAAAAGGCTTTGGGGCAGAAGGTACTCACAGCCGTAGAACCTGGACAGTTACTAACCAAAATCATGAAGGATGAATTGACCGAATTAATGGGCAGTTCACATTCAGAGATAAATATACAAAGCAATCCATCCGTAATTCTTGTTGCCGGACTACAAGGTTCTGGTAAAACCACCTTTTCAGGTAAACTAGCCTTGCATCTCAAGGGGAAACACAATAAGAAACCCCTTTTGGTAGCCTGTGATGTCTACAGACCAGCCGCTATCGACCAATTAGGCGTTTTGGCAGAGCAAGTAGGTGTAGAAGTGTATAAGGAAGTAGAAAATAAAAACCCAGTAGAGATAGCCCAAAACGCTATTAAGTTTGCCAAGTCAAACAATAATAATGTGGTTATTGTCGATACTGCTGGTCGTTTAGCTATCGATGAGCAGATGATGAACGAGATAGCTGATGTAAAATCAGCCATTAGTCCTAGTGAAATACTATTTGTAGTAGACTCTATGACTGGTCAGGATGCCGTAAATACTGCTAAAGCCTTTAATGAGAAGCTGAATTTTGACGGTGTAGTATTGACCAAGCTCGATGGAGACACTAGAGGTGGTGCAGCCCTAACTATTCGTTCAGTTGTCGATAAACCCATTAAATTCATTGGAACAAGTGAAAAGATGGACGGTCTCGATGTTTTTCACCCTGAACGAATGGCAAGTCGTATTTTGGGAATGGGAGACGTTATCTCACTTGTTGAAAGAGCCCAGCAGCAATTTGATGAAGAAGAAGCTCGAAAAGTGCAAAAGAAAATTGCTAAAAACCAATTTGGTTTTGACGATTTCCTAAAGCAGATTCAGCAAATTAAAAAGATGGGTAACATGAAAGATTTAATGGGTATGATTCCTGGCATGGGCAAAGCACTTAAGGGTGTAGATATTGATGACGATGCATTTAAGGGAATAGAAGCCATGATTAAATCCATGACATTAGAAGAAAGAAGCAACCCTAAACTATTGAATGGCAGTCGAAGAAAGCGTATTGCTAACGGTAGCGGAACATCTATTCAAGAAGTTAATCAATTGATAAAGCAATTTGGTCAGATGGGCAAAATGATGAAGATGATGCAAGGCGGCGGAGCAAAGCAGATGATGCAGATGATGAAAAATAATGGCGGTGGAATGCCAAATATGTAATACAGGCTTAACATTATGCAATTATTAGACGGTAAACAAACTTCACTAGACATACAGCAAGAGATTGCAGTACAAGTGGAACACATGCTCAAAGAGGGAAAGAAGAAACCCCATTTAGCAGCTATACTAGTGGGTAATGACGGAGCAAGTGAAACATATGTTGGGGCAAAAGTACGTGCCTGTGAGAAAGTAGGTTTTGACTCCACACTTATTCGATTAGATGATAGCATATCTCAAGAGAATTTGATTGCTGAGGTTGAAAAAATCAATCAAAATGATAATATAGATGGTCTAATTGTACAATTGCCATTGCCTGCACACATAGATGAGTTAAGCGTTACTAAAGCCATTTATCCCTCAAAAGACGTTGATGGCTTTCACCCAGAAAATGTAGGTAAAATGACTTTGAATATTCCTACATTTTTACCCGCCACACCAGCTGGAATCATTGAACTCATCAAGCGTTACAAGATAGAAACAGAGGGAAAGCATTGTGTAGTAATCGGCAGAAGCAATATTGTTGGCTTGCCTATGAGTATTCTTATGGCTAGAAATTCCTATCCGGGAAATTCTACTGTAACCCTTACTCACAGCAGAACAAAGAACCTCAAAGAAATTTGCCAATCGGCTGATATTCTTATTGTAGCACTCGGTCGCCCAGAATACCTAACTGAAGATATGGTGAAAGAAGGAGCTACAGTTATCGATGTGGGTATTACACGAGTAAAATCCGATAAAACCAAAAGCGGATGGAAGCTCAAAGGCGACGTTGACTATACAGCGGTAGCCGATAAATCAAGCTTTATTACACCTGTACCTGGTGGAGTAGGACCAATGACCATTGCTATGCTTTTAAAGAATACACTCACTGCAGTTAATGGCTTTGATGTATGAATAATGAACAACAAACATTAGTTGATAAAGGACTGATGCTTCCACTTATGGAAGCATTTTATACCGTTCAAGGCGAAGGGCATTATTCAGGTACTCCTGCCTTTTTCTTAAGAATTGGAGGATGTGATGTTGGTTGCCACTGGTGCGACGTTAAAGAAAGCTGGGATGCCAATTTACACCCTCCCACGCATATTGACGATATGTTGACTAATGTACAATCTACCCCTGCCAAAACAGTTGTTATTACAGGAGGAGAACCCTTGATGTGGGACATGGGACCCTTAACAGAATTACTTAAAAAGAACGGCATGAGCGTTCACATTGAAACTTCTGGAGCTTATCCGTTATCTGGAAGGTTTGATTGGATTTGCCTTTCTCCCAAAAAAAATAGCCCCCCACAAAAAGCAATAATTCCTTTAGCTGATGAGTTAAAAGTAATAGTACACAACTTAAATGACTTTAAATGGGCAGAGGAATTTTCTGAGCAATGCCACAACAACTGTAAATTATTTCTTCAGCCAGAGTGGAGCAAAGAAAAAGAGATGATGCCTAAAATCATTGATTACGTTATGAATAACCCTGAATGGAATATATCTTTGCAGACGCATAAATACATGGGTATTCCTTAAAGCTTGAATGACATCATGAAATACATTTTTCTTTTACTTTTTACGCCTTTTGTACTCTTTGGACAAAATACTACCAAAGCCAAAAAAGCCTATGCCAAGTCCATTGAATTTTTTCAAGAAAGCAATGATGGTAAAGCCACTGAATTTGCCTTGTCGGCAATAAAGCAAGACCCTAACTTTTTACCACCATACCTCTTATTAGGACAAATTAAAGAAGAAGCAGGTAAAACGGAGGAAGCCATAGGACACTACCTTAAAGGACTTTCCGATAATAGTCCAGAAAACGCTTGGGGATATTGGAAAGTAGGAACCCTATATATGAGTGTTGCAAATTATTCAGAGGCAAAACGAGCTTTCACCCATTTTTTAGGATTTAAAAATCAGAATAGCAAAAAAGTTAATTCAGCCAAACATCACCTCAAAAACTGTGAGTTTGCCCTCGAAGCTATCAACAATCCTGTGGACTTCGATTTTAAGAATATGGGAGAAGGGATAAACAGTGAGTGGGAAGAGTATTTACCAAGTATTTCGGCTGACGGGCAGCTTTTTGTCATTACTAGAAGAGGACCACATCAGAATAATGTAGTCTCAGAAGATTTTTACCAAAGTACATTTAAAGACGGCAAATGGGCACTGGCTCAGAATATGGGAACAGTCAATACCTTTGGAAATGAAGGAGCACAATGTTTAGCACCAAACGGTAAGGTGCTTTTCTTCACTGCTTGCGATAGGGAAGACGGCATGGGTAGATGTGACATATACCTCAGTTTTAAACGCGATGGCGTTTGGTCGGAAGCCAGAAATATAGGTCCAAGTATAAACAGCAAACATTGGGACTCTCAACCTACCATTTCTCCGGATGGCAGAGAATTGTATTTTGTCAGTAACCGACCAGGAGGTTATGGCAATATGGACATTTGGAAAAGTGTCCTTACTGAAAAGGGTACTTTTTCAAAACCAGTGAATTTAGGTGCTGCTATTAACACTGAGTTTGATGAAATGTCCCCTTTTATTCACACCGATAATCAAACCTTATACTTTGCCTCAAACGGACATCCAGGGATGGGCGACTTTGATTTGTTTATGAGCCGTAGAAATTACCCTGCAGCTAATTGGCAACGTCCTATCAATTTGGGTTATCCTATAAACACGCATGGAGTAGAAAATAGTTTGATTGTAGCCTCAGATGGTAAAACAGCTTATTTTGCTTCCGATAAATCAGGCTATGGTCAAGAAGATATTTTTTGGTTTCAATTGTCTGAGGATTTTCAAGCACAGCAAGTAGCTTATGTCAAAGCTAAAGTTTACGATGCTAAAAGTGAAACCCCTCTAAAAGCAAATATTGAAATTGTTGATCTTGCTACTGGTGAAGTAATGATATCCTCTTTTACCTACACCAAAACAGGAGAATTATTCACTTGTTTACCTGCTAACACCAATTATGCTGTTAATGTTTCAAGAGATGATTATTTATTCCATTCTGAGAACTTTGAACTGAACGACCAAAGTGCCTTACAAGCTTTAAGGCTAGATATACCACTTCAGCGTTTGGACAGAGGGAATGCCGTTGTTCTTAAAAACATCTTTTTTGATACAGACGCTTACAGCCTAAAAGAAGAGTCTGAAGTAGAACTCAATACACTTTTAGAGTTTATGCAAAACAACATAGACTTGAGCATAGAAATAGAAGGACATACCGATAATGTGGGTTCTCAAGAGCATAATCTGACCTTATCAGAAAACAGAGCTAAAGAAGTTTATAGCTTTTTAGTCGATAAAGGTATTGCTGCTACTCGAATGACTTACAAAGGTTTTGGAGACTCCAAACCCATTGCTTCCAACGATTCTGAAACTGGTAGAGCCGAAAACAGACGAACCGCCTTTAGGATAAAATAGTATTTTCATTTATAAGCTCTTTCACCACTACGGTTTCATTCTTATTTACAAAATGGTTGTTGGCTTGTGTTTTTCCGATGATGCGTTTGATATCAAAATTTTGTCTTGCTGTCTTCCTCTAAAAGAGGCTGTAGTTTTATATTTATTGAGCTCATTTGCAATTAAATTATTTTTTTAAATAAATTTTTAGAGTTGAGTAATCAATAATTGCTTTGTTATTTTTTAAAATGTCTGTGCCTATAATGCCATCTACTCTTTCTAAGCCATTTAATTCAAATGCATCATTTACATAATCTAAATTCATCAAAATAAAACTTTGATCTGTTAATTCTAAATCACCAATTTTTAAGTGGTTGTTTTCAGAAGTAAGCATTTCAATGTTACTTCCGCCAACGCCACTTGCTTTTTCCTCTGTATCATTTGTAGTTAATTTAAACTTATTTTTATTTTTTTCGTCTATGACTGTGCCTCCAGAACCAGTATCTAACACAAAAGTTCCATCTACTTCATTGATTTGACCAAAAATAAGGATATGTCCAGTAGCTATTTCTTCCAATTGTATGGATGTATATTCATTACTTTTGTGTTTGAAAATAAAATTATCACATCCAATAAAAGGATCGATTGCACAGATTAGAATGAGTTTTTTCATGGGTTTGGTTTTAATAGTTGTTACTTTTCATTTAAAAAATTATCAGAAAATCTGACACATTA
>Ga0233432_10002925_pt1 | contig 15718 bp, 17 predicted proteins | sample SI_122_August201_6_FD_179870 | JGI IMG/M metagenome (GOLD analysis project Ga0233432, IMG submission 179870) | Seawater microbial communities from Saanich Inlet, British Columbia, Canada - SI_122_August2016_10_MG | ecosystem: Environmental > Aquatic > Marine > Inlet | place: Canada: British...
TGTATGGGAATCGTTTATCTGCTAGTATTACTGGATCTGGCTTGGTCCGACCCCTTTTTGTCTTTCCGAAGGCCCAATTCAAGCAGGGAAATTGCCCCTTCAAGAGCTAGAAGATCACTTATTTGTACTTATCTTATTAGTATCCAACACTATAGGTTGGGGCGACCCCGTGGTGGCCCTTGGGCGGTTCTTCCCGCAACATACTTCATCGCTTTGGGCACCGTTTCTTTGTCATCACTCCGAACCAAAAGGTGGATGTGATTCGACGTCACCATGTAATTGTAAATCACCAGCCCATATCGCTTCTTGGCCTCGAATAGATTCATGATCCAGGCTCTGCGATCTTTATCAAACTTGAGAAGAAATTCTCGTTTATGGCATCGGTGAGTCAGGTGCCAAACATGGCCTGGAAGAAAGAATCTGTTCGCTCTGGGCATCCCACGATTTTAGCCGGAATTTTCATAAAGGGAGTTGTCCGAAGCAAACTTTTGGTGCTTCCTCGTTTGGGGGGCGAAACGAGGAAGCAAGCCTTTTCACGGTGGATGTGAAACGTTTATCTGCGAGTATTACTTGATTGAGGCGGGTCCGACCCCTTTGGGTTTCAGCTTGATCACGCGGGTCCGTCCCCTTTTGCGCCTAGAACCAGTGCTTTGTCTCGATTCTCACCCCATCATTATCAATAATTACATTAGTTCGGTTATGCTCATGTGGTCCCATATATCCTCCCTCAAAGTCTTTCATCTCACGGGCAATCTGATAGTGGACCTTAACACCGCTTTCTCCCATTGGATAAACATGCACTTTCCTGCTGGCATTTGGCTCCATCCCACCAACCCAAGCATTGAAACCTTCCCCTTCAATACTGACACGAAACAATTGGACTGAAGTGCTATTCGTTATGGTAATAACTGGCTCCTCGAATCGAAACCATTCAACGATTGCCCAGGCTAAAAGCCCACACAGAATAAAAAGCAGGGGCCCTTTATAGTTTTTTGCCATTTGAAGACTTCTTCTTAATTACCTTGAATTCTTCATGTAATGCATCTGAAAAACCTTTCCCTCTAGATTTTGCCTTCTTCCGTTTATGTGACTTCACAATCTCTAGCTGCTTTTCGGAAGAAAACATTTGAAGTTTAAGTAAGTTAGGTAAATCTTTTATAAAAACCGTTTCTGGAGTATATGAAACAACAATGATATTCCCCTCATCCATCCATGTCAGTTGTATACTATCGTATTTTCTTTTTGAATGAGTCATAGTCTCAATGCTAGTCGAATATTTAGAACCATACTTTTCAATGCAAGACTTGACGAATTCAGCCTTAGTCTCTTCGTAGCTTTTTCCTGTGACTTCAGCAATAAAGGATACGGATTCCAGTCTGTGATTGTCGAAAACATACAAAGCACGCTTGAACCATGTATGATTTATCTGCTCAACGGCATATCCCCGTCCATCTTCATTGAGAAATTCTCTTTGGGACTCAAGATTACGGTCAATAAAGACATTAGATGAGGGAATACCCAAGCGGATACTCCCAAAACCTACAGGCATGAGGTTTTCCGTTCCTTCCACTGATGTAAAACACAACAGCAAGAATAGAGGAATAGATAAAGTATTCATTTTAGTATTCATACTCTGAAAAAGTTGTGGTTATATTTATTGTTGGAACTATTTCTCCATCAACAATTGCAACAAGGTGCCCTCTATTCAAGAACTCAACAACAAGGCCTCTTGGGCTACCAGAATAGCTTGCCAGGTTTCTGCCAATAAGATTGTTATGAAGGTCCATGGTATTATCCAAAGAGTCTCCTACATTGTCTCTTTCGTGGGCATCTCCGAAAAGACCTGCAATTCGCTCACCAAATGACCTAGCCATGAATAGATTCCACAGACAGTGCCGAGCGGCATCTGCAGGTCCTTGGACAATTCCACCTCCAAGTTGGACCTCATTAGTTTTTGTCCAATCTCTAGCTGTGCCAGCTGATAACCTAGCACTCACTGCCTCTGCTGGGTAAAGAAGAGCCAAGTTATATTCATTTACATCTCCAGGGTATCCATCCGATGCTGTAACAAAATATGGCAGTGTGTAGCCACCTATTTCTGAGTATATTGTAGAGAACGAATGAAGAACAGCACTAGGCGAAACGAAATATACTCCTCCGTTGGATATTCCAATAGATTCTGACTGAGACTCCCAACTCACAGAAATTGAAGGGGCCTCTTGCAACTGCAACTTTGAAAAATTATTTGGAGGCAAAAATCTAGCACCCACTACACCATCAATAAAAACTGGACTTAGCTTTACTGTGTCAGAAATAGCATCTAGTGTGCCCGATGACGAGATCAGTTGAAGCTCAAGGTCAAAAGCTGTCTCAGCTTGTGGATTCCTAACCGCTTCAACATAAAAAGTTATTTCCCCATTAGATAATTGAAGCTGGTCTAAAGGAATTGCCTCTTCCGAAGGAATGTAATCTCCGCCTTCAGAATAAGAAGCTCCATTCCTAAAAGAAGCTCCATCCTTTTTCCATAACCTAAAATATCCCGTCCCTTCAGGGATGTAAACATAAGGGGCTCCAAGAGAACCGTTTCCTTCTCTAACTGTCCCTAAAGGGTCCGAATCACTGTAAACAAACTTTATTGAGTCATATGGGATGTTTTCTGGAACAGAAACCTTAACATTGATTGGAATAAATTGAGGACCATCTCCACTCGTTTCTGTATTATCAAAAAGGTTAAAGCCGTCAGCAAGCCCTGGCACAATATCTTTATCATGGTCTGTGTTATTAACCAAAATAAATTTAGCATCAGTGCTTTCTAAATTGTCTTCTACAGAATTTTTGTCTGGCAGTCCGTATTCGTTATTGTTGTCTGAGTCAATGTCTATATCCACATCCACGATATGAATATCGAACTCGACTTCATAACTACCTTGTTTTTCAAGGGGTTGCATTGATATGAAATCTAGCTTTAAAAAGTCCTCCTCCACATCTTGGTAGCTGGAACGAAAGACCCCACCTCTATTCAAAGGGAAACTCACGACCTCACAAACTCAGCTAAATCGGAGAAGGTTCCAGCATCTGCTTTTCGAAGTGCTCCCAAATACATGGAGCGGACTTCCTCGGGGCTCTTCTTTAGAGAACTTCCCCAGGTGAACCTTTCGGCTTGATTTTCGATCAACAACATGTCGGTTGCTAGTCGGGCGTGACGTCCATTTCCATTGGGGAAAACATGAATCTTAACAAGTTTGTGATGGTAGCGATACGCGATCTCATCCATCGGGAAGGATTTCCACTCCACCCATCCTTCGGCATCTTTGAGAAATTGAATCATACTGTTGAAGATTTTGTGCGGTTCAACTCCGATGGACTTTTCCGTTTTTCTGGCTTCCCCTGCCCATTCCCAGGTCTCGTTGAACATCTTCTTATGAAGGTTGAAGATGTTCTCCATGTCGGTCATCTTTCCTTTTCTTCTGGAGGAGAAGGCCCACTTTAGAGCCTTCTCAATGTTCATGCCTTCCCATTCGTTGAGTTGCCCACGGGTTTGAAGATGGGTGGGAATCAGCCCACCCATCTCGTCGGGGTCTAATGGCGTTTGCCCGTCTTCTTCTCCTAGCAGGTCCATATCACGGGATCAACATTGGAAGCTAATTCGTTCGCTCTCATTTCGGCGATTTCCTCTCGTTCTTTTTCTGTGAGCTGTTGCCTTTCCAACATCATGCTGTGATTCACTAGGTCCCAATTCTGACTTACATATTGGCGGGCCTGTCGTTTCAGGAGCTTGGAGTAATTTCCTTCCCTTGGAACAAGCCCGTAAACAAGATCGCAGTCCATCGCATCAGCAAGCTTTCTTAGTGAGTTGAGGGTGATGGTTCCATCGACTTCTCGGTTTTCCATTCTGGAAACTGTCGAATCGTTCACTGAAAGCCTTTTAGCTAAATCCTTCAACTTCATCCCCAACGCATTACGAAGGGAGCGAACCCATCCATCACGGGGAGTTCTCACCTTGGGGATGATGGATTCGTTCAATTGTTTGATGATGAGAGGCTTTTTCATTGCTCTAAAAGGCAATTAAGGAAATTTAATTATTGTCCTATAAAGCAAATATCAAGTAGTTAGTTTGTCTCTTAAGACAATTTTTATGACTTTCTTTTCTTAAAGAAAACGGCCTCTTGCCCATCAAATCCCTTAAATGAAATATCGTGCTTCGGAAGCCTTCTTTCCCTTGGAACGGATTGATGGGCCTTCTTCAAGTCTGTGGGCATCATTTTGGTGTAAATGTGAACGTATTTGAGGTTTTCATGGTTCAGCATCTGTTGAACGTGTAGGACGCTGCACTTGCCCGAGCGGATCATCTCAACTCCTACAAATCGCCTAAAAGAGTATGGGGTGATGGATCGCTGAATCTTTGCCTTCTTGGCATACTTCTGGATCATGACGGCTAAACTCTGAGGGCTGAAGGGTGTTCCGTTTCTAGTTAAAAACAAGGCTTTTTCAGCTGGATTGTGTTTGGAGAACTTCGAACGTACCCTTTCAAGATATTGGCGGCAGAGCTGAAGGGCAGTCGATCCTAAAGGTACGATGTAGTCCTTGTTGAACTTGGCTTGGTCGATGCGGAGAAACCCATCTTGGAAATCTAGAGAATAGATGGTCAGGGAGCAAAGAGATTTTGGCCTAACTCCAGTTGAAAGAAGTACCTGCATGATCGTGAGGTCCCTGAACTCAACGGGAAGATGGGTCCTCGGCTGACTCATCATCGCATGGGATTCTTCGATGGTCAGAGCATTCTGGGGAATCAATTGAGGTGATTTGATGGCTGGCATTCCCTCGCTTGGATCCATCAAAATGATGCCCTTCTTTTTGAGGAATCGAAACAGAGAACGAACGGTCATCAGATTTTTTGACCTTGTAGAGTAGCAATATGGCTTGCCCGTCTTCGACTTGTGCTTCTCAAGATACTCACTGAACTTGAGAAGGTGACTGAGTTTGATTTCGTGGATCTCTGAAAGCTTTTTCTTCTTCAGGAACCTATCAAACCTCTTCAGGTTTTCTCGATAAGCGATAATCGTCGCCTTTGAATAGTTCCTTGTCTGGAGGTCGCTGAGGTACGCTTCGACAGCTCCCTCAAAGGAAAGGCGATTAAAAGAAGTCGAGGTCATTGAAATGAGTGTCGGACTTGGGGAGTCTTTTATCCAGCGACCTTCTATGCGTTTTCTTGAGGTCTTTCTTTACCACTGCTAGATAGTGCTCAAGGGTTCTAAGGTCGGAATGTCCAAGCATGTCCATCACTTCCCTGGGTGAACAATTGGCCCTCAACATCGAAGTTGCAACGGTCACTCGAAAAATCTTGCAGGTGAGCGGCTTCTTGAAGCTGATCTTCTCTCTGAGATATTCCATTTTCTTAGCAACGGAATAGCGGTCGTAGGCTCGACCTTGCTTGGTGATGAATAGATGATCACCCGTGACGGACTTCACCAGTAAAGGACGGACCTTCTCAATGAACTCCTTACAGTAAGCACAAGCAGTTAGGCCCATGGGAATCTTTCGATCTTTCTTGCCCTTTCCTTGTTTAACTGTTAGAAATCCATCTTCGAGATCTAACTCATTTAATCGGATGTTGCAAAGCTCCGTGACTCTCACACCCGTTGAAGCGAGAACTTCCAACATAGTTCGGAATTGATATCCATAAACAGAGGCTTCATCTATTCCACTGTAAATCCTTTGAAGGTCTTTGTTCGAATAGCAATGTTCAGGAAGTTTCTTCTTTCGCCTTGGTAGTTCCAAATCGAGGGCTGGATTGTGAAGTAAGATTTTGGCCCTTGTGAGGGCCTTATAGAAGCTCAAAACAGCACTTAAATAAGTGATCTGAGATTCTACGGTCATCGGGGTTCCGTAGCGAGTGATCATGTAATATAGATGGATTTGATACTCATTCAGCTCCTTGATGGTGATCGCTTCGGTAGCGGTGACTCCTTTTTCTTTGATGAAATCAAAGAATCGGTTCATTCGAATCTTTTGATTGATAATCGTGCTTTCACTGCACCCCTGAACAGTCATCAGTTCCACATATTTTTTGAGGGCGGTGCTGTGCTTCATTTTTTACTAGGGGGGTATCTCTCTGCGGTCAGGTGGACAGGTAGGGCCTATTCTCGAATATCAGTGACGTTAAACCTGTCCAACACCCTTGGACAGGTTTGGACAAGTGCGGACAGGTTGGACAGGTCAATACATTCATGTATCGGTTACAGGTTTTGTGGCGAAAGAAGCCCACTCACGGCCCGATTTTCGAGCTCTTCTTCTCCAACGAGAAGACGATAACGAAACGACCCTCCTCGTTTCCCCGTGACCGTCTCAAGGTACTCCAGCGAACACAGGTCGGCGAGGAGTTCCCTTGTTTTCCTAGCACTCACGTTGCAGAACTCACGGACCTCTCGTCTAGTGAAAATAAAATCGAAAAGGTCGATTGCCTCATCTTCTGCACGGGTGCTCACCATCTTGATAATGCGGCCCAAGAAGTCCCATGACTCTCTTTGAATAGGTGATAAGGTAGACTCAAGAATCGACGAAACAAGACGGTAAGCAATGGCATAGTCTTCTTTGTTTGCTTCGATGTACTGGATTCCATCGAGGGTTTTGATTTCTCGTTGATGCTGATGCAACAAAGCGATGGAAGCAATTAAAGAAAGAAATCGTTTGTTATCCCTTCTCGTTCTCGTCCATTCCGATGGAAAGGTGAGCTTGTTGTGATAGGGAATGACGACTTTCAAAGGCTTCAGCATTCGTTGAGCGTTCTGATGTCTGAGCTTGATGGACTCGGTATCGTCTTCTTCTTTTAAATGCCCAAGGTCAAAGGCTGATCGCTGGGATTCATGAATCTTTTGGGTCTGCTCCCTAGACGACGATTGAAGATAAAGCTCATAAACTCGGGATAGATTTTCCTCGTTGATTTCATTGGCAGTCGTAGACTCCCAAATAACCGTGGGTCCCTCCATTTCAATGGTGATCGTCTTGGATTCTCCCGTCTGATGGTCCTTCGTAACAACGGCAAGAGTCAGCTTTCCACGGGACATGAGATTCCTCAAGGAGTAGTCAGAATCGCTCGATCCTGCCTTTTCATCGATGATAAGGATCTTGTGTTTTAGCTCATTGCGATTCATGTAATACAATGATTGGGATGTGATCCTACTGTACGACTTCACCGATTCAGGTGGCATCAAACCTGAAACGACTTCAAACATCACCGACTTTCCACTAGCAGCATGAGCACGAACACAAAGAGAGATCGGATCGGCGTTGCACTCTCCACCCGTGATTCTACTGGTGGCACTTAAATAAGTTAAGAGCTTAGCTTCATCTTCCCCGATGTAGCCCATAGAACCGATGTCTTTTGAAATCTGATCGATCAAATCAGGGCGTTTAAGAAAAGAAAGGGCATCCCTTTCTTCTTCCTTAGTCATTTGGTAAGGTTGTTCTTCCTGGCTTTCTTGGGCCTTCGTTTCTGAGTTCTCTTGCTGGATCTTTTCGACCTCTTGAACGAGATTCAAAAGATGGCTCTCGATCTTGGCTGACTGAACATCGAATTTTGCTGAGCAGGCACTGGCAAAGGTCTTGCGGTTTCTGGCGGTGTAGAGATCAATCCTGTCGATGTGACTGCTTTTTCCTTCGGCATGAACGGAAATCACTACCCTCAAGATATCGGTGAAGGTAGACTTGAACCCCTTCACTTCATAGGTCATCGTTCCAAAGCGAAGGGTGATAAAATCAGAACCCTTGGAGATCACAGCATCCTCTTCAATTTTTTCATTTAATTGAGGTTCATGGATGACGTGTCTTTCTTGCAGAAGCTCATTCATCTGTTCTTTGCTTCCTCCTTCAACAAGAAATTGGTTCGGGTCTTTGACTCCATTGGGCAAGGATGCTGTTGAGATCTTGATATTCATGTCGAGCATTGCTAAAAGGAGATCAGCAACGGCACTTCTTCCCGCATCATCATTGTCTAAAAGCAAGATCACCTCTTTGATCGAATGCTCACATAAAAGAAAACGGTGATCCTCGGTGAATCCGTTGGTTCCGTACAAAGGAACAGCGGAAGGAAAACCCAACTCGATCATGCTCATAGCATCGATGATGGATTCAGTCAAGATGATGGTGTGACTGCTTTTGATCGCCTGAGCATTCCAGCACCCACCCCGCTTTCCCTTGCTGTATAAGTGCCTTTGGAAGTTTGTTGACCTTCCATAAAGAGCGGTGGTTTGCTTGATTAGCCCTTGAATAGGAAAGACAATGGAACGATAAAAAGACTCGTTTCCCTTTTCGTTGAGAACCCCAATAGCCTTCAGCTCTTCAAGAAGTTCTCCCTTTTCTGGAAGTAGATTTTTAAGAGCTGTTCCATCACAATATCCAATCTGAAATTCACCCCAAAGACTCTTATCATTGAATCCACGTTTGATCAGATAATTCTGAGCACTCTGATTTTCTTTGAAAGACTTGTGATAAAGAGTCGATATTTCATTTAAGAGTTCAATCTTTCGATGTTCACTGACCTCAACGGATGGAGAAGTCTTCTGATCAACACTGATGGGAGAAACATTTAAAGAAAGCTTTTGAATAGCATCTTTCGTGGAGATTCCCTCGATTCTTTCAACGAAAGAAATCACATCTCCTTTAGCTTCACATCCAAAACAATTCCAAAGACCTCCTTCCTTTTGAGTATTAATCGACAAAGAAGGAGTGTCATCTTCATGGAAAGGGCACTTTGTTTTGAAAGTACAGCTCGATCCATTTTTCTTTAATTGAAGCCCATAAGACTCCATCACTTGATCGAGAGGGTTTCCCCTCTTGATGAGTTCGATATTTAATTGGCCCTTTAAATCATGATGCTTTTTAGGCTTGCCTAGTTCTGGCATGGCGGTGTTCTCCTTTCTCTGGGTTCTCGGAATCTCTCAATCTCTGGAAAAGTAAATCTTTGAGGTGGTTCATCGAAACTTTGAGCATGCAGACGTTGGCAGTCGCCTGTCCCATCTTGAAACGGCGACTCTCGTCTTTGGCCTGGGTTCCATCAAAGATGAAATGAACGGTCGGCTTTCTTCGCCCGTCTTCGACCTCCATCTCTTTCAGTTCATGACCTCGGCAAAGGAGGTAGCTGGCCTCGAAAAGGTCTTGGACAACAGTTCTCTCTTTCATCTCATGTTCTCCGAATGTCTTTGTCTCAAAAAGAGACGATTTACGACAAGTCATTTTTAGTAGTTATAACTACTTAACTTAGGCAACAAGTCAAATATCAAGTCCACTACTAAAAAAAGCTCTTAAATTGACTCACATGCCTAAAAAGAAAGACACGCACCCCCGTTTCGGAAAACGAATCATCGAACTCCGAAAGAAGCACCAGATGACTCAAGAGGATTTGGCTAAGGCCCTCGACTCAAATCAGAGCACCATCAATTATTACGAGAACAGGGCAGAGAACCCGACTTTCGAAACCATTGAAAAAGTCGCTAAGGTTTTTCGATTGTCGGCTGATGAGTTCATGAATCCTCCCGAAGAGAGGTCTAAACAAGGAGGGCAATCTCGAATCGAAAAAGCCTTCCAAGAAGTTCAAAAGCTATCGGCCTACAAGCAGAACCTCATCTTGGACATGATGGAAGGCGCAATCAGTCGTAAGTAAAAACTTACTCGATGGAAGCAAAGAATATCACAGTCAAAGATCGAAATTTCCATTTCGAGATGATCGAGGGGCACGACAAAGCAATCTTGGAGATCACTGTATCTCAAAGAGATGGTGATGATTTCAGACGATCAAAACTGGAGATCCCCAAAGAGTGTCTTCAAGATTTTGGAGCAACGTTTTTCGAATGTTTAGTTGAGATCAACGGGGATGGCGGACAAGAAGATCAGCCCTCGATGGATGTCGATACAGACAAAGAGAAGGCGTATTCGGTCAATCAGATCAGGAAGAAGCATAAACAAGCCTATGCAAAATGGACAGCAGAAGATGACGAGCGACTAAAGAAGTTGCACGAAGAAGGACGGAAGGTTAGTGATCTGGCTGAAGACTTTGGACGAAAGGACGGAGCGATCCGATCAAGGTTGAAAAAAATAGGTGTCATTAACTAGGAGATAATATGGATTACTGGGTACAAGTCTTTGGAATCTCAGGAGGTGCAATTACTGTTTTCGCAGCAGTCATAAAAGCTTTAGTCTTTTTTCATAAGCAAGAGGGACTTCATAACGAATTAGACAAAAGTCGCTTCGGGCTTTGCTTTAACAGGACAGGAAATGTTGTCTTTGCTACTTGCTTTCTTCTATGCCTAGCATTAGTCGTCCTACAGATGATTATTAAACCAACCTTTGGAGTTCTTATTTTTCTTCTCCCTGCTGGAATCTGTCTATACTACTTAATCAAAAGCTTAAAAGACTCAGTGAAAAGCTGTTCTAAAATTGATCATATCAAAAATCTAATTCAAAGAGAGAAAGAACGTATCCGCAAAGAGAAGCTCTACGCCCAACTCTATTAATAAAGTCTTCGCTTCGCTCAGGCTATTTTAAACCCGCCCTCGCTACTTCCTCTCCTCAAGCGTGGCTGGTGCTCGGGCTTCGGTCTTCCGCTGGTCGCCCTCCGCTACCTGCGCTCCGAGCCCCCCTTGAGCTTCGTCGTTCGCTCCCACCCCTGACAAGGTAGCGGCTATTGCCGCTGCTGTCTTCAACTCGCTCCGCTCGCCTCAAGCACCCGCCCGCCCGCTGCACGGGCGAACTGGCAGAACTCGGCTAACGTCGAAGCCTGAGCCTCTTACTCACCCAAGCGCCGCCCAACATAATGCACGTTATCAGTTCGTTCGGGAGTGCTTTATGGCACCCCCTCACAAGTTGCCGTCGTCGTCGGGGCATAGCCCACTCCTCCTTTGGGCTACTTCTGATAACGGGCCATTATGTAGGCGTCGTTTTCAAGTAGGGGCTATCGCCCCTCGCCAAAGGGCTTCACCCTATTTGTCTTGGGGGCAAGCCCCCGCCCAAGGGCATCCCCCGCAAAGGCCGTTCTGAAAGGGCACTCCTGAAGGTGCCCAGTTTTCATCACGGCCTTTGCTAAGTCGCTATCGCTCGAGTAGAGCGGGCTACCGCCCACCTTCTGATTTCCTAAACCCGACCACCACCCCTCAGAGGTAGCGGCCTTCGTCCGCTTGATCTTCTCAGGGGCCTACTGCCCCTCTGTGCCTTCGGCCCATTCACCCCTGTCAAATTTACTTTTGTTTCTCAAAAGCAAATTTCATTCCATCCCGAAATAAGCTCTAATCGGGGTTCATATACGCAGGACCCTGCATATCCTTACAGCATCAGCTTTCCCTGTTTTATTATTCACTACCTCTTGATAACATCATAAACTAAAATTTACGTTAGGTCTAAAGCCAATAAAATAGGGGGCTTGCGAATGTTTATAATGCCCATTTATCTATATATCTATAAACAGATGATCCATATCTATCAGAATCCCATATCCAGTAGTTTGAATGAAGTATGTCTGTTCTGAATCAACTTATATGGGCGGGGGCCCGAAAGCATTACTCATATTTCAAAAGGCACCACATACAAGTGCTTGCATTTTAATGACTTAACTATATCTAGTATACTTTCCTTTCGATCGCCCCAGATCTAGTGTTAAAATTCGCCTGGCGACAGTGATGGTGTACAATAAAAAAACCCAATACCTTCAGTGAAGATACTGGGCTTTTGGATATCCTTGGTCAGATATTTCCATAAGTCTACGCTTCTCTCCTGAGGGTAAAGGTTCTTCGAGCTCATTCAGAGCCGTTCACCTCAACCCCTTGTAAGAAAGGAGCTTTTATGAGATTCAAATGTCTCAAAAATTTGCTGTCCATGCTCGGGCACTCTCTTCGAATTTATAGTTGCCTAAGGCAGCTCTTTGTTCGAAGCGAGTGGCCGGGTTTCATGGTTTACGTGTAGCAAATTGGGACTCTCCCTATGGGGAGAGTCCTTTTGTTTGACTTAGCCGAATATCACAGCCTCTAAAAGAAAATTTTCTTTTGGGGCTCGCCCTCAAAACAACCACCAACGCTTCAGGTACAAAAGAAAATTTGGCGGGTGAATTTGCCATCCCGAAGGGTGGCAAAGAGGGTGCAGCCCTCACGTTAGCATTTCGGTGCTGAACGAAGCAGAGGCGAGGATTCGGAACCAACTCAAAGGCAATGGGTGGGCCTATTGGCCCACCTCCTTGAGGGGTGGTGGTCGGGTTGAGGACAATAGCAAGCGGGCTTTGCCCGCTCCACTCGAGCGATAGCGACTCAGCAAGGGCTGATGGAAGTGGGAACCCAACAGAGTTCCCTCCAGCACGGCCCTTGCCTACGGGGGGAGCCCTTGTGGCGGGGGCATTGCCCCCTTGAACTCCTGAGGGCATCAAGCCCTCAGGGAAAAGGGCCCGAACGTACATAACTACACATTATCGGACGTTTGCCCGAGCGATAAGAAGGCAATAACGGGCGAAGCCCTAAAAGCGAAAGGATAACTTACGATAATGTTTGTTATGTTAGGCTCGGTTATACTGGGGCGTAGCGGAACGGTGAATTGTAACGACGAAAGAGCAGGAGTTTGCGGTCATGCGTCACGTTACCGAGAGTTTCTCTGCGGAGGCTGTGCACCCACGTCCAGCTCGCCCGTGCACGGGCGCGCGGGGTTACGCAGTCAGCCCGCACAAGCGGGCAGGCAACAGCCCGAAGGACCTTGTTCCATATGGGGCGTAAGCCAAAAACTATGTTCTCAATGAACATATTGAGAGCTATATCCCTAATAAGGCAAGTGTAAATAGAAACTCTACCACAATCAGAATCAGAAGAGTCTTACTGGATTTCTTAGAGGATTTGCAATCGCAGATGAAGAAGACCAAGGACAACCCTAAAATAATGATGGTTGGCAGCACTTCGAAAAATTTTAAGCTTACAGAGCTTGAAGGAGCCATTAGGAGACCCATGAGTCCCCAGCATATTACGGGAATATTTAAGAGTAAGAAGATAAGAGATAGGATACCCCACATAGACTTTCTTAATATACACTCCCTTTGACTGATAGATAATCTTGATCTTTCAATACGCGGAGGTCAAGTTTATGAGTAACGTTATCACTAGAAATAACTTGTCCTTTCAACAAAAACTTTCCATCAGGTATCTGCACGATATTGCTTTTTTCTGTTGTAATTGGAGAGTTTTCAAATTTACATTTCGAAAATTTAGATTTCGAAGTGAATGTCACCAGCAAAACATTGTCTTCGGAAGTCACATCAATTTTCCAATCATACAGAGCTCCTTCTTTTGTTTTGAGTGAGTTTTTCTTGATATCCCAATAACGAACTGCTGGAAAACTACTGAGACGTAATGAGAAAAACTTTTCAATCTCAGCAAAGTTGGTCGCAACCTGATTTTTATCTGTTGATGTTGAAGAAAAACTAGGTTTTGATGACGCGACAGAAACGCTTGCTTCTTTAACAGTTAACTTTTCAAATCCTTCTTTGATCGCTCCATCTACTGATATTTTAAACCCATTTACAGGGCCAAAAGAAAACTCTCCAGAAGCATCACTCAACACCTCCTCTTCATTAAGTTTATAGTAATAAAGATCGGGGTTGTTAGGATCAAAGGAATAATAGATAACCTTCACAGTCGCACCTGGCACATAGTTGTCATTCTCGTCAAATACAATACCAGAATAGGAGAGAGGTTTCTCCTTGTCAGCCATAGCTTGCTTTAAACGCTCCATTCCCTCATCTGCAAAAGAAGCAGAACACAGAATGAAAATAATAATCAAAAGTCTCATGGTGTTATCCTCAGCTGATCAATGATTTCTTGCCAGACCGCCCGCTCCTCTGATATCGATGATCTGAACTGTCGGCTATGAGAATAATGCCTCATATTAAATCCAAACTGCTGTAAATCTACTGAATCAGAAAACTCTCCATCACCATTTCTCATACCTAGCGGTAGCCCTCTAGTCTGAGTGATGTATGCGAAGATCTCATACCTGTTTGCAGGTAGATTTAGTTGATCTCCTGGTGAAATAAGCCCCCACCAATATCTGTCACCATTGGCAGGGTTATATACATCTACATCTCCGTCATAATGATAAAACAAATGACGAATACCCTTCGAATCGTTGTTTACGGTATATCCAATCAAAGCAATATCATCTTGATTAAACATATTTATCATTCTTCCGCTTGAGGTCTTAACACCTTGGAAATATGGTGATTCGGCACTAGCCCCTGTTGGATAGTGTCGGTGCAACTCAGGAGAATAGTAGCTATTTGTAATCGTTGTGTCAATAACACCAAAGTTCTCACCAAAACCTCGAACTGGAATTGCCGCTTGCATTGCCAAATAAGTATGCAATACCCTATTTTCAATCGAACGCAGAGCCTCACTTGTTGGTATATTTCCCATTGAATGTGCCATGACTCTCACCTTTCCATTATAGGATTGATTGAGATTCAAGATGAGATTTCGAAGTGAATTTGCACTCATATATGCCTGGAAGTCACTCGGGTCATAGGTTGTGACTCCCCCAACTAGAGTAGGCCAGCTAAAGTATCCAACCTGACCTTTATAGCCATTCCACCACAACCTCTTAAAAATAGTCTCACCCCAGCGATCTTTTTCCCATTCAGGCATATTCCACCCATGAACATAAAGCACATAATCATCTGAAGAATGTTCGTATTCATAGGATCCCATCGGTTCATAATCATTTTCATTATTTCCAAAGGTCTTAAATTTATGAACAAATTTATCAGAATTTAAAAGCTTAAGGGTAATTGAGCTTCGAGCGACCTCTTGAGTTCCTCTTTTGATGATCAAGGAGAGGTCGCCTGAACCTTCAGTGCACCCTTCAAAAAGGAATGTACTTGGTTCACCAAAAGTGAAGTTCTCACTTCCATCAGAATTAAGCTTTGGGATCTGAGCCTCCCCATTCGCAGGAACATGTGCGATAGCTCTATTGTTATAATACTCTGAGGCTAATGATGGTGTAAATACATGGCCCAATCCGCTATCATGGGCTTTGTAGATTTTTAATGAAGCTTGTGAGTCAGACTTTATAAATATCTGTGTCTCTCCATCATCAATTGATTCTGGAAGCTTTATCTGAAGTCTATTGAAGTCTTCAAGGTCGCGTAGATTTGTGATTCGTGAATTACTAAAATCTGGATTTCCATCAACTTCTTTGTCATCCAAAACATACATCAAACTTTTAAAGTCATAATAGCGGACATCCCGGTCATTGTTAACCCAAAATGTCAGAGAGTTATCTTCTTCGTCATCAAAATCAATTTCTCCATCCCTATTCCCATCAACAGCTATATCCACATCCACGATATTAACCAAAACCTCATAATGAAACTTGCTTGTATTTCCTGTCTTGAATTTAAGCAATACGTTACCTCCAAACTCTCTACCTACTGTTCCATTTAAGCTATCTTTTGACGCATAAGGAAGACTCCCACTAACCTTCTTCACTTCCCAGCCTTCAGGGAGAACAGCAGGAGTAAAGTTACCTGGTAAAATCATGCCTTTGATGTTCACAACACCTGTTTCGCTAGCACTAACTGAAATCGTTTTTAATTCAGGTGACTCGTCATCCTTATTATCATCAATAACGGCATTCTCTGAAGAGCCAGGTTCCTTTGCTAACAAACCAAGAGGTCCAATAACCGTTACTGTTACCGTATCTA
>Ga0233432_10002927_pt1 | contig 15715 bp, 16 predicted proteins | sample SI_122_August201_6_FD_179870 | JGI IMG/M metagenome (GOLD analysis project Ga0233432, IMG submission 179870) | Seawater microbial communities from Saanich Inlet, British Columbia, Canada - SI_122_August2016_10_MG | ecosystem: Environmental > Aquatic > Marine > Inlet | place: Canada: British...
TATCGGGCGGGTAACCCAGTTGGAACAGCGCGGTGATTTGCGCGCGACGATCCAGACTGGATATGATACCGGCTCGATCGATATAGGAGCATCAATCGCTTGCGATGGTGTCTGTCTCACTGTCATTGCATTGAACCGTGACAGTTTTGACGTCGAAATCAGCGCCGAGACCGTGTCTAAGACCAGCGTTGCTGGGTGGACCGATGGCAGCCGGTTAAATCTGGAACGGGCATTGAAGGTCGGGGATGAACTGGGCGGTCATATTGTGTCAGGTCATGTCGACGGGGTCGCCAAAGTGACGCTTGTTCAAGATGAGGGTGACAGCACACGGGTGCTGTTGCAGGTGCCCGAGGCGTTGGCGCGCTTTGTTGCGCCCAAAGGCTCGGTGGCGCTAAACGGGACCTCACTGACGGTCAATGAGGTCAACGGAACCACGTTCGGTGTCAATTTTATCCCGCATACAAAAACGGTGACCACTTGGGGTGACGTGTCCGAGGGGGATGACGTCAATCTCGAGATAGATACGTTGGCCCGCTATGTGGCACGACTGCGCGAATTTGACTGACACGGTGACGATAGGCGCAGTTTTGCCGGGTATTTGGTGGAATGGTGATCTCATTTCGTATACCCGGTGAGAAAGCGTCTTCTAAGCATTTATCCGATATTACCCAAGCTTTAATTGCGCGAGCTGACAAGAAAAAGAAGCGATGAAACCTATCAGGGTCGTTGTGGTAACGACTTTATGATCTATGTGGCGACATGTAGGCTTATGTCTAAATGCATGTGAACCCGAAATTTAAACGAAGCCGACTATACGGGTCCAATTGGTCGGTCACAAAATCAAAAAGGCCAGAGAAGCCGCCTGTAAAGCCAGTCCTGATAGAAGCGCGTATGTATGATTTCCACAGTCTTAAGATTGTAAGTCAATCGCTGCCCTCCAATTTAGGATCGTAACAACTGGAATGTTCGGGCCTAGGTTTATTATTCTTTGTTTCAAAAATGGTGCGGTTTGTTTTTCAAAGTTCCAGATGTAGGATAAAAACTCTCGATCAGGTAGTTTTTCGGGACAATGGTCAGGCATGCCGGCGCGTGTGCGTCCACAGGTAAACAAAAGCCTCTTTCCCAGACCCCAAAAACATCGCCATCTGGGCATTCGAACCCATATGATCAGATCCGCTTTTGGAAACCTTATATCGGCGGTTGATGAGCCAGTGCCATCTTGAATCCAGCGGTCTTGGCGAACCAATTCTTGTATAATATGTCTTTGTTCACGTTTGTCGCGTCGTTGCCACCCTGGATTCCACCGCACATGTCCGTCGAGCGATTGATAGGGCAGTTTGTATCGCTTAGCCAGATTTAAAGCCAATGTGGTCTTGCCGCCCCCTGAACAGCCAATGACCAGGACGTGACGCGCATATTGAAGTATGTCTTTTGCGTGGGATATTGAAATATCTCTCACTTTGACCACTCCGTGGATCGCTCGGCCTGCTGTCGCAGGGCGGGCAGGCCGATCCCTGTGGCCTCAAATCCGCCATCACAGGCGATCAGTTGGCCTGTGACGAAACTGGCTTTTTCTGATGCCAGAAAGCTGATCACCTCGGCAATCTCGTCTTCGCTCCCATAGCGGTTTAGCGGAATGGCATCGTGATAGGCGGCGATAATCTCGTCGCTGTGCACCGCCATTGCCAGCTTAGTGCGGACTGGGCCAGGGGCAACACAGTTGGCCCGAATTCCAAACTCGCCCAATTCTACCGCTTGTTGTTGGGTCAGATGGATTACGGCGGCCTTCGAGGTGCCATAGGCCACACGCAGCGTCGAGGCGCGCAGTCCCGAGATCGAGGCAATATTGACGATGGCGCCGCAGCTGGATTTTAACGCTGGCAGCAGGGCTTGCGAACACAAAAAAACCCCATCGAGATTGGTTTCCATCACCCGCCGCCAGCGTTGAAAATCTGTGTCCTCAAGGGGGCCAAAATCTGCCACACCGGCGTTGTTGATCAAAACATCAACCCGCCCCAGTTTTGCGGTCATCTCTGCGGCCATCTGATCGACCTGATCGGGTTGCGACACATCGCACAGATAGGGCAGGGACCCGGGCAAGGCGTTGGTTGCTTCGGCAAGGGCGTCCGCGTCGCGGTCGATCAATGCAACTTTGAGGCCCTGAGCCTGCAGGATCCGGGCGGTGGCCTGTCCGATTCCCCGGGCGGCGCCAGTGATGATAGCAGTTCTCGTTGGCATGACGGTCCTCAAGTTGTTGTCTTGCCAGAACAACTTAAAGATTTGTATCAATTAGAAAAGCCCCAACAGATTTTTAGGTGGTTTTGTACATCTTCAGCCTTAACCGGACGTGCTTGGCGACGCTGTCGTGGCGCGGATAGCGGGCAGCGCCGAACCTGACACAGGGGGCCTGAAACAGGGGGCCTGACACAGGGGGCCTGACACCGAACCTGACACCGGGCCCGCACTGCCACGATTTAGATGGGCACAAGAGCTGTTTAATTAGGCAATTTTTTCCAGTTTGACCGCAGCGGTAATGCCCAGTGCATGGCAGATGTCACGGGTGAGGTCGGGGCGGTTCAGCGTGTAAAAATGCAGCGTATCCACGCCTTCATCAATCAATTGCGAGCACAACTCGGTACAGACTGCGGTTGCCAAGAGATCTTCGCGGTCGTCACGCTCGGCTTTTGAGAACGCGTCGGTCAGCCAATTTGGCACTTTGGCATTACAGGCTTTGGCAAACCGCCGTGTGCCTTGCCAGTTTTCGATTGGTAAAATGCCGGGGGTGATTGGGACATTTATCCCGGCTTTGTCGCAGGCATCGCGAAAGCGCAAAAAGGTTTCGGCCTCAAAAAAGAACTGTGTCAGTGCTTCGCTTGCGCCAGCATCGATCTTGCGTTTGAGAAATTCGATATCTGCGGCCGGGCTTTCGGCTTCGGGATGGCTTTCGGGATAGGCTGCGACGCGCAGGGTGAAATCGCCACTTTGAGCCAAGGCAGAAATTAACTCAAGCGAACTTTGAAACCCCTCGGGGTGAGGTGTGAAGCCGTCCACGCCTTTTGGCGGATCACCGCGCAGTGCAACAATGTCTGAAATCCCCGCGGCCGCAAAAGATCTGGCAACCGCAACGGTCTCTTGTCGGCTGGCATTTACGCAAGTCAGATGGGCCGCAACCCGCAGACCGGAAGATTTGTGCAAGGTGCTGACCGCATCGCGGGTGAGGTCGCGGGTGGTGCCACCAGCCCCGTATGTCACCGAGATAAACCGCGGCTCTAAAGGCGCCAATACTTGTACTGTATCCCAAAGCCGGAACGAAGATTCTAAGTTTTTTGGTGGGAAAAATTCAAACGATATCTGTGGTGGGGTCATTGGCAGGTCCAATTGTAATTACTGCCCCACTTGTGTCACAGATAAATATATGAGACAAATTCATAAATTTCAACAAGGTTATGAGTTTGATATGAAAATGCACCTCGAATTCCGGCATTTACGCACAGTTAAGACAATCCATGAAGCGGGGGGATTGGCCAAGGCTGCGGATATATTAAATATTACCCAGTCAGCATTGAGCCATCAAATCAAAGGTCTGGAGGCTCAGGCTGGCGTTGCTTTGTTCTTGCGGCGCACCAAGCCGATGCGATTGACGTCAGCCGGTTTGCGGCTTTTGCGACTAGCTGAAAAGATATTGCCAGAGATCGACGCGGTGCAGGTCGAGTTTTCTGGTCTGCGCCAAGGCCGCGCCGGACGTTTGCATATCGCGATCGAATGCCACGCGTGTTTCGAATGGCTGTTCCCGGTGCTTGAAACGTTTCGCAAGCTCTGGCCCGACGTTGATGTTGATATCCGTCCGGGACTGGCCTTTGATGCGCTGCCAGCTCTGCAGAAAGAAGAAGTAGATGTCGTGATCTCGTCAGATCCGGAAAATCTGGCGGGTGTTGAGTTTATCTCTTTGTTTGACTACGCGCCGGTTTTTGTAGCCTCGAGCAAACACCCTCTGGCTTCGAAAGACTTTATAGAGGCGCAGGATTTTCGCGGTGAGACATTGATCACCTATCCCGTAGACCGAGTGCGCTTGGATGTGTTTAGCCAGTTGCTTACCCCCGCTAAAGTCGAACCCGCCAGTCTGCGTCAGGTGGAATTAACGGCGGTGATCTTAATGCTGGTCGCCTCCAATCGTGGGGTTGCGGTACTGCCTGATTGGGTGGTGCGCGAGGTGAAATATAGTTCGGATTACACCACCCGGCCTTTGACGCAGACCGGCATAACACGCACGCTTTATGCCGCGACCCGAGGAGAAGACCTCACAAAAAAATACATCAAGGACCTCATTCACCTTGCTGGCGAAGAAGCAAAAAACCTTCAAATGGCTTGAAACCTGTTTATTATATTGGTCAGTTGCCGACCTTATATCGCCTTTAAATCACCCGCCATTTGCCGGCCATCGCGGCCGTCCTGCAATTCATAGCTGACCTTCTGATTGTCGGCTAATCCGGTCAAGCCAGAACGCTCCACAGCAGAAATATGAACAAATACATCGCTGCCGCCAGTTTCCGGTGCGATAAAACCAAAGCCTTTAGTCGTGTTAAACCATTTCACGGTGCCAGTGGGCATGTTTCCGTGTCTCCCCTTTGTTGCGCTGCCGCTAAAACGCTGCAGTTTTTGTGAAGGCCCAATGAGATCAACAATATTGATCGCGTTATTCCTAGCCCTCGTACTGTGGCGATGATTGCACGGCTCTTGTAAAAATCAAGTAAAACTCTACCAAATTTGTCCTCTGGCGATATCTTTTATATAATATTCGCCTTTAACAGGTATTTCCTGCAAAGTTTTAATGTGAAAAACGCGTAAGGTCTTGGCAAAAAGCACTATAACCGGCCCGTCAATGTGGGCAGTGTGATGCTGTTTGGATAATCTAGAGGTAGTATGAGCGCTGATTCGAGATGGTACCTTGGGATCCGTGCGTGGCGTCCTGTTCGGTGCCCGAGGGCAGATACGGCTATTTATATCCAAATATCCGGTCCAGTGACAAGATGCCACCGCCCTTGAGAACCAAGACCAGCAAGGTGAAAATCCAAAAAGCCCGTTGGTCAAGGATGAGGCCATCGGGCAGCTTGTCAAACCATGCACCCAGAGTCGCGGGCTGCGTAATTCCGCCATGGCCATACAGGTCGGTCAGGCTTTGTATCGTGATAAACCCGATCATGCCTAAGGCGGCCACGCGCGTGGCCAAGCCCAAAACAATCAGTGCCGGCAAGACAAATTCTGCCCAGGTCCCGAACAACACCAAAATGTGGTGCCAAGTATTCAATTGGTCCGGATCATAATTGTTCAGTTCCATGGCTCTGGGCAGGATCTGAATATACGCGCCGGGTGCAGGTGATAAAAACCCGAAGACCCCCGGCCCGAGTTTTGTCACGCCCGCAGTCCAGAAATAGATCAATAGACTAGTTGCAAATACGCCACGTGCCAGCAGGGGTAATAGCGGCAACAGTGCTTCAATCCTAGAAAAAATCGTGTTATTTATATCTCTAAGCATTTTAAAGCAGTCTTCTTTTATTGGCTTTAGGTATAATCTCTGACAGCACATTGTCTGACAGGAATAAGGTCAATACGGCGGCCAGATCAAAATCTGTCTGCTGGTCTTGCGCGACGCTGGCTGCCTCAAAAAAATTCAACCCCTGCTGTAGACTTTCGAATAAAGTGGCACCGCCTGGCGGTAATAAAACCGGGTGCGGGTCAAAGTTGGGCCGAACCACCAATACATCCTGCGCCTGCGCCGGTGGTTTAGGTGCGTTGGGCGTAGTGTTATATTGCCAGACGCTATATATCGGCCAACACGAACGGATCAGAAACGCGTGAGGCGCTATCCTTAGCTGTGCGAGATTCAAGGCCTCTGGTGACAGAGCCTCAAACTCTGAGGGGTGTACAAACGCACTGTCGGCTGCGTGATAAGAGCGGCGCAATGCAAGCTCAAGTCGGGCGGTATCGGCAAGATAGGGCAAGTGCTCCAACGGCTCAAAGCCTTCCAGAAAGGTTGGGAAAAGGTCACCATATTGATTTATGACAGGGTTTTCTGGCGGATGTTGACGTACGAACAGGCTGGCGATATTTTTGAAATTCTGTTCTCCCAAAAGCTGTGATATGACTGGAAATCCAGTTTGTAACGCCTTGATCAAACTGTCGATGACATTGTTTCGATAGACCGAAAACCGACGAGTGGCGCCTTTGCCCATCTCATTCGTTAAACCAGCGGGCACCGGACGTTCAGGTGACAAAAGCGCATTGGAAAAGCTGTGCTGACTTTGGTTCATACGAAAACCGGGGCCAATGCGTTCGCGGCCCGATTGGCTTCTGCAGCGAGTAACGACCAATCAGGAACATAGGTATCCCATTCAACCAGCACCGGTCGAGGGCCTGTAGATGCCAATACATAATCCAGCAGAGCCCACACTGGATCTGCGACGGGGCACCCATGGCTGTCAATCAACAAAGGCGCGCCATATTCGTCGGCTTGTTCGTCATGGCCGCCAATATGAATTTCTGCTATGTGCGCCAGCGGCAGTTGGTTGATATAGCTCTGTGGGTCAAAGCCCAAATTGGTGGCTGAAATGAAAACATTATTGACATCCAGCAGCAGCCCGCAGCCGCTTTGTTTCGTGATCTGGGTCAAGAATTCCGGCTCACTTATTGTGCTCTCCTCGAAAGCAAGATAGCTGGATGGATTTTCCAATAACATCTGATAGCCCAGCGCGTTTTGGACCTGATCGATATGATTGACGATACGGGTCAGACTGTGATCTGTGTAGGGCAGTGGCAACAAATCATTGAGGAACTGATTGTCATGGCTTGACCAGGCAAGGTGCTCTGAAAAACTGGCGGGTTGCAACCAGTCGCACAGGTGTCTAAGGCGCAGCAAATGTGCGGCGTCTAAAGGCCCTTCGCCGCCAATTGACAAGCCAACGCCATGGACCGAAATTGCGAACCGCTCTGAAAGGTGGCGTAATTGTGCCAGAGGTCTGCCACCAGCACCCATATAATTCTCGGCATGAACCTCCAACCATTCCACTGGTGCTGGATTTTTCATAATGTCGTTGAAATGCTGAGGTTTATACCCCACGCCAGGAGCGCAGGGTAGAGCCGCAAAGCGAGGGGAATGATCCAACATGCGCATGTCCTTGTATTGGAGTTGCTTGCCCTCCGCGCCTGGGAGGTCTGGGAGGACAAGCAGTCTACTTACGCGGGGAGATCGCGTGGTAGAGCCGATAGAGCACCACTGCGTGCCGTGCCGTCGGCCGTGGCGGGAAGCTCAATTTCTAAGCAGGTTCCGGCATTTACCAGCGCCCAAGCGTTGCCTTGATAATCGATAGATGAGGTTCCGGCACAGGTTGTTCCCGGGCCGGCGGCACAGTCGTTTTCCCCAGCCAGAGAAATACCAAAGCATTTTTCTTTCTCGCCAGAAACGGCCGTTGTTGCGTAGGACGCAAGCGCTGTTGCGACTGCGCTTGCAATCGCGACGGTTTTCAGTGTGTGTGACATTTCTTTACTTTCTATACTAAAGTTAAATAAATATTACTCGTTTGATAATTTTTAACGAACAATTATACTTTAGTGAAATTTAAGTCAATCCTGCGAATCACAATCACGTAAAGCGAAATAAACTCCCCGTGAGGTTGGCTTTAGATTATCCGCGTTGACGCGAACTCCTGTCCGCCAGACGCCTGACCTGACGGCCGCCCCAAAGAGACGATACCATTCCGGGGTAACAGAGCTTTTAAGGTGCTTCGCATACCAAATCGACAATTTTTGCAAACAGTTCTGGCCGTATAATTACACCTGATCGGGTGGTGTGGCCTCTGTGGCGAGCGTGATAGCGGTCTCGTCCAATCCGGCCAAACGAGTCTGTTTTTCGCCCAGCCTACGGATGCTGACTGTGCGGTCTGCGACTTCTTTCATACCGCAGGCCAAGATCACCGGTACTTTGCCAAGCGAATGTTCACGCACTTTATAATTGATTTTTTCGTTACGTAAATCAGCTTCAGCGCGAATTCCCCGCGCTATCAAGGCATCGACCACCTCTTGGCAATACGCATTGGCATCCGTCACAATCGAGGTGACAACAACTTGTCTTGGCGCCAGCCAAAACGGCAGTTTGCCGGCAGAATTTTCAATCAAAATACCGATGAAACGTTCAAAAGACCCCACACACGCGCGGTGCAGCATGACTGGGCGATGCTTGGCCCCGTCTTCGCCGATATAGGTGGCGTCCAATCGCTCTGGCAGAACAAAATCAACCTGCAATGTGCCACATTGCCAGTCACGCCCGATGGCATCGGTCAAAACGAACTCTAGCTTTGGTCCGTAAAATGCTCCTTCGCCGGGGTTTAACTCGAAGGCACAGCCCGCAGCTTCGGTCGCAGCTTTCAAGGATGCCTCTGCTTTGTCCCAAACGCTGTTATCGCCCGACCGCTGTTCAGGGCGGTCAGAGAATTTTACCGAAAAGGTCTCAAAGCCAAGGTCGCGATAGACGGTAGACAGAAAGTTGATGAACTTCTTGGTCTCAAATTCGATCTGGTCTTCCCGGCAAAAGATATGTCCGTCATCTTGTGTAAAGCCACGCACCCGCATAATCCCGTGCAGCGCGCCAGAGGGTTCATAGCGGTTACAGCTGCCAAATTCGGCCATGCGCAGCGGCAGATCGCGATAGGACTTCAGGCCTTGATTGAAGATCTGAACGTGACAAGGACAGTTCATCGGCTTTAAGGCGTTGATCGCCTTTTCGCGGGCGTGCTCTTCGTCAACTTCGACGATAAACATGTTCTCTTGGTATTTGTCCCAGTGGCCTGAAGCCTCCCAGAGTTTTCGGTCGACCACCTGTGGCGTGTTGACCTCGACATAGCCGTCACGGGTTTGTTGGCGGCGCATATAATCCTGCAAAGTGGTGTAAATGCGCCAGCCATTGGGATGCCAAAAGACCTGACCTGGGGCTTCTTCTTGCATATGAAACAGGCCCATTTCGCGCCCCAGCTTGCGGTGGTCGCGTTTGGCGGCCTCTTCGAGCATGAGCATATGGGCTTTGAGGCTTTCTTTGTTGAGAAACGCCACGCCGTAAATTCTTTGCAGCATCGCACGATTGCTATCGCCGCGCCAATAGGCTCCGGCAATCGACATCAGCTTGAACCCATCGGCCGGCACCTGACCTGTGTGTTGCAGATGTGGGCCGCGGCACAGATCCTGCCAATCGCCGTGCCAGTACATCCGCAGCGGCTCGTCGCCAGGGATCGCCTCAATCAATTCGACCTTATACGGTTCGTTCGTCTCTTGGTAATGTTGGGTCGCCGCTGGTCTGCTCCATATTTCGGTGCGAATTGGATCACGCAGATTAATAATTTCTTTCATTTTCTTCTCGATCACCCCAAGATCCTCTGGGGTAAACGGCTCGGCGCGGTCGAAATCATAATACCAACCGTCCTTAATAACCGGTCCAATGGTCACTTTCACATCGGTCCAGATCTCTTGCACGGCGCGGGCCATGATATGGGCCAGATCATGGCGCACCAACTCCAGCGCCGGTGCGCTGTCTTTCATTGTGTTGATCGCGATGCTGCTGTCACAGGTGATCGGCCACTGCAGATCCCAATGGGTATCATTAACCGTGGCACTTATCGCTTTTTTACCCAGCGAAGTGGCGATATCTGTCGCGACCTCGCCTGCAGTAATGCCGGCGTCATAGTGACGTTGATTGCCATCTGGAAGCGTAAGTGTGATCTGGGACATAGTTGTCCTCCTCGTCGTTTTGGCGCCTACCAAGCGCCCGGTTGCGGGTATTTCGTGTTGTCGTTTTAAAAGCTGTTGCACAGCGTGGCAAGGCGTAACCGCTTTGGCACCATACACTAATGCGGTTTGTTAAAAACCTAAGACGCCTGGTTTGGGGCAGATTACCAATACCGGTCATATCTTTTGACCTGAAAATCAGACCCGTAATCATCAGGGTCAAACGGCGAATAAAGCGACAAGCGCTTGTAAAACACAGCCTCGTGTTGTTTTTGGACAACAAACAGGAGGGTGACATGGCAACACATCGTTATTTTGACACCGCTCAGGGTCGTAAGCTCGCCTATCACCACAGCGAGGGGGTTGGCCCGACAATCGTTTTCCTGAGCGGGTTTAAATCCGATATGCAGGGCACCAAAGCCGTGCATCTTGAGGCTTGGGCCAGAGGCAACGGGCGGTCTTTTCTGCGGTTTGATTATTCCGGTCACGGCCAGTCTTCGGGGGCCTTTACCGACGGGTGTATCGGTGATTGGGCCGAGGATGCGGCGGCGGCCGTGCGCCATTTGGTCAATGGACCAGTGATTTTGGTCGGTTCTTCCATGGGTGGGTGGATTGCGCTCCTGCTGGCGCAGAGATTGGAGCAGGCGAAGGTGGCTGGGATGGTGACAATCGCCGCGGCGCCGGATTTCACCGAAGACAGCATGTGGACGGGCTTTGACGACGCACAGCGATCTGACCTGCAACGTTTGGGGCAGGTGGTGCTGCCTTCGGATTACGACGAACCCTATGTGATTACCCGCCGATTGATCGAAGACGGGCGACAGAACCTTGTGCTGCGGACGCCGCTCGCGCTGCCTTTTGCAACGCGGTTTTTGCAAGGCACTGCTGATGCGGACGTCGAGATGTCCGTGGCGCTGCGGCTGCTGGAACACGCTTCGGGGCCCGATATGCATCTGACCCTTGTCGATGGCGCAGATCACCGGTTTTCAGATGGTGCCTGTCTGGGATTGATTGAGCGGGCTGTGACTGAGGTGGCGCTTTTGGTAACGCCGTGACACAGGAGCAGGCGTTCGTGTGATCCTTCGCGTTGAGATAATGGGAAAGAGCAGAGGATGCGGCCCGGCGCTGGTAACATACCGCACTGGTCAAACATTGCCAAGTAAACACCACCGGCTAAACATTACTGGGCAGTTATCCCTGACACAGTTCCGTCTCAATACGGATCACAGGTCATGGAAATACTAAATAAATACACGGAAAAACTGACAATCCGGACTTGAGAAATAGGCTAATACCGGTGGTGTTAACAATTTCCCCCCGTATGGACAGTCTCACAAGCCCCGATTAGGATATTTTCCGAACGATATTTATGAGGTGAAAATGAAACTTCCCCGCACCCCTTCATTTCGGTTAGACGGCAAGCGCGCTCTGGTGACGGGGGCTTCGCGTGGCATTGGGCTTGGCTGCGCGGTTGCGCTAGCTGAAATGGGCGCTGATGTGGTCATGGTGGCACGCAGCTCTGAAACGCTTGAGGCCGCGGCGGCCACGATCAGAGCCGAGGGCATGTCGGCGCAAGCGCAGGCTCTGGACGTGACCAACATAGAGGCAGTGATGGCTTTCTTTGCCGCTGCGGCTGCGTTTGATGTGCTGGTAAACTCCGCAGGCCTTGCGAGACATTCGACCGCGTTAGACACACGAGTTGATGATTTTGACGCTGTTATGGATCTGAATGTCCGTGCGGCGTATTTTCTGGCGCAACAGACAGCGCGCGGCATGCAGCACCAAGGTCGAGGGGGATCAATTATTCAAATATCAAGCCAGATGGGCCATGTCGGGGGATTAGAGCGCGCGGTGTATTGCGGCAGTAAGCATGCCATTGAAGGGATAAACAAATCCATGGCGATTGAGTTTGGCGCTGAGGGTATTCGGGTCAATTCGATCTGTCCGACCTTTATCCGCACCCCTTTGAGCGAACCGACATTCAGCGACCCCGAAAAGCTTGCATGGATCAAGTCGAAGATCAAACTTAATCGGGTGGGACAGATTGAGGATATTATGGGCGCGGTTCAGTATCTTGCGTCGGATGCTTCGGCTCTTGTGACTGGAACGTCCCTTTTGATCGATGGTGGATGGACAGCAGATTAAGGGGCCGCTGGGCCGCAACCGCTGACTGGTTTAATAGCCAACGAAATTGCGGGAAATAGCCAGAGCATTTTTTCATACCGGAATATGGCCTTTCGGCAATCATCGTCTTGCACAGCCAAGTGCCATTATGCGGCCCCGGTCAGCAAAAAGCCCGTGCAAATCTCGCGCAACACAGCAGTGCTGGTCGATTTGCACGGCCAATTTATTATCCGTTTTCGACCGGTCCACCAGCGTCTTTCCACGCGCCAAAGCCGCCAATATTGTAGACGTTTTGATAGCCCATATCTTTTAGGGTTTTACCGGCCAGCGCCGCCTGACCGCCCGCGGCGCACAGTAGATAGAGATGCGCATTTTTGGTCAGATTGGCATTGTGGTACTGGGTGTTATCATCGGCTGCGAATTCCAAAAAACCCCGGTTGATACGCACCGCTCCGGCCACGGTACCCGTCTTTGCGATATCACCGCTGTCACGGACATCAACGAATACAGTGTTTTCAGCGCCGTGTTTTGTCAGCGCATCCTCAATTGAAATACGCTCAACAACAGCGTTTGCGGCGGTCATATAATCTTTGGCTGTCTTCATTCTTTTCTCCAAGGTGGTTCGGTACAGGATCTGTGCTGACAAGCAGAGACCAGATAAAGGGGAGGTCGGTAAATACGACCGAAGCGGGGCGGGTTAACGCTTTGAGATGCATAATAATAGGCCTGTGTGCTTGACGTTTCAAGGCAGTTCGTGGTTTTTACGAATTCCAGTTGGGCTCTATCGGGTGGCTTGGCAATCTATAGCAGCCGGTGTATTTAAATAAGAACTTAACTAGTTCTGTGGGTTTTAAAGTAGGTGGTTTTTAGAGTTTTTTACCAACCTGAAGTTTTTGAATTTTGGAGGATACGTTATGAAGCCAGTATATAAATCTGTTGCCGCCGGGGATGTTATTTATCAAGCGAAAGATGATGCGAACAGCGTTTTTCTTATTCATACTGGGGAGGTGGATATTTTCTCGCACAAGAACTTTCATCTGGCGACTTTAAAAGAAGGTGAAATGTTCGGAGAAATTGGCCAGATTTTAAGAGAGCAGCGCACCGTTACGGTGATTGCCAAAACAAACTGTATTATCAGAGTTATTGAAGATGATCTGCTTACGCAGAAAATTGATGCCACTGATCCTGCTATTTTGGCGATTTTGCGAGGACTTGCGCTGCGGTTGACTGAAACCAACAAGCGCACTGAGGATCTTTGGACAGAACTGCAAATTTATAAATCGCTTAAGTAACACGTATTGGGGTCTGGCCAATATAGAACGGTGTGAGCAGTGCGATTGGTTATTTTTTGATTGTTTGGGGTTGATGTCTCAGGGTGTCAGTTCAGGTACGGTAGGGCAATACCAACTGTCTGACATTAACCCGAGCGCCTAATCTGTTTGCAAGCAGATAGATCCCGCCGAATTTACGGTGCAAAAATAGTGTCTCTACCGGCGGGATGTGCCAGAAATCACCGTCTTTTCCCAACGCCATCGCCGCATCTCTGACCTGTGTGGCAAACACCTCATCGGAAAAATCAAACGCGGTATCCTGTCGAAAAGGGGATAGGATCAGATCGAATAAATTTAGCAGTGCGGTGCGATGGTGAGGCAAAGTGGTGTCGTCGCAATAGCCGATTTCGCGCAAGAGGTGCAGGCTGGCGTCCTTGTTATTTTCCAAGCCAGAGTTTAGCAAACGCCGAAACTGTTGAACCAAGATTGGGCAGAGCGCTCGGGTTGCGCCAAAGTCCAGTAGGACAACCTGCTGTGTTTCGGGGTTATACTGGTAATTTGCAAAATTTGGATCGGTTTGCATCAGATGGAAATCAAATAGCTCCAGAAGTAACAGCTGGATCAGCAAGCCGACCACCCGGTCCCGTGTGGCTTGCGGCGCACTGGCAAGCGCCTCGATAGGATGCCCCGAAACATAGGACATTGCGAGAATGTCTGGCGTGGTTAAATCTTCATACAGAGCCGGCACTTTAAAGTCGCGTTTGTCCGCGAGCAATTTTCCAAATTGCTCTAAATACTGGCCTTCGCGTTGATATTGTGCCTCATCGTGAAGTTGTTGTTTTGCCTGTTCGAGTAGCGACGTGATATCAAGGTCTCTGGGCAAAAGGCCGGACATTTTGATCAACATGGCGATGTTATCCACATCGCTGTCGATGCTTTTGCGGATGCCGGGATATTGTATTTTCAAGGCCAATTCCCGACCATCTTTGGTTTTTGCGCGGTGCACTTGCCCGATTGAGGCCGCAGCGATGGGGCGAACATCGAAGGATGCAAATTGCCGCAACCACTGGGGCCCCCAATAGGCAGTGAGAACTTTTTTAAGCTGCGGGGGCGGCATAGGTTGCGCCTCAGAGCGCAGGCGCGCCAGAATTTGGACAAATTCGGGCGGCAGCATTGTGCCGCTGTCCATCGACATCAATTGCCCGACCTTCATCGCCGCGCCGCGCATCTGCGCCAGTTGATCAGCGAGTTTGCGAGCATTGGCCGGGCTGAGTAACAGGCCGTTCCAGTTTGGCCGCTGGCCTTGTACCAACTGGCGGACGCCGTTCAATGCCAGATTGCCAGCAATATCTGCGGCCAGACCACCCACTTTGGCAAACCGCGACACACGACTTGTCGGAACAGGTACTGCCTTGTCCGAAATATTGTTGAAACTCACGATGCGGTGCCTCCTGACCCTCTGGCAAACCTCAATTGGACTTCAGTTAGGGCAGATACCCAAGATTGAAAGCCTCAGACGTATGAAGGCACTGTTTATCGAGGCAGAGAACGCGGGTATGCCGGGATCGGGCGCGGTGTAGACAATGTACAAGCCCGCGTGGTGTGCAGCTTGCAGGTGACTAACGCAGGTTTTTGTTGGTTGTGGTAAAGTGTAGCGGTTTGGATCGCCGCAGGTGCCCAGTCAAATCAATCACAAGTCTGATAGTCGCTTTGGAGGCATTTTTCGGCCATTTTTTGAGCTTTAGAAATGTTATCTGGTGCCAAACGGGTCTCCATCCGGACCATATTCTCTAAAGCATTGTGGCTGCCATTTTGTGCTGCGATAAACCACCACATATAGGCTTTGGTTTCGTTGTGAAACTGTGTTGTGGTTTTGGAATAGAGCCACCCAAGATTATTTTGAGCTGATACATACCCTTGCTTTGCCGCCCACGTGTACCACTTTAAATTGTAGCTGTCATTTGTGGCGTTGATGTTTTTGACTTGGTAAAGAGCTTTGAGATTAAAACTATCATTTTTGACATATTGAGAAAAGTCACCATGCTGCCGTTTCAGATCAGGACGAATTGCGAAATAAGTAAGATTGAAAAGCAAAAAAACCACAAGAGTTTTCGAAATAGCGACCACTGATTATGTAAGAGTTTCAAGGAAAGCCAAATGTTTTTGTCGATAAATTATTCTCTTTATGATTATAACACAAATACCAATTACCTCAATAAATTAATTAAAAATGGTTAATTTTGGATATATAAATTGAGTAAATCTCTGATTGTAATGCACAGTTAGATTTGTGCACATGCGCTTTGGTTTTGGTAGAAAAATTATCAAAATCGACTCAAGTGATCATGGCTCAGCTTGTGGTACCTGCGCGAGGCCCCACAGATGCACTAAATATCAATAAACCCCATTTGAACCGCCCGTAATTTGAAGTTTAATGAAAAAGAAACTCCGGTCTGAAAATGTTAAGAAAATCATAAGCTTTTGTTTATCTAGTCAAAGTGCCAGTGTTTGGGTGTGGCATGCGCCGCCGTTGATGAAATAAAACCTCTCTG
>Ga0233432_10002928_pt1 | contig 15715 bp, 13 predicted proteins | sample SI_122_August201_6_FD_179870 | JGI IMG/M metagenome (GOLD analysis project Ga0233432, IMG submission 179870) | Seawater microbial communities from Saanich Inlet, British Columbia, Canada - SI_122_August2016_10_MG | ecosystem: Environmental > Aquatic > Marine > Inlet | place: Canada: British...
AAAGCCTCCATAAGATATTCTGGATATACCAACCAATCTATTGAAAAGAAAAAAACAAAAGAACTAACTACCATTTTAAATAAAAATAATATTAAATTTAAACAAGATTTTGAGGTAGACGTATACAATTCTCCTTTCCAATTTATAAATAGAAGAAATGAAATTACTGTTAGTATTATCTCTGATTTTTAATTTACAAAACAACAATATGAGCCATAATCAAAATGAAATTGTTCTAGGTGGAGGATGCTTTTGGTGTGTTGAAGCAGTTTTCGATGGAATAAATGGTGTGGAAGATATTACTAGTGGTTACTCTGGCGGAAAAATTAAAAATCCATCATATAAAGAAGTAAGTAGGTCACTTACAAATCATGCAGAAGTATGTAAAATCACATACAACAAAGGAATCATTTCACTTGAAAATATACTAGAAATATTTTTCTTATCGCATGACCCAACTACATTAAACAGACAGGGAAATGATGTTGGAAAACATTATCGGTCAATTATTTTCTTTTCAAATAAAGAGGAGCAAAAAAATATTCTTGAATACATTAAAAAAATTGACTCTACATTATTTGACAATAAAATTGTAACTGAAGTCGCTAAATTCGAAGCATTCTATTTAGCTGAAGAATACCATCAAGACTATTTCAAGTTAAATGAAGATCAACCATATTGCAAGTTTGTAATCTCTCCAAAAGTAAACAAGGCAAGGAAGCAACTATTTAAATACTATTAGTAATGCCAGAAGGACCTGAGGTTAAAATAGTAGCTGATTTCTTAAATAAAAAACTGAAAAATAAGACAATAACTGATTTAAATTATTGTTCTAAACCATACAAAAAAAAGTATGGAGAATTAATAAAGGAACTTAATCAATTCACACCAATTAAATTCGAGAAAGTTTTTTGTATTGGCAAAGTAAGTTTTTTAAAGATTGACAAACACCATTATTTTTCATATCACCTTGGGATGACTGGTAAATGGTCTGCAATTAAAGAAAAGCACTCACACCTTATAATTAAAACAAGTGATCAAGATCAATTATACTTCACAGACACAAGAAGATTTGGAAATATCAAACTACTAAAAGAAGGTGATCTTTTAAAAAAATATCCAAAAGAGAGAGACCTGCTTAACTATAACACTTCCATAAAAAAAAACGTAGATTATTTAATAAAAAATATACAAACAGATCAAGAGGTTTGCAAAGTATTATTAAATCAAAAATACTTTTGTGGTGTTGGGAACTATTTAAAATCAGAGATTTTATATCATTCAAAAATACATCCTCATAGAAGTTGGCCTAGTCTTAACAAAAAGGAAATAACCAATTTATGTATGTTCACACGAGAAATAATGAAAAAAGCATACACTAGTGGCGGTGCAGAATTAAGAGATTTTAAAAACCCCAAAAAAGATTCTAAACTTCAATTGAATGCCTACGGAAAAAAAATTGATTCAAAGAAAAGGTTAATAGTTAATGACATCACAAAAGATCAAAGAAGAACATATTGGTGTCCTAAAATTCAGAAGATCTAAGCACTATATCATCGTAATAATTAAGCCTGTCGACATTAAAAACATTAAAAATGCAGGTATTGATTTTTTAAATGGGTCATTAATTTTTAGATGCATTAATATAGATCCTACCATCACGACACTCATCAAGCACAAACCATAAAACACAATACTACTTAAGTTAATTCCATCTAAAATTTCAAATGTAAGGTCTGAAATTAATACGCTTAGTATTAAAACTAGAGAAAGAGAAATCTTAAAAAAACCTATTAAAAACATAAATGATCTTGAAAGCCCATAACTATGAAATTCTTCAAGCATATTATTAGCAGCACCCCCTCTATATTCTGTTTTCTTGTTATATCTTAAAACCCAAACGTTTATTAAACCTAAGCCAATAATTAATTTAATTATATCAGTATAATCCATTTTTATTTTTTATATAATCAAATATAATATTTTATTCAAGAATAATTTTTTTTGAAACAACACCTAAATTATCTTTTTGAATTAAAAATCCCTTTTTATCTCTATGCACCTCTTTACCTAAAATATCAAAGGATTTTAAGATTTTATTATCGCTTTCAATTTCAGCAATATCAGTACTCAAAATATTAATTTGTTTATTAATTGTGTCAGAAACACATCCATAATTTGTTTGGCAAAGCAATGAGACATTATATGTTCCTGTTTGCTGGTATGTATGCGAAGGGTCTGTGTCAACTGAATATGTTCCGTCTCCAAAATCCCAAAAACAATTTTCATAATTTGATGATGTATTTGTAAAATCAACACTATTTGCATTTACTAAAAACTCAAAATCTGATTGAAAAATATTCCAAACCTGAATGCTGTCTAAAACTGTTGATGAGGCTATCTGTTGTAAGAACAGAGCCTCAGAAGATGAAATAGCATTTGGTGAATAAGTACATGATACTGAGCTTTTCTTAAAAATTGTAGAATAAAAAGTACAAGCTGCTAAATATGACCCATAAATACTTGGGTGACTATTATCTGGGCTGTATAAATCAATAGTGCTATCCTGAAAAATTGAATTTTTAAATGAAATTCCAACAGGAGCAACTGTTGCTTCATTATCAAAACCCATAGTTAGGTAACTATCTCTAAGTCTTTCTTGCATACCTAAATAAGTACAAACAGGAGGGTAGTTCGCGCAGTTAGACTGATCCCCATATTTTCTTCCCCAAGTCATATAAAAAAGCGGCTCAGAACATAAATTATTGGATTGGATTTCTGTAACTAATTGACTGGCATATGGGTACACACTAGCAGCAACATATGTTGGACTAAGCGAGGGGCGCTGGCTTTGATCTTGAAGAACAACATAATCCCAGCTTTGTTGATTTATTTTATTAAGAGTTGTTTGATTCTGTGAATGCGCATATAAAGAAGACCCTCCGGGAGTACTTTGATCATAATTAACACTATCTCCAAAAGCACTGGCGATATTGGACAGCATCTCAGGAAGATTATTATAATATGTGTAACTATTACCTATAAATAAAATATCATAAGTCTGGCCAAAAGAAAAAATTGGAAAAAATAAAGTAAAAATTATTAGTCTCATTTTATAAACGTAATTGCATAACTAAAGACAAAATTGAAGATGTATTATCTTTAGAATTAGTATTTCTTGAATATGTTGTGCTTAACTTCAAATTATTTTCAAGAAAATATTTTGAAAGACTAAATTTTAAATCATTATTCGAACTAATAATTGAATTTAAATTCTCCTCATACTCAGCAGAAATTTTTGAATAAGCTAAGTCTAACCCAAAGTTATTTAAAAAAACATATCCCAAACTAAAATTAACTCCAGAACCTAAAGCTAGATAATCGCTTATGCTAGTAGGTTGAAGTAAAGAAAGTGCAATTGGATCTGTATAAATCTGCTCTAAAGATGATGCGCTTGTATTTACATATTCAGCTAAAAATGATATTCCACGATATTTCAACAAAAAATCAAAATAAAGCTGTCTATAATCAGGAAGCTGAATATCTCCATTCACATTATAAAGAAAGAAATCACCATGACCTTCTCCAACACTGTTAGAGGCACCATCATTGTAGCTTGCAGCTAGACCAAGAACCATTTTTAATATTTTTTCCCTTTTCATATCATAAACTTGCAAATTATTACCATCTGAAAAATAACCAAGAGGATAAAAGTCTAATCTTCCAAAATATTTGAAGCCACCATAATCAACATCACGTGAATTAGATCCAAAAGAGCTTCTTCCGTCTCCAGAGCTTACACCCAAACTCGGATTCATATTAAAATTACCAATTGAGTAACTCAAATCAACAAACAATCCAAACTCTCTACCTGTCTGACTATAAGAACTACTAAGTACACTTCTTTCACTAAACTGATTATTATCTTCTGTAAATAACATTGACCTATTGTTTGCACTAATTAGTTTTTGACCAAATGAAATATGAATATTATTATTAACATGATAGGCTACCCAAGCATCCAGCAATGGAGATGACATACTAAAATCCGCTAGCATTAAAAAAGAAACTCTTTCTGGCTTTGAAAAACCTGAAAAAGTAAAAAAAGTATGTTTAGAATTAAATAGAAAATCTGTGTTATCTAAACTATCAATTGAAACAGAAAAAGTTGGCTGTATCATTCCGCTTAATTTAAATTGATAATCATTTCCAGAATTAATAACTAAACCGTTACCAAGTGAAAAATCACTTGAATTAGAACTATTATAATTCTGAGCAGAAAGATTACATATCAATACTGTTCCTAAAATAAAAAAAACTATTCTTTTCATAATTTATATTTTTTGGGTTAATCTATAAACTGGTAAAATATCACCAATAAATGTTGGTATTATACTATAACTTACAAAACTATTTGGAGCCTCAGGCTCTAAAACTTCTATTGCAAGATTTGATTTACGCTGATCCATAAATAAAATCAAATAATCATTGTTATTTTCCAAGTCTATATTTTCTGTTTTTGTCTTTACTTTTTGCATGTAAACTCCTTCATACTTCATTTTCTCTTTAAAATAATCTTCAACAATATATTGCTCAACATTATATAAATTCTCCAGCTTAAGATCTTCTAGTTTAAAGCCCAAAAGATTTAGTTTCTCAATTATATCTTTCTGATTTTTTTTGATAATATATGCTTGAGGTCTTATTCTTGAATCAACAGCTACAGCATCTAACTTATCATGAATTACTGCCTCGAAAGTTATTTCTTCAGATTTATCTAAATCTAAAACTTGAATGTCTTTTTTATAAATATTCAACTTACTTTTTAAAACAGCAAAAGATCTATCTTTTTTTGCTTGCTCTATAACCTGCTTTACCTCCTCAACATTTGAATATGACGTTTCTAAATAAGAAAGTGCAACTAAAAAGGTAGAATTTACTCTCCTTTTAAAAGATTTTTTTCCAATTCCAACTCCCCTTACCTCAATTAATGAAGATATAGAATTAGTAAGAGCAAAAGCTGTACAGCTAGATCTTGAACTATTTGAGCCTTGTTTAAAATGAATACTACCCTGAAATTTATGAGACGACAAATAATCATGATGCCTTAAATTATTTTTTGTTAAAACAGACCTAGCATTTTCAACAAATCTAAAATTAGTATACTCTCTTAAATTCTTAGGTACATTTAAATTACCAGAATATAAAAACATTACATCGTAGATATTGGATATTCCAAAAGCACCAAGCTTAGCAAAATCTTTTCTAAATGGTGTATATTCGTGAAAATCGACACTTACTTCCGCTTCAAAATCACTGTATGCTTGCTTTAAACATTTGCTTTCTTTAGCTAACAACTTTGTATGATCTCTATTTAAATCTAGTCCATTTGATGCATATCGATTATTTTTTTCATAACCATCAATATTTGCCATTGGAATAATAGCTAATGTTATGCGATTAAGTAATTTATTGTATTTACTATTATTTAAAATCTGATCAATTAAATATAAAATACCTTCTGTACTTGCTGGTTCATTACCATGAAGACCAGCTTGAAAGAAAACTTTTACTTTATCATTGTCATTTTTTCGATTAAAAAATAAGATCGGTATTTTTTTTCCTTTTTGGCTTTCACCAACAAAATCTAATGTAACTTCATCTTTATGATTAGCAATTTTTTCTTTTAAAAAAACCATCATTTCATCATATTTAGTAAAACCCTTCTTTTTATCAAAAGCAGGAGTATTTATTTCAATATTTGGATCAGGAAAGAATTTATCTGTAATATTTTTTGACTGAGGATTTAATTGTGCCAAAAGAATTACTGGCAAAAAAATCAAAAACAAAATACACTTTGCCTTCATAAATTAAAAGTTAAAAGAACTAATTAAACGAAATAAAAATTCACTTCCTTGATACGGAATATTTTGATAAGGCTCATTCATATCTCCAGTTTGTTGTGGATATGTTGAGTTATCATCTACCTCTACATATGTTAGAGCAGCTTGAATTTTAAACCCATAATTTCTAGCAAAATATTTACTTAAACCAAATGTATAATAATTAGGTCTATTATAAAAAGTTCCATTATTTAAGAACGAAAACTCATCACTTTCAATATGGGTATACCTAGCATCTAAAGAAAACATATTCTTAAACATATAACCTAATTGTAAATTATATGCACTTCCAAGCATCATTCTATTATTAATATAATTTTCTATATTTTCTTCTCCATTAATTATAAAAGATGGAGAAGTTGTGCCATTATTTCTAACTCTTTGAGTAATATTATCTGGAACAATTGAAGTTGTACTTTGGTATTCACCAAGCAAAGAAAATCCTTTATACTTCAACATTAAATCAGCCCCCATTTTAATAAAGTCTGGTAACGATTCATTTCCTAAAGAATCAAGATATAAAATTTGACCACCTTCTCTACCTCTCCTGCTGCTTATTCCGTTATTAAAACTGTAATTAAATCCAACAACTAATTTTAAAGAGCGCTCCCTCATTACATCTGCTTGGCGAAACTGTCCCATATTAGTAAATAATCCAAATGGAAGAAAATCTATTCTTCCTCCGTATTTTAAACCGCCAAAATCTTTAGTATAATTATTCATACCATCTCCAGAAGTTATTTCCAAATAGTTTCGTAAAAAACTTCCATTTTTAAAGCGAAAATCTCTTTGAATAAAAAAACCAAAATCACGAATACTAGCAAATGAAGATGTTAATCTACTTCTTTCAACCAGTTGTAATGTAGCCGAACTAATTGGTAATTCTCTGTTATCCGACCGTAAAGAACGTTGTCCAAAAGTTAACTTAGTTCTTTTGTTAAGAGAATATGTAATAAAAGCATCTAACAATAAATTAGTAGTTTCTTCTCCAGTTTCTGAAACGCCACTAAGGTCAAATTGAATTCTGTAGCTTAAGTTATGTTGTGTATTATTTCCAGATAATCTTAATCTTAAACGACGCAAACGAAATCTATTATCATTATAATTTTCATCTAATGAATCATTAAAAATAAATCTAGATTCTATAAAAGGCTGGACATAACCTCCTAATTTAAAACTGTGATCATCTTCACCATAAAACTCTAGTCCTTCACCAAAATTATAAGTATTAAACGATGCATTTTGCCCATTAACACATAAAGAAAAAAATAAAAGTGCTGTAAAATAAATAAATTTCTTCATCATAATTATTTCTCAAAACTTCCCTTAACAACTAACTCCTCATTTTGCATCATGAATTTTCCATTTGCTATTACTGTATTTAATTTTAAATCAGAGTTTAAAAAACACAGGTCGGCATCACTATTAACTTTAACTTCTCCCTTATTTTTCAGACCTAGATTTTTAGCTGGATTAGATGTTATTAGTTTTAGTGCATCTTCAAGTGGAACACCTCCGTGCTTGTGTAAATTTATTACTTCTTCAAAATTCTTATCAAAAGGAGCAGATTTAAAACCAACTAAATTATTGTTTTTATCTAGCTTATCTAATCCTGCATTACCGTCGCTACTAAAAGTAATGTTATCAATAGAAACATTATTGTCTAAAGCATACAAAACAGATTTATAGGGGTCTGTATATTTAGATGCTCCTGTGGTAATATCGATCATGCCTCCCATTTTAGCAAATGTAATTGCTTGATCAAAAAGTTCTTTTGTACGCCCAACATGTGTAGGTGATATATGCTCTATAGGAAATTCATAATTCTCTATAATTTCAAAAAGAAGATCCATTTTTGATGACAGAGCACCTAAATGTAAGTGCAGTATTCCTTTTTTACCAGCAAGCATCCCTCCAACTCTGACATTCCTCAAAAGCCTTAACAGTTCTAAGGCTGTAGGATAGGATGATCTAATATCCGAAATTGCAATCTTACAACCAATTACACTATCAATATATATCATATCTTCTTGTAGAGAATTCATTAAATAAACTTTATCGAGACCATAATAGCCTGTATACATGTACGCTGTAATACCTTCTTGGTTTAGAGCTTGGGTTTTACTAAACAATGTTTTTATACTTCTAGTTGAGCCATCAGTACCCAACAAACCAACTACTGTTGTTGTTCCACAATTGATTAAATCTCCAAGATGAAGTTCTGGTGTCATAGAAGCAAAACTATGCTTTCCTCCAGCGCCTATTACATGAATATGTTGATCTATAAAGCCAGGTGTTGTAATAGCTCCTTTAGCATCCCATACTTTAGAGAAAACAGAATGATCCATAATTTCATCATCTATAGCAACAATCTTTCCATTGGATATTAAGATATCTTTTTTTCCCAACGATTGAGGAGAATATAGATTTGTGTTTTTTATTAATAACATAATAACTTTTTATATAAAATGATAAATTATCATAACAATTAAGCCAACAAGCATTGGTATTAAATTTCTTTTAACAATCTGCATTGAAGAGACTTGAGCAATTTCAGCAGTTGCAATTAAAACTCCTGAAACTGGTGAAACTGTTCTACCCATAGAAGCTGCTAAGTTCATTGGCAATATAAATTCTATTGCTTCAATATTAAAACGTTGAGAAATTTCTGGAGCCAGTGGGCCAAAAGAAAAAAATGCAGCATTTCCACTACCCATTATCATTGCAGATAAAAATATTAAGATTACCATTACAACACCAATACCAACTAAGCCTAAATTTTCAGATATATAAATTAATGCATTTATAAAATTTAATGACAATAGACCTGAAGCAAAAATATCAGCAACAATAATTAAGGTTACAACAGTTTTGAAAATATTCCCCATACCTGACCAAAAAATATTTAAAGACTTAAAAACCTCTTTTAAATTTCTCTTAAAAATTAACTCAAATATAATTGCTACAAATACGCTAATAAACATAGCGGTTGAAGTATCTAAAATTATAGATGAATTCATAATTTTTGAGAAAAAAATCAATAAAATAATTGGCAAAATTGGTATTAGAGAATAAATAATAGGAACTGATTCTTCGGTGTTAATCTTTTTTTCAATTTTGACATTATCATGAGTTTCCTTTGAGTCATAGTATCTATTAGTAAAATAATAAACAACTATAAAGACTAGACTAATTGGCAAGGCTAACTGTATTTGATCATAAAAATAGGTCACAATCATTTCAGAATCTCCATATGCAAACTCAGCAGCCTTGTTAGACATCGCTGAAGCAGGACCCATTCCAAGAGCTGTACAAGCAGTAATTACAGAAACGGCTGACAATCTACTAACTCCAAGATTTACAAGAACTGGGAAAACTGAAGCCATTAGAAGCAAGCCTAAACCAGCTGCAGATGGAATACATATAAATAATAATTGACCTAATGGAATTACTAAAACAGCAGCAATATTTGGATTTTTTTTAAAAATATTAAGTGGTTTAGTAACGATATTTACTAGAGATGTCGAAGCCCCAATTTTATTAATGTATGCAACAAATCCACCGATTGTCATTATTAGCAAAGAAACCTTTGCATGCTTTACTTGAAATAAAAAAACAATATATTTTATAAAATCTAAGCAGTTATTAATCGAGCTAGATTCTCCAGATGTTGATTTAAAACCAATTTTCATTTTCCTCTCGAGCCCCTCAAGATTTAAAAGGCTATTAATTTCATAGCCTAAAAGCCAAGAAACCAACATCATTATAAGGCCTGAAAAAAGAAGAACCGCATGAGGATTATATTTTTTCAATAATAATCTAACTACGATAATTATAAAAAAAAATGCAATAATTGGTCCCGTAAAATCCATTATGAATTTTTAAAATAGAGTGCCATCAACTTTCTTTCCTGGTGAAAACAATCCATTAGAAGCAGAATTATGTTGTACAAAATCAGAGCTACATATATCAGGCAATCTTGTGTATGATTCATCTGGATTATTGGATAAAGCTTCAATATCAAATACAATCAATATTTCTCCAATGTCATTTTTAATTGTTAAAGTATCTGATGCATTATTTAAATTTAAAACTGCAGCAGAGGCCGTATGAACAATTGCATTACCAAAATCTCCGTTTATAGTACCTCCACCAAAAACAACATATGCCTGATTTGAAGATAAAACTGTTCCTTGTGGCACAACATGATTTGGCATTCCTTGGTTTAAATTTGTATTATCATAAAACTCATAACCACTTATATCTAAATTTGAATTTGATACATTAATTAATTCTACAAATTCATCTTCGTTAGCATCACGAGTACCATCACCATTGGCATCACCATCTGATCCAGCAGGCGGATCATATAAAACTTCATTTAAAAGTAAACTTTCGTATTTGCAACAACCATTATCTGAATTTGCATCAGAGTTATAGTTAACTGCATTTATATCTGTACAGCCTAAAATAGTATTAGTTGGTGGTGTAACTACAGGGGCAACATCTTCTGTTTCACAAGAAAAAGAAAAAACTATTAAAGCCAGTAAGAAATATTTATTTTTCATATTTAATTTTTAATGAATTTTTTTTGAATTCTATCTCCAACATTATCAAATAAAGATAAAATATAAAGGCCTTTTGGAAGATGAGCGATTTTAATTATTTCGTTTTTTAAATTATAATTACTAATCTTTTCTCCCATTATATTATGAATTTCAATAAAGTCAATTTGTAATTCTGAATCTAAAAAAATAAAATCAGCACTTGGATTAGGATATATAGAAAGTAACTGTTTGGATTTCTCAGTAATGAAAACACCTGCATCACAGCTAGGGTAAGGGCAAGATGAGGTTTGGGTTGTTAATGAGCCGATTGTACATTCTACTCCTCCAAAAATCCAATTTCCCCCTGAAAACGTTACACTTCCAGATGGGTCCTTATATGCCCATGAATCTAAATATTCCCATGCTGTTCCAGTTCCATCAACATTTACATCTCCAAAAGTCTCAATAACAACACTATCTTTAAATAATTCTATAGCATCGTTTCCATTTTGCGAGATAGCATTAGTAGCTAACATTACATAATCATAATCTGAATAACAAATATTTAAGTAAGTAGACATCGCTGAAGTATCACGGGCAAGCAATAGGTGATCTCCGGCTTGAAGACTTATATTAGGAAATGTAAATTCTTGACCATCTCCCCCGTTACCATTATTAGCAACACCAATTCCATAGTCACTTAAATCAGTGATATTATTATTTACAATAAGATGAATTGCTTTTCCAGTATATCCTGCAGATATTAAATCAAAATCAATTATTCCTTTTAATTCTAAATCATTAGCATTACTTCCTAATGATAGAAGAGTAATTAATCCAATTAAAATTATTTTTTTCATATTTATTGTAGAATTATTTTTTTATTAATAGTTCCTTGATTGTCTGTTATTTCTAAGAAATATACGCCTCTAGCATTATTACCAATACTAATCTGTTTTGTATACTCCCCAACAAACTGATCTAGGTTTTCAGTATATACCACCTCTCCTACTATATTCAATACTCTTAACTGTAGTGTTTGAATCTCTTCAGACACAAAACTCACATTAAATATATCATTCGTAGGGTTTGGATATACATCCAAGTTATTTATTGTTGTTCCTCCACTCATTCTTATCGTTCCTGGTTGTGTCCAGAATATTGGTGCTGTCCACCATGAACGGTAAGATGTAATGTTAGAATCACAGAAAGTTCTACCCTGGGCTCTATAAGACTCACCAGATTGCAGTCCAAACTTATTCACTGTAAGGGTTGGATAATAAACTCCAAAGCCTCCTGCAGTTTGCCAATTGGCTCCTGCTGTATCTACTCTTAAGGCTACTCTGGCAAAGACATAAGCGCCTGTACTATCCCAATCAAATCTAACCTTAGACTGATTACCATTAAAGGTAGTTGCTGTAAGGTTACTCATTGGTGGACAATCAGCTGCTGTTGTAAATTGAGATGGTGCAGAATAATTTGATTCTGTTCCACCACAATAGAAAGCTTTCATCTTATACTCATAAGTAGTTGCTGAAGTTAAGTTCTGCAGCGTCTTTGTAGTAGTGTTAAGACCGAAGTTACAAAGGCCGTTTCCTACTCCGGCAGATTTTGTAGTCCACGTTAGTGTTCCTACTTCTCTATATCTTACAAAATACTTAAAGACCATACATGCACTATCATTCATATTATCCCAAGTAATTTCAGCTTTAGTATCTGTTACCCAATTATTAGACAGTCCTGTTGGTGATGGATCATTACATACGCATGAGAGACATGCAGTACATGATCCGTCATCACATGTTGCTAAAGGATTATAATTTGAAGCTTGAGGGTCTGTACATCCCCAAACACAATAAATACATGAGCCGTCATCTACAGTAGCTGAGGAATCATAATTCAGCGCTGTAGAATCTGTACATCCATAGACTGTTGAATCATATCCAACTGTAATTAATTCAAAGGTAAAACAACCATTCACATCCAATATATATGAAGTATATGAGCCAGGTGGAATATTTATAAGATGTTGAGTAGTATCATTAACATAGCTAGATAACCAATAATATGTGTATGGAGAAGTACCTCCAAAAGTAAATGAATAAATAGCACCATCGTTAACTCCAGGCCCAGATGCGTTAATAACTGTATAGTTGGTATATAATGAATCGGGCTCAATAATACTAAATGATGCTGTTGCTTGTTGATTCAAAGAATCAGTAACTGTAACAGAATATGTGCCAACAGATAAATTATATATATCCTCATTAGTCAAGCCATTACTCCATTGGTAGGTATAAGGAAAGGCACCACCAACTACAGAAAGATTTATAGAACCGTCTGTTTGTCCATAACAACTAATATCTGAAACAACTCCACTCAGAGTAACTGGAGGATAAATGCATGAGCCATCATCTACAGTAGCTAAAGGATCATAATTTAAAGCTGTAGAATCTGTACATCCATAAAATGGACATGCAGTTAAACAACTAGCATTATTTATTCCAGGATTTAATGCCTGTGAGACAACAACTGGGTGAAAATCAATTAAAGCCCCAGAACTTGTTGTATGGCAATAACTCATTATTGTTCCAACTTGGGGTATTGGATTATTTGGGCAACTACCCTCAACATTTACACAATTGTCTATTGGTCCTCCACTAAAACTAAGCGCAGGATCAGCAGCCCATCCACACCAGTGTGTATGACTAGAACCAACATTATGTCCAATCTCATGAGCAACAACAAAAAGATTCCATGTGTAAGAAGGGTTAGGAAAATTAAAACTTGTATTTGAATTCAAATCTGAACTAAAAGCATAACCCCAAGAGTTACTACATAAAACATCCACATAGGCAATACCACCAGTTCCTGTGTTAGAGCGTTTTGTTAATAGATGTACTAAATCACGAGGTATTGATCCATTATTTGCTGTCCAATGATTACGTAATGTAGATAACATAGTTCCAGCATCATTTATGATTGATGCATAAGGGTCAACAGTATTCCAAATAATAGTATTTACTACATTTATATGTACATTAACCTCTCCAAAATAAACCTGGCTAACTCCTGCAATTATAGCATGAGCCCAAGTACTTGCAGCGGTATTAGAAGAGAATGTGTTTCTAGTATATTGATCAATTTCAATTGCCAACTCAATACAATCAGGAACTGTAGGATTAGATGAGGAATTATTTGATGAAGAAATCTCTTCAAATTCATTTTCTACTGCACATGAAAAAGAATTTTCAGTAATACAGTCATTAACATCAAATAGAATAATCTGATTCTCTACTGTATTAATTTCTAATTGTCTATTATCAATCTTATATGTTACAATAACATTATTATCGAAATATAAAAAGGTGCCTATTATATCATCATCATGTCTAATATAAAAGGATTTTAAACTTGATTGAAAAGGTTGTATTTCTTGATTATCTCCTGTTTGAATAATTAAGGTGTGATTTTTATCGAGCACAGAGAATTCCTCTAATTCTACATTTATAAATTGTAGATCTAAAAGTGGAAGTAAAATTTCATTATCTATTTCTAAAATGTTAGTAAGGTTAACATTATTAAAGCTTAATGATTTACTATTTTTCTCATTTTGGGTAACTATTAGTTTTGATTCTTTAAAATCAAAAACCTTTTCTTGAGCTTGTAAAGCATTAAAAAACAGTAAGAAAGAAAGAAAATAAAATACCTTTTTCATAAATTATTCTTTGTATTCAATATACAAAAAAATATTTTATTTCTCTAGTGAAAAAAGTAATTTTATCTAATGTTTATTAAACTTTAAACGATACGCATATCTATCCCAATTCAAAAGTGTGTTAATCTGGTTTACATTTAAAGTATCTTCCAGTGGTTCAGGAATGTTAATTTTATCTGTTTGAGGATCTGAATCAACAAAAGAGATATTATTAATTAGCATGTAATTTAAAATATAAAGATCGTCATTTTTCGAATGAATTTTAGGCGTATTTACACTTAAAATTTTTATTAATATTGAATCATTTTTAAAATAGTTAAACCGACTCAAAACATATAGATTATAATGATCTTCATATTTTAAATTAATAAAAAGATTATTATTTTGATGTTTTACAATTAACTGATCAGATCCTAATTTTAAGCTATCATTATCAATTAGACCAAAAGTTTCAAAAAGTTTATATCTTATTGTGTCCTTATTTTCATCAATTCTTTCAAAACTACCTTGAAAATTACTTGGAATTTTTTCTATGTTCTGTAAATATACTGGTTGAGGAAATTTAAGATCAAGATTATCTTTGCATGAGTAAAAGAAAATAAGAAGTAAAATGATTTTAATTTTTGTTTTCATTTTATAAAAATAAATTAAGAAAATTCAAAAGCTATGCATAGCATAGCACAGATTACTATTTCTTTCTAAAATAAATATGAATAGGAACGCCTGAGAAATCAAAACACTCTCTTAGCTTATTTTCAATATATCTTTTATAAGGCTCTTTAATATACTGAGGAAGATTAGCGAAAAAAGCAAAAGTTGGTGTAGGAGTTGGTAATTGGGTGCAGTATTTAATCTTAATATACTTTCCTTTAATTGCAGGAGGTGGTACTTTTTGTATAAAAGGAAGTATCACATCATTTAACTTGGAAGTACTAATTCTTTGGGCTCTATTTTTAAATACTTCAATAGCTGTCTCCAATCCTTTCAATAACCTTTGTTTCTCTAATACGGAAATAAATAAAATTGGCACATCAGAAAATGGTGCTATTTTTTTTCTAATTTTCTCCTCAACCTCATTAGCTGTAGCGGTTGATTTATCTTTTAAATCCCATTTATTTACCAGAATTACTATTCCTTTCTTGTTTCTATCAGCAATATGAAAAATTCTTTGATCCTGCGATTCGAATCCTGTACCTGCATCAATCATTAATATACATACATCAGCATGTTCAATAGCTCGTACAGATCTCATAACGGAATAAAATTCTAAGTTCTCATGAACATTTCTTTTTTTACGAACCCCTGCAGTGTCAACCAAAGTGAAATCAAATCCGAACTTATTAAACCTAGTATTTAAAGAATCACGAGTGGTTCCAGCAATATCTGTTACAATATTTTGATCTTTTCCTAAAAGTGCATTTATAAAAGATGATTTCCCAACATTTGGTCTACCAATAACTGCAAATTTTGGTAAATCATCATCAATTGCTTCTTGTTCATCTTCAAAATACTTAACCAATTCATCTAATAATTCTCCCGTTCCACTT
>Ga0233432_10002930_pt1 | contig 15709 bp, 12 predicted proteins | sample SI_122_August201_6_FD_179870 | JGI IMG/M metagenome (GOLD analysis project Ga0233432, IMG submission 179870) | Seawater microbial communities from Saanich Inlet, British Columbia, Canada - SI_122_August2016_10_MG | ecosystem: Environmental > Aquatic > Marine > Inlet | place: Canada: British...
AAAAAGCTTTACAGTTTTTGATTTGTGGGAGCTTAGAATGATTGCTTGACGATTAAATATAAGATTCATTAAAAAATATACATGATAAAAGTAACGAATAATCTAAGTTCGTCGATGGAATCAAACGCATGAAATATCGCTCCCGAATTTTCATCTTGTTGGCGATCACAATGATTGTCATTGGCGCTGTTTCGCGTGCCATGTTCGTTGAAATCGCGGAATGGCCGTCCGGACACCATCAACTCACCATTTCGTCGGACGGGCGAGACAGAAAAGTCGTTCTCTATGTTCCGCCGCAGTATGACAAAACGAAAGCCGTACCACTCGTCGTGATGCTACATGGGATGGGTGGAACCGCTATGAACGCGTACAAGGAGACGAGTTGGTCCACAAAGGGTGAAAAGGAAACGTTCATCGTTGTGTATCCTGAAGCGACACGTCCAAATCCCAACGCGGCACCCAGCCTGCGGAACAATCCCCAGGCATGGAACGATGGTTCCGGCCGCTTTCATGCATCAGAAGAAAAAATTGACGATGTTGCGTTCATAGGATCCGTGCTCGACCGCATCACCGCTGACTATAACATTGATCCTAAACGAATTTATGTGACTGGTTTTTCAAATGGGGCATCAATGGCATTTCGTGTTGGATCTGAGTTGACCGACCGAGTTGCTGCGATCGCGCCCAATGCAGGTGCTTGCTGGACTGACGACTTGAAACTTTCCGGACACCTTTCGCTCTGCTACATTACAGGTACATCAGATAAACTGAACCCACTCGACGGCGGGTTTCCCAAACTCGCATTCGGTGGCAAAAACCAGGGTGGGCAAAAGAAGCCGCCGGTCCAAGATACCATTGACAAGTGGGTTGGGGCTTTGGAGTGTGCAGGCACCATCATGGGGGACACAACAAACGCAGGTGTGCGATCACGGCATTACGGTCCGAGCGGCCACGGATCTGAAGTGAAGTTCATTACCGTCGAAGGTCTTGGCCACCACTGGGCTGGAGGAACAAGTCAGGCTCCTGAGTTTCTTGTTGGCAAGAACACAGAAGCAATTAACGCAACAGACGTTGTTTGGGAGTTTTTCGTCGCACATCCTAAAAAATAGACCGCGTTGGGCCTAACGCACTGTTCGACGAACAAAAAAATGCACCCGAGTTGCCGATCGGGCGTTTCCTCAAATCAAAGTCTCTTGGCGGCAACCGGGTGATTTTGGACGTTATAGAATATAAATAAAAAGGAATAAAATATGAAAAAACGTCTCGGCTTAGTAATTCTAATTTTTTGTGTAATGACCATGGTATATGCTGATAGGCCGCTACTGGTTTTATCTCTACAACATGACAAGGACATAGGTTCGTTGCATATAATATCAACCACTGAATGGAATCGAAATGATCTTGATGAAGAAAAGAGAGACGCACTTGCAAAGAAGGGAATATTCTACCGAAAACCGAAAGGAAACAAGGTTATCCAAAGGTACGTGCTTGGTGGCAAGAATATAAGGGTAGAGATGGTTTTTCCTAAGCAGGAATATGGAAGAGGACTAAATGAAAGTACTAGGGTTGAACTCTCACTTTTAGAGGGCAACAATTTACTCTTTCAATCCAGCAACTTCGGACAACATTCTGAGGAAAATACAACTAAGCCAAAATCAGGGATCAAGTTCAGGCCCAACCAGCTTAGCATATACAAAACTGACAAATTACGTTTCAAGGTCTCAGGAGTTTATGGTAAAAGGTTTTACACGGACGGTTTAGGATTTGAGAAAGGACTAACCTTCGATCACTGTATCAATGGTATAGTAGTAGATGAAACTTTTATGAATGATTTAGTATCAAGAATGAATAAATCATCATCTAACAACCCTGATGCAGGAGATTGTAAGTAGTTGCCAGCGGACGTTGCTATCTTTAAAAAATGTAGCGATGATTTATCATATAAAATGATAAAATATAGCTTCATTTTTCATAAGATTTTTTTGAGTAACACTTCTAAAGATAAGTGATAAAGTCAGACTACTTAATCGAAAATAATAAAGTAAACAAAATTAACTATAACAAATCGCTGGTGTGAACGCGTTCCGCGTCGCACACCTCAAGCGTTATGCGAAGAAATATGACACAGATTTCAACCATCGCCGTGGTGTGCGCCGCCGGCGTTCTTCTGTTCCTAGCGAAGATTGCCGTGGCAGATGCGCCCAACAAACAAACCGCAGAGGAGAACGATGATAGCTCACGACTAACTACAGTTCAGTTAGAGCCGATCGAGGAGAGTATTAGCGCCCACATGGAACACATTTTCAAGCCGTCCTACCGGCGGTTGAAGGCTTTGATGCAAGAGGAACCAGGAGATGTAGCAGGCTGGAAGGGAATTCGCGCGGAGGCGCTCTTGTTGGCGGAGAATGGTGGCCACCTCGCTGCTAGACGCCCTAGCGATGGAGGAATTCGAGATGGGGTAGAATATTGGAGGACTAACAGTGGCAAAGTCCGGAATCACGGCGCTGATCTGTACCGTGCAGCGAAAGAGAAGGATTTTGACACCGCAACTCGTAGCTTCCGGGCAATGACCAATAGTTGCAATGCTTGCCATGAAGCGAGTGTTCTTTTTGGTTCTCCACCCCTCCTTTCTCCGTTTGGAGCCGGAGTAACTGATTAGCTGGAACAGCACGCATAACAAGCGCATGTAGAGCAACGACTGACCCGCCCCGAGTGGGAATGATCCACCCAAGTTCCAACATTAGTTTTGCATAAAGCTTTCGCTCGCGGTCAGCCGTGCCTCATGCTGGACATTAAACCAAAAAATAAAGGGAAACCAAATGAAAAAAGAAATTTCAATTACAATAGCTGTATTCACATTGATAATGGTGACCTCTGCTCTGGCAGAAGGTTTCAGCCTTAAGGATAACGCCACGGGCAAGGTGTATGGCCCATTCCAGTTCAAGGATGGAGCAAGAGTTAAAATCGAAAGCAACGAGTTGACTGTAGTTAAGACCGACCCAGCTCACGAGAAGCTTGTCGCTATACTAAAAGAAACAAAAATCCCTTCGATTAACTTTCGTGATGCTGCTGTTATGGACATCGCATCTTTCCTTAGTCGTACCGTAAAGGACGGCCAAGTGAGCATCATTGTGGCACGTCATGCCACGGCAGTCGCTCCCATTACTTTCTCTGTTGGGAACACGACTTTGTACGATGCCCTCGGTATAGTTTGTAATATAGGCAGTCTTAAGTGGCACATCCGTAACGGCGTTGTTGTCATTGACATCGATTGACATTCAGAACGGATCAACAAGATGAATGCATGCTATTTTTGCATTTATATTAAAGTCTAATGCGCGATGCTAGGCAAAAAAATACTGGCAACCCAAAATGTGCAATAAACTTTAATCTTTAGGCATTTTTTCTGCCTATTTGGCAAGATATCCTTAATGTGAATTATCTAGAATTTTGGTTTAAATCCAAAATTCTTAATTTTATTTAAATTCAAATAAATAATTATGTATTTGTCTCAAAACCTTTTCTTTGCTCCCGAGCTTGCCATTGGTTTGCGTCATCGTCCCCAATAATTTGTTCCTTTTTGGGATTCCATTTGAGCTTTCTTCCAAGTCGGATGGAAATGTTTGCCAAGTGGCAGGTAGTCATCGCACTATGATGGCTGTAAACGTCAGAAATAGGATCAGAACGATCTTTCATACACTCGAAGAAGTTTTCCATATGATTAGTTGTCTTCTTTCCGTTGTAGATATCTAAAACGGTTTGTGCGGAAAGTGGCTTTTCCTTCAGTTCGTCAAAAGCCGGACCGGCAATTTTGGATCGTGTCACAAATAAATTCCCTTTTGAACCTTCGAATAGTATACCATTTCCTTCTTTTGACTTGCTCACAATATTCATTTCCACCTTCTTTGGGAACATACATTTGATGTGAAAGTTATGAGATGTATTGTAATGGTTGTCCTTAGTAGGCATACCATTTTTTAGAGGGATTGGATGGTCTCCAACAATGGGTTCCAGGGAAAGAACCCCCTGCCCTACTCCATTTTGTCCAAGTGCCCATTGGGCGATATCGACATGGTGAGCCCCCCAGTCAGTCATTTTTCCTCCAGAATACTCATACCACCAGCGGAATTGGTAATGACAACGTTCTTTAATGTAATCAACAAGAGGAGCTTGTCCTAGCCACATGTTCCAATCGATGTTGGAGGGCGGGTCTGATTTTTTGAAAGGTCCACCTTGTGGACCTCCACCAATATTACAGGTTACTTTATTGATTTTTCCGATTCTACCTTCACGGATAATTCCAATAGCGGTAAGGAATTTCTGCCCCATTTCGCTGCGTTGTTGAGTACCAACCTGAAATACGCGTCCCGTTTCCTTGGTAACCTTACAAATTTGCTTCCCTTCCTCAATGGTGAGGGTAAGTGGTTTTTCGCAGTAAACATCCTTACCTGCCTGCATAGCATGAATGGCAATCCTGGTGTGCCAATGATCAGTTGTTCCAATCGTTACAAAATCAATGTCCTTACGGTCAAGGATCTTTCGATAATCCTGATAGCCGGTTGCTTTTCCTTGTGCCAAGGATTTGTTGACCCGATCAATGCGTTGTGTATCAAGGTCGCACACGGCAACGATGTCAGAGAGTCTTCGTGCACTGTTGGCAATACCTGCACCTCTGCCACCTACTCCGATTGCACCAAATCGTAAGCGTTCATTAGCTGATTGCTGGGCTTTTCCAATATAAGGAAAAGAAAGAGTAGATAAAATGGCACCGGAAGCGGAGTATTTAAGAAAAGATCTGCGATTTTGGTCAATTGATTTCATAAGAACGATTAATCTTTGAGTTTATTGATGGTTCAAGCTTTTAATCACGAAATTTTTTTTTAAAAAATGGAGCCTTTATTAAAAAGAATGAGGTGATCGAAAGAATTTGATTTATAGTGACTGGTAACATTAGCTAACGATTTGGAGATGAAATTAATCAATATGAAAGCAATCATTTTAAATTCTTACGGGAATACAGCTAATTTTGAGAAGGCAGAAATACCGTTGCCTAAAATATTACCCAATCAAGTGCTGGTTCGGGTGGTTGCCTCCAGTGTTAATCCGGTAGACTGTAAAATAAAAAAGGGTTTGTTATCCGTGGGCCCCCCATTACCAGCGGTTCTTCATGGGGATATGTCAGGGGAAATTGTGCAAATAGGTGAATCTATTACGGAATTTAAAAAAGGCGATTTGGTCTATGGATGTGTGGGGGGCTTTGGGGACTTGCCGGGAGTATTAAGTGAATTTGTGGCAGTTGATTCTCAGCTTATTGCTTTGATCCCCAAAAATTTGACGATGGAGGAGGCAGCTAGTTTACCTCTGGTCGGTATCACTGCTTGGAATGCTTTAGTAGACAGAGCAAATGTAAGGAAGGGTCATAGAGTGCTTGTGCATGGTGCGGCAGGTGGAGTTGGCCATATTGGATTGCAATTGGCCAAAGCTTTAGCAGCTGAAGTCCACACCACTGCATCCACAGATGCTAAGATCAAATTTGGAAAAGAGATTGGAGCGGATGTTCTTATAAATTATAAGAAAGAAAAAGTTGAGGATTACATTTCTACTCACACAAATGGAGAGGGTTATGATGTAGTCTTTGATACCGCTGGAGGAGAATGTTTGGACAATTCTTTTACTGCGGCAAAAATTGGTGGATCGGTAGTATCTATTGCGGCAAGGGCCAAGCATGACTTAAGCCCAGTACATATAAAGTCTTTGACTCTGCATGTTGTTTTTATGCTATTACCCCTTCTTCGCGGAATGGGTCGAGCTCATCATGGCAATATTTTAAAGAAACTCGGGGAGTTGATTGAAGATGGTCTTATTCAACCCAAGTTACATAATCGAAAATTTAATTTTGAAGAGGTAGAAGATGCACACCGTTGTTTTGAAGAGGATGAAATTATGGGAAAGATTTCATTGGTATCGAACTGGTGAAAGGGTCGCTTATTTATGACATAAAGAAAGTTTGCAAAAACAATGTAAAATCTTCTATTATCGCATTTCGTTCTTTTATATTTAGCCACTTACCGTATCCGAAGACAACCTAATGTAGGTTACCAACCGAGCACGAGAGCTGCTACGGTGGTACAAGGTCGATTTAACCGGGATGCGCGGTTTTGGCACAACCGAAAATAAGCACTCCTCTAGCTATCCTAGGGAAAGTGCGTTAACCGAGAGGAAAACGCTCAATGAAAATTAGTATACATAATGAAATCGAAGAATTAGCTCTTCGAATAGACGAAGATAACTTGAATCACCATCTTTGGAATAACAATGGAACATGGTGGATTCATTATACTGTTTACCCATCAGCGGTAACTGCAGAAAGAAAAAGATATTCTCTTAAGACAAAAGATGTTACGACAGCTAGATTGCGAAGGGATCATCATTTTGATCAAATTTTAAATCGATTGCCTGAGTTGGCTGCCTAGTTAATTAATTTTTTCTATTAAATGGTTCTTGTCGTTGAGGACTAGCGATGAGCCGTCGCAAATTGGATGAAATACGAAGAAGTAATAATCTCTTTTTCCTATTGGTTTTGCCCAAACTATAAAAACTATAATGAACAGGAAGCCACTTGCATAGTTGATCAGTATTCCTTTTTCAGTTTGATTGCAGCACGGCTATTATAGGTGGCATTTGCATAAGACGATTTATGGACCGACTTTGAAGGCCGAATTTAAATCTTTACGGTCGACTGATCCAGTTTACAAAATTGTTTGAATTTAAATTAAATTCTACTTATTAATAAAAAAATAATCGTAATCTAGGGATAGAAGAATTCAAATTAGATCGAATGAATTATCATGCTGGAGACGGAAAGCATGATGTGACTACCAACGACTGGAGTCGATGCTTCGGTTTTGTAAACCATAATTTTCTTGATAACCAATAATCTACTAGAGCCAGTATAAGCCTTAAAATAAAGGATATTTTTTAAATATACTAAAATTTGCAACTTCAATAAAAAAGCTGGGTGTAGCATCGGAAGGAAATTAAACTTCTTTAACAAAGGTACTAATTGAGTTCAGGAATTTATTTAAATAAATTTAAAATTAATCACTAAATAAACTTGGGTCAGTTCCTAAGCATCCAAAAATCCGATCAACGGCTGCTTTATTATCTGTCAATTCAGCTAATGCATTGAGGGCAAAATCCTTTTTTTCCAGAATGGAAAGTCTTTTACAAGTTTCCTTGTTTGCTTGATCTTTTATAAAATTATCTAAGTAATCAACTCTTGATTCCCAGTAATTTTGCGTGACTTGAATTCGAGTTTCCAGACGCTCATGGTACCAGTCACTTTGAAGAATATTTGATGGTTCAAACAAATCTCTAAATTTTTTATCAGTCAGCTTGTTTCCTTCCCATTCACCTTTAGTCATTATGTTGAGCAATGCTTTCAGTGGAGGGCATGCTTTTTCAACGGAATTATCATTAAAATATCTTTGAGCAATATTTTTTCCTGTTTCCAATAGATTTTTTATACTATCTGCATATTGATCTTCATCCTGTAATTCAGGCTTTAGCATGTCTTCCGGTAAGACTGAAACTGGATCGGTGAATATTCTGCCCAGGAATTCATGAGTAAAACTTCTGGTAATTCGATACCCAAGGAGTGATGTGGGTAGATTCTGACCTTGGTAAGAAAAATCCGGGACTTTTTCCAAATATCCCTTTGCGATCATTTCTTGGGGATTATCTTCAAAATCTCGAAGCCTACTCCAAATTTCAGGAATCAAAAGACTAATGTCATGATTCACTTGGTACTTTGGCCCCACATATCCGGCAGATGTGACGAATGCACCTTGGCCAGTTGACGCATATGAAATTAGAGCGGCATTTAGATCATGTATGGGCAATAGAGCATTGAAAGGACTTTTAGTCATCGCTCCTTCAGATCCAGCTCCTGTGGTGGAAGGAGATTTACCGGTAACGCTTACAATAAAATCCATAAAAAGCTCAGGTAGCTCTAAATAATGGATGGGAGCAAAGCAGCACAATGGTCTTACCTTGGCTTTTTTATCTGCTGGATTATTTCTTCTACCTGGTAAAACTGCCCGCACTGGGTAAAGTACCGAATTTTCAATCTTTATTCCTCTCTTTAACCTTGTACCAGCAGTGGCAAGATAGACGGATCGTGGATCAAATAAGTCTGGTCTGGTTTGAAGGTAGCGAGGGTTTTTCGAAGGTTTTCCATCTACGATTCTTGGATTTGCGGAAGAGACAAAGGATAGTTCTTCCTTTTTGTTTTTTGCTACTGAATTAATGAGTTCCCTCATCGGCTTTGTGTACTTTTCGAATGATAGTGTGTTACCGATTTGATCTTGTGCGTCTTTTTTTGTGAGGGGTTCGAAATTACTAATAAAGTTTCCTGGTCTTGCCATATCTTTCTCAGTTTGTTTATCAAAACCTCTGATAATCGCATCATCCGGTCGCTGGAATAGCCTGTATTCACAATTATGGACGAACTTTGCTGATTTCTTGAAATTACCATGACCGATATGTTCAATTAGATTTATGGGTGCAAGCGTAGAAGCTGTGATATCGTCTTCTGCTAAAATCTTATTGGCTGGGACAAAGTCTTTTCTTAGAGCAAATAATCTCCACGACCCTTTTTGATCAAAACCGATACGCAAATGCCGGGTAATTAATTTAGTACCGAGGTACCTTAATTCATTGGCGGGTTGTCCGTTGACTGAATCAACGCTGAATGCTTCTTCCCAATTGTCACCCCATTCAGCTCGATGTCTCCTCTTTATAATTAAGATTAAATCTTTCACTCTTTGTGGAATAGATTCTAACCATTTATTAAAATCTTCCGTGTATAAAGATCGTGATGGTGTAAGTAGTTTTATAACTGAGCCAAGTGAACGACTTGGGCTTAAAATGGGCCGATTTCGAAGATCATGCTTTTCGGGTTCTATAAAACGGTTTGAAAAATCCTTTTTAAATAGTTTTTTGGCCATCGTCATGTCTTTTTCCCAATCTGCAACATAAACTGGTCCACTTACTATGGCATCGGTAATTGGTTTTGATATTTCGGATTTGCCTCCACCTGAAACAGTGCATGGCTTGTGGCATAAAAAACCTTCTCCAACTGTTCCAATTAACTTCCATGGGCCATTATGTTCAGCCTTTTTCATTTCAACTTTGTAGCCAGATGGTAAAACATAGGCGTAGTTTGGTTGCATCCTTAAGCGGCGAGATTCCTTCCCCTCCCCTTCCCAATTAATGCTTTGCTCCCTCAAGCTGAAAATGGCATTTTCTGGGAGATAAATAATTGATTTGAAAGACGGGTCAACAAGATGGCCGTTATGCAGGTCATTGATAGAGCAGCCCATAACTGACAATGTGTCAGAAAACTTTTGTGGAGTAGGAGGTAAAATTTCCAGAGGATTAAATTCTTCTCCCAGATCATAGCTCGGAAAGACCACCGCACCCCCTGCATGTTCTTCTTCGCCTAGACCCGATAAATTGGCTGAAAAGCTAATTTGTGTTTTAACTTCCTTTTTACAATAACCGAAGTAGTTATCGGCAAGAATTGTTACAATCATTCCCGATGAATCTCGAAATGTAAGTTTAAAAGGATCTCCTCCGTTGTAGGCTTCATCAGGATCATCAAAGTACATACCGTCTCGAATTTGCCTATCAGTAGCATCACACTTTTTGGGTAATTGAAGCAACTTCTTCGGTGTTCCGGCTAAATGAGGAGCCACAATGACACAACCTGTATGTCCTGTCCAACTTTCGATATCGAGTCCAGCATCGTTTTCAGCTAGAAAAGGGTCCCCTCCGTTTCCAAAAATGCTTTCAACAAAGTCAAGGTTGGCGACACATCCACCCGGTGCGAAGAAACGTACTTCCAAAGATTTTTCGCGTATAAAACCTTCAACCTCCGGGCATACCACAGGCCTTAATAAAAGGGAAACCCAACACTTTGCCGGGTCTTTTTCATTAGACGCAAAGGGGAAGACCATATCTTCTCCTGGTGGATTTAAAGCAACCCTTAACAACTCTTTGGCTGCTTTTAAGGGAACGACTTTTTTATCGTCGGGAGCAGGTAATCCAACATCAGCGACATGAAAAACTCCCGAGGTTGTCCGTCTGTCCCGAGATGGATTGTGGAGAACTCCTTGTGCTACTTTATAAGAATTGATTATTTTTGACTGAAAAGAACTACCGTCGAGGGGCAATGAAGTGACTCGAGCTAATCCATGACGATCTAGAACAAAGGATTCAGTGGGTAGACTGGGTCGGTCGCTACCTAAAATTTTACTTAGAAAATTTTGTATGCGCTCATCGGTTGGACATAAGTGTCCTCTTAGTAATCGTACTTTTTCGCGGTATTCTTTAATTAAGGAACTACTTAAGCGTATGGCAGGATTATGGCTTTGATCTCCTACTGTTGGAAGAGCTAATGTAGCAAGCTTGAGGTTCGCATAGTTAATAAGTTCTTGATATTCATCAGTATCGGAGGAGTAACTGGCACCGATTCCTAAAGCTGATTGTTTACTTTTAACATCGACTGATTTCATGGTATTTTTGGATTAGTAAAGAGATTAAAAAGATAGAGAATAGATCATGCCTCATTTAATGTTAAAAGACAATATGGGTAATATTTATCCACTTTATCAAAGATTTACACAAGTAATCTAAATAAATACTAAAAAAAATTTATTCTGAACTACAATTCTCAATTTAACTTAAGTTGCTTGAATAAAAGTTTTGATTGTGTAATAAGAATTGCTAGGGCCCTTAGCTCAGTTGGTTAGAGCATGCGACTCATAATCGCCAGGTCGTCGGTTCGAGCCCGACAGGGCCCACCACTTTTTTGGAGATTATTAATCCTTTAAGTATTAGTAATCAATTACTTATTTGATTTGGTAGTGGTGCATCTACCCATTTATCAGACCACTTAAAATATTCTGAAAATTCGACAATTTTAATTCGATGATTAATCACTCGAATTCTTTGATTTGTTTTTGTAGTTAAATATTCGAAGTTTTCTAAACTTCTTTTATTTTTGCCAAAAATAGTTTGAATTTCTTTATCCCTTCTGGCTTCCAGTTCTGCATGTACGGTCCTTGGATCGATTAAAGCTTCTTTTATGACAGGTGCAGAGAAGTTATCAGTCTGTTCATTTAGTTGCTCTGATGCTCCTAATTCTACTGAATCTGAGCTATCAGAATTATTAAGAACTGGAGCCAATTCGTTTTCAGCTTCTTTTCTTTTTTTGTCTTCATACTCTTTTAGTATGGAATCGTCTAATTCAGGTATTGGTTCCGGGGCAGGGATTAATTCTGGCTTATTTATGAAAGTCTCACCAGGTTTGGCATAACTGTTGAGAAAGCAGTTTAGCTCGACATCAGGAAGTTTTTTCTCATCAAGGAACTTCACACAGGACTGGGCAAATGCTTTCAGTGCTTCTGTTGAATTATAAGCCATAAAATACTTCTCAACAGGCAGATCCTCGTCTAGAGTATAGTTAACTTTGAATTCAATAAGATCGGGTTCGCGTTCAACTTTTTTTCTCATTGGGCAATGATGTTATAGTATATAATTTCATTTGGGCACGGTAAATGAAACACAATTAATTCACATCTAGCATCGGGAAAAATGCAAGTGCTAAGTAGTAAAATTAGGTCGGTACAGGAAAAAAAATCTGCCCATTGGTAGTGAAATCAATAAAAGGCGTATTTATCCTATAAAATTAAATTAGTTAACCAGATTTTTTTCGGGCAATTTTCTTTGCCATTTCAAAGCGGGCAGCGGCTTCGAGCAAATCAATTTGTGATTGGTCGAGTTTACTTTTCTTACCTTCTTCCAAGGCAATTTTTGCCCTGTTAGTAGCTTCTTCAATCGCAAGTTCGTCCTCGTTGGACACATCCACTGCTTGATCGACTATAATAGAGACCTTATTTCCGTATGATTCAACAAATCCTGAACCGATCGCCAAAATTTTCTCTTCACCGTTCCATTTAATTTTGATGTCACCCGCTATTACTCGATCAATGATCGGAATATGCTTTGGTAATAAATCGATTTTACCATTAACTGTTGGTACCACTACATGTTCAACCTCTTCCGAAAAGGCGATTGAATCTGGAGTAACAATTTCTAGGATAACTGGCATCTTTTGAACTCGGTATTAATTAGGAATTTTCTTGGTTTATAACCCCGTCAATTCCGCCTTTCATGTAGAAATCATTTTCAGATACCTCATCCAAGTCGCCGTCTAGAATCATTTTAAATCCCTTGATAGTATCCTTTACGGAAACATATTGACCAGCAACCCCTGTGAAAACTTCAGCAACATGAAAGGGTTGGGATAAAAACTTTTGAATCTTCCTGGCACGAAAAACAGTTTGTTTTTGTTCGGGTGATAATTCGTCTAAGCCGAGGATTGCAATGATATCTTGTAAGTCCTTGTAAGACTGAAGTACTTCCTGAACTCCACGTGCGACTGCGAAGTGTTCCTCACCAACAATATCGGGCGAGAGTGCATTCGAAACAGATGAAAGAGGGTCTACCGCAGGATAAATCCCAAGTTCTGCGATTGAACGTTCTAAAACGATAGTGGAATCAAGGTGAGCAAATGTATTAGCAGGTGCTGGATCAGTAAGATCATCCGCAGGGACATAAACTGCCTGGAAAGAAGTAATAGAGCCCTTTTTGGTCGAAGTAATTCGTTCTTGTAGAATTCCCATTTCTTCGGAAAGTGTGGGTTGGTAACCAACGGCGGAAGGAGATCTTCCAAGAAGAGCAGAAACTTCTGAGCCTGCTTGTGAAAACCGGAAAATATTATCTACAAATAACAATACATCCTGCCCCATTTCATCTCGAAAGTATTCTGCCATTGTTAAACCGGATAGCGCTACACGCATCCGAGCTCCGGGAGGTTCATTCATCTGGCCATAAACCAAGGCTACTTTAGACTTTGATATGTCATCTTGATTAATAACTCCTGCTTCAGACATTTCTTGGTAGAGGTCATTGCCTTCGCGCGACCTCTCCCCTACCCCGGCAAAAACCGAATATCCACCATGGGCTTTTGCGATATTATTAATAAGTTCCATAATAACAACGGTCTTACCAACGCCTGCACCACCGAAAGCACCTACTTTTCCTCCTTTAATGAACGGACAAATCAAGTCAATGACCTTGATTCCAGTTTCGAGGATGTTTGCCTCAGTGTCTTGGTCCATTAATTCTGGAGCAGCTCGGTGAATCGGGCGAGTTTCTTCATGCCCGCATGGTCCTTTGTTATCTACAGTATCTCCAACCACGTTAAAAATACGCCCAAGAACTTTCTCCCCCACTGGAACGGAGATAGGAGCTCCTGTGTTAAGGACTTCAGTTCCCCGAACCAATCCTTCAGTAGATGACATAGCAACAGAACGAACTCGGTTACTACCCAAGTGCTGCTGGGTTTCGAGAACGAGCTTTTTGCCCTCTTCTAATCCTGGGACAGAATAAGTGACTTCAAGTGCATCATAAATTTTCGGAGTTGAACCCTCTGGGAATTCAGCATCCACAACAGCACCAATGACTTGAACAATTTTACCGAGATTTGAGTTTTCGATATCCATTTTATTATAAAGGTATAAGAGTTATTGAGAGAAGGAGGCAGCAGAAATTTCTAGAATTTCTTGTGTAATCGCAGCTTGTCTCGCTCGATTATATTGTAAAGTAAGATCGTCAATGAGAGAACCCGCATTATCAGTGGCACTCTTCATGGCAACCATCCGTGCACTGTGTTCTGATGCTTGCGATTCTAAAATAAGTTGAAAGATTTCTTGTTTGAGGTAGAGACTCGCTAATTCTGCTAATACTACATCTTTATTTTCAATTAAAATTTCTCTATTATCCTTTGGATAGGGAGAAGAATCAGATTGAAAACGGCTGTGTAATTTTTCGACCATTGAATCCAAGTCGTTAAGGGGGAAAAGACGGATAAGCTCCGGTTCCTGCCTTAGTGTGTTGATGAAACTGGTGTAAACCACTTCTATCGTATCTATTCTACCTTCATCATAGCTTCGAAGCATAAATTCTACAATATTCCTGATGTCGGCAAAGGTGGGTTTGTCTGGTATCGAAAAATCAGCTAATAAATCTCTTCTTGTTCGAGATAAATACTGAGAGGCTCTTTTTCCAATAGAAACAAATTTAGCTGAATTATCAATTTTAGAAAGTTCGCGAAAGAGATTACCATTTAGTCCGCCGCATAATCCTTTATCCGTGCTAACAACTAATATACCTCTATGTTTGACTGGCCTTTCAATAAAATATGATTGCGTAACCTCTTCAAATTCATCCGCAATGGTGCCGATGATATCAGCGAGTAACATAGCATAGGGTCTGCCCGAACGAGCAGAATCCTGTGCCTTTTTCATCTTCGATGTGGCTACCATCTGCATCGCACGAGTAATTTGACGGGTGTTTTTAACCCCCTTAATTCTGATTCGAATGTCTCGAGTATTAGGCATTTACAAAAAAGGTGTTAAAAAATTTAGGATTGAGTGCGCTTCCAATCCTCCAACGCAGACCTAAGTTTTTCCTCGGTTTCTTTTTCCAGTTTTCCGGATTTATAAATTTCTTCACATGCCTCAGTACCTTGAGTAGTGAGGTATTCCTTTAAGCTATTAACTGATGATGCAATATTCGAAACTTCGATTGAATCAAAGAAATCATTTTGAACAGCCCACATCACTGCCGTTTGAATTTCTACGGAAACAGGATTAAAGGCGGTTTGCTTAAATAGTTCAACAATCCTTGCCCCACGATCGAGGCGGGCTTTTGTTGCTGCATCTAAATCTGATTCAAATTGAGAAAAAGCGGCCAATTCGCGAAATTGGGCAAGCTCTAGTTTTACTTTTCCTGAAACCTTCTTGTAGGCTTTAATTTGTGCGGCAGAACCAACTCTGGATACAGAAAGCCCCACCGAAACTGCTGGTCTTATGCCTTTGTTAAAAAGATCAGTTTCGAGGAAAATTTGTCCATCTGTTATGGAAATCACATTGGTTGGGATATAACCGGATACATCGCCCATTTGGGTTTCGATAATGGGCAGTGCCGTAAGAGAACCATTTCCATTATCTTCGTTCAGTCGGGCGGAACGCTCTAATAATCTAGAATGAAGGTAAAATACATCACCAGGATAAGCTTCTCGACCACAAGGTCTTTTGAGAATTAAAGAAATTTGTCGGTATGCAACTGCATGTTTTGAAAGATCATCGTAAACAATTAGTGCATCCATGCCGTTTTCCATGAACCACTCACCCATTGCACACCCCGCGTAGGGAGCGAGGTATTGGTTTGCGGGATTATCGGCAGCAGGAGCAGAAACAATCGTCACATACTCCATTGCACCCGTTTCTTCAAAAACCTTGATCGTACGAGCCACATTTGAATTCTTTTGCCCAACAGCTACGTAAATACAATAGACAGGTCGAAAATTGGTATCTCCCGACTCCTTCCCTTTTTTATTAATCTTTGCTTGATTGATAATCGTATCAATTGCAATGGTAGTCTTTCCTGTGGAACGATCCCCGATGATCAGTTCTCGCTGTCCCCGTCCGATCGGAATCATTGAATCCACAGCCATTATTCCTGTTTGTAGAGGCTGTGTAACCGACTTGCGTGGTATAATTCCTGGTGCAATGCGCTC
>Ga0233432_10002931_pt1 | contig 15704 bp, 12 predicted proteins | sample SI_122_August201_6_FD_179870 | JGI IMG/M metagenome (GOLD analysis project Ga0233432, IMG submission 179870) | Seawater microbial communities from Saanich Inlet, British Columbia, Canada - SI_122_August2016_10_MG | ecosystem: Environmental > Aquatic > Marine > Inlet | place: Canada: British...
TAGCGCTAAAGCCGTGAATTTTGGACTTCTTTATGGCATGGGGCCAAAGCTATTGTCCCAACAAACGGGATTGTCTTTTTCTGAAGCTCAGAAATTTATACGCACTTATTTTGAAACGTTTCCTCGAATCAATTCCTTTATGTTGGAGCAGGTTGAGAAGGCAAGGACTCAAGGCTACGCCGATACGATAGCGGGAAGAAGACGTTATCTTCCTGATTTAGATAGTGACAATGGGATGAGAAGAAATGCCGCAGAAAACATGGCTTTGAATACGCCCATTCAAGGAAGTGCTGCAGATATCATTAAGTGGGCAATGATTGCTTTGCAGAACCGGATTGATCGTGAGGACTTGCCAATGCAACTTCTTTTGCAGGTACATGACGAACTTGTTTTGGAATGTGAGCAAGATCAATTAGAGGCTTGTATAGAGATACTGAAAGAGGCGATGGAGTCAACGGAGTCTTTTCCGACTTCGTTCACGATCCCCCTCAAGGTAGATGTCGGTTACGGAAAACATTGGCTGGATGCCCATAATTAAAAGGAGTAATGTGAAGAATAAGGTATTATGTTTGCCCGGAGATGGTATTGGCCCAGAGATCATGGCCGTTACGAGACCTATCGTTGAAGAGGTCTGTAAAAAAAGAGGGCATGAACTGGAATGGGATGATGGGCTGATTGGCTATGCAGCCTATGATAAACATCAGGACACCATGCCTGAAGAGACCTGGAAGAAGGTTGAGCAGAGCGACGCGGTTCTTTTTGGTGCAGTAGGATTGCCCGATAGAGACGAGGAAGTTTCGCCGGAAATGCGTCCTGAGAAAAGAGCTCTTCTCCCTCTGAGAAAAAGAATGGGTCTATCGGTGAATATTCGACCAATTAGAGTCTACGAAGGGCTCGAGGAATTGTCTCCTCTCAATCCTCATCTTGCTAAGGGAGTGAACCTGACGTTTTTACGAGAACTTAATAGCGGAATCTATTTTGGAGAAAAAAACAGAGACCCAGACGGCAACTGGGCTACGGATACTTGTTATTACAACCGAGAAGAGATCTCCCGAATAGGTGATTTTGCTTTTAAGCTAGCTCGGCAGACTGGGCAAAGAGTCACATCAGTGGACAAGGCCAATGTCTTAGATTCGATTGGGCTCTTTTGGCGAGAGGTTGTGACTGACCTTCATTCTTCAGGAGGGTACAAAGATGTTTCCTTGGAACATTGTTTAGTTGATGCTTTCAACCTCTACCTTTTTACCAAACCATCGAGCTTCCAGATTGTTTTGACAGGAAATATGTTTGGAGATATCCTTTCAGATGGAGCCGCTGGTTTAGCGGGTTCCCTTGGTCTTCTGCCTTCAGCTAGCGTCAATCCCGATACAGGTTTTTGCTTATACGAGCCTAGTGGTGGGTCTGCACCAGATATCGCAGGGCAAGATAAGGCCAACCCTATCGCCATGATTCTTAGTGCAGCACTTCTATTCCGGCATTCTTTTAAGGATGAGGAAGGAGCGACGATGATTGAAAACGCAGTTCAGAAAACTTTGGCAAATGGAGTTCGAACTGGAGATTTGGTCGTCGGTTCAGGCCGGAAAGATCTCAAGGTGGTAGGTACTCAAGGCATGGCAGAGGAAATTCAAAAGGCTCTCTGAGAACCCTTATGGCATTAAAATCTCAAAACACGACCAAGATTCCTAGTCAGGGACTATTGGATCAACTATTGGGATTTACACCCTCGCAGGAAGTTCTGGAGTGGATTTTCCAGGAGCACCATGGAAAAACCATTCCATATCGTGACGTGGAACGGCTTTTTCTTTTGGATGTTCACCCGAATTATCATATCGGAACCATCCTTTCTTTGTTCGATTTATGTGGTAGCTCCATTCATCCGGATCGGGAGGCTGATCTTCCGCCTATAAGGATAAGGGATAATCCCAATAGGGTTAGCTCATCCTTTGTGGATGAATATATCAGGGAGATCAGCGTGTTCCCCACATTGAGTCGGGAACAGGAACAGGATCTAGCCAAGTTGATGGAAGTTTCTTACATCCGTTACAAAAATAGTATTTTTCAGTGCCCTGTGACGCTAGACCTATTGGATGAAATGATTCGTGAGATTCAAAAGCATCCGACTGGTGAGAATGAATTCAACTTGCCAAAGTTTAAGGCTTTGGTGGTGGCTGGCTCGACGAACCTGACTTATCCTCAGTTGTGGCGCGTCTTTATTCATGATTGGGACAAGATTTCTGAAATCAAAGATCAACTGAAGGTTTTTGGGAAGAAAAAAAAGCTAAGCAAGAAAGATCAATTAGCTCTGCTGACCTACAAGAGTGGGGTTGCTTTTATGTTGAAAGATATGAACATTAAAGAGAACATCTTTCATGAAATCAGGGAAAGAATTCCCGAGCTTCGACGAGAGTTACCTGAGTTTGAAGACGACCTAAAGAGGGTGCAGTGGAGTTATGATCGTTACATTGAATGTAAGAATCATATGGTGAACTATAACCTAAAGCTAGTGGTTAGTATCGCGAAAAAGTTTTTTCGTTCGAGGGTTTCGCCAATGGATGTGATCCAGTTTGGAAACGAAGGTCTTATTCGTGCGGCTGAGGATTATAACTACAAGCTTAAGTTCAAGTTCTCAACTTATGCAATTTGGTGGATACGTCAGAAAATCCAAGACGGTATTCAGGAACATGAACATATGATTCGAATACCGGCTTATCGGTTGCACTTGAGTCGGAAATACAATGCAATCAAGGAAAGAATTGCGCGTTCCGGAGAGCGAGTGAGCGATGAAATGATGGCTGATGAGCTAGACCTGTCGGTAGAGCAAGTGAAGAAGCTTCAGCAAGACCCTTCGGCCTTTGTGGTAGGGCCTATTGGTGATTCTGGAGATAGTGAAGAGGGGAGTTTTTTGGAGCAGATGGAAGACCCTAACAGCATCAAAGAAGACGAGGTCTATGATGAAGATGCGACTCAGGCTTTACAGAAACATCTAAAGCTCTACCCAGTGAGAGAACGGTTCGTATTGGTTTTGAGGTACGGACTTAAATGTCCTGAAATTCACCCCATGGCGCTTTCTGAAGGAGAGCTGGAAGACCAATTTCGAGAACTGGGAGATGACCTTAGTGATGAAGAGTTGGACCAAACCATGGAAAGTGTGCAGTATATTTTTGAAGGCTTGCCAACAGAGTTGAAAATTCCCCCAGAAGAACTGAAGGGTCTGAAGCAAACTCAACAATTAGGAAATATTCGCACTCGTGAGTTATTGGAATTTGAAGACAATGACTTGGAGGTTTGGCGCCAGAGTCACAAAAAAGGAGTGACGATCAAGCCACGATGCTCAACTGTTTTAGCTTTGGCTGACGGAACGGAATTTGAGGAGTATATTAAGTTTAAGTCCAGAGATCGACTGATACTTAGCAAATGTTGGCTGGAGATGAAGCTTCGCCCATCTGTAGTGAAAAAGATTCTAAATAAGGAAGGGCTGATTCTTGAAGATGTCGCAACTATATTTAGTGTAACGAAAGAACGGGTCAGGCAGTTGGAGGCAAAGATCCTTCGCAACATATCTTACCATCTAACGCTTCCTTGAAGAAAGGTTAGTTTAGGCTTTTTCCCAGCCTAACTCCTGTAAGAGCTTCATTCCCAGTCTTAATTGCTCTGCGAGGATGTCTTCTAGGTGATGCTTTCGGGTTAAGGGGTTGGCGATGACTGATCTTAAGACCGTTGTCATGGGACCGGTGGGTTCTGGGTGAGAGAATTGGGTTCGGGAGACGAAACTTTGCCCTTGTTCGCGTTGTTGTTTTTGAAGTGAGACATTTAGCTCATTAAGGGCCTCTAGTTTATTTTTCCCAGGAGCTTTCCATTCCAAGGGGTGAAAGCGGTAGGTTAAAAGATTGAGCTCAGGGGCAGTGATTAATTCGAAACTATCGTGAGATTCAATCATTTGAGCAAAGTTGAGGCACATCTCTTGATTTCGGTCGATGAGAAGTTCATAGCCTTTTCTCCCAAAGATATTGAGGGCGGAATGGGTGAGAAAGGAGTGGCCTGAGCGGGAGCCTTCGAGGTGTTTGGCGCCAAGGTCATAACTTGATTCTCGAATAATGTATTTGGTGTGGTGCTGTATTTGGTCGGCAGAATCTGGATTTTTCAGCAGGAGCATGCCAACACCCATCGGTAGATAGAGCTGCTTGTGGCCATCGAGTACCACACTGTCAGCAAGTTCAATACCTTCGACTAAATGTTTCCATTTTCTACTCATGACAACAGCGCCTCCCCAAGCACCATCGACGTGAAACCAAATGTTCCTTTTGGAGCACCATTGGCCAATTTCATAGAGGGGGTCAACGTGGCCAGTTTCCGTTGTTCCAGCAATGCCGACGACGGCTAGTGGGTGAAGGCCTTTGGAGATTGCTTTTTTGACTGACTCTTCTAGGTCGGATATGTCGAGCCGGTGATTGTTGTCGACGGCAACAGAGATAAGGTTGGCTTTCCCTATACCTAGAAGATCAGCAGCTTTGCTGAGGGAATAGTGGCCTCTAGATGAGACAAAGATAGCTAAATTTCTTTTACCACTTCGTTGTAATGCTTCGATTAACCCCAAGTCATTTTCTTCTCCGAGTATGGAAGAAATGAAACGGTTTCTGGCAACCCACAGAGCCATGATATTGGCAACAGTACCTCCTGAGCATTGAATGCCTAAGGTTGAGGTGCGCCGGTGCATATGTTTTTTGTAGAAAGACTCTTCTTCGTTGTAGATGAGGTGGTGGAGCTGGGCGAGGGTTTGACGCTCTAGAAATGTGAAGGAGCGTGAGGTCTCGATTTTGACGGTATTTTGGTGAAGAGCGACCATCCCTTTTGATAGAGACTGGAGGAAATAGGGGATGGCGGATGTCATGTGCCCAATGAATTTAGGGGAGCCTGTGTGGACACAGTAGGGGATGACATCCTTCATGAGAAAATCCACTTGCTCAGCTACGAAGCAGGGATCTTCAGAGATACTATATTGAGTATATTTCTTAACGAGTTCACTGAGAGGAATTTCCCCTGCGACTTTGCTTTCGCTTAGGTACTCGTGCAGGTTCTCACTGAGCTTTTTTTCTAGTTGGTGAAGTGCTCCTTGCTCAGGTTCTGGAAGGGTGAAGAGTCCTTCGAGAAAACGTGGTTCGGCCTTAGCCGGAGGAATGTTATTTGACTGACCCAAGATCAGCTCTTCTCCAGTTTCTTTCTCCGTTTTTCAGCACTACGTCTGATGCGGTTCCAGTTGCTATAAAGCCCCATGGCTTTTCGAATTTTTTTCATGCTATCTTGGGCAATCTCTCTCATTCGTTCTGTGCCATCACTAATAACTTGATCGACGTAGCCTTTGTCTTCCTCGAGTGACTTGTGTTTTTCTCGGATAGGCGTAAAGAAGTCTTCTAGAGATTCGAAAAGACGGTCTTTGACTTCACCGTCTCCGACGGTGCCTTCGCGGTAGCGTAGTTTTAGTTCATCGACGAGGTTTATGTCTTGGCAGAAAGCAACGAGGTACTGAAAGACGGGGTTGCCTTCGACTTTACCTGGGATGTCGGCGCGAATTCGATTTGGATCGGTGTACATGGACCTGACTTTTTTCCGAACGGTGTTTGAATCGTCTGAGAGGTAGATGCAGTTGTTTAGGCTTTTGCTCATTTTTGTGGTGCCATCGGTTCCCATGAGAGTCGGCACAGTGCCAATCATCGATTCAGGTTCAGGGAAAACTGGTTCATAGAGTCGGTTAAATCGACGTGCGACTTCACGGGTGATTTCGAGATGAGCCTCATTGTCTTTGCCAACGGGAACGAGCGTTGCCATGGGAAGAAGGATGTCTGCGGCCTGAAGTATTGGATAACCTAGGAGCCCAAAGGGCATACTTTCTTCAGATAGGTTGGCTGATTTAACCATGTCTTTGAGGCTTGGTAGTCGAGATAGTCGATTGACTGTTACCAGCATCTCAAAAATAAGATTGAGTTCGTATATTTCAGGGATGGCAGATTGCACGTAAATGCTAGATTTGGCTGGGTCCACTCCACAGGCCAGATAATCGAGAGCCAAGTGGTGAACATTGTCACCAAGATTGCCAATGGCCTCACGGTCAGGCTTGGTTGTCAGCATGTGAAGATCAGCGATGACGATGAGAGTTTCGATCTCATGTTGGAGCTCAACCCTATTTTTAAGGCTCCCTACGTAGTGGCCTAAATGAAGTCGTCCTGTTGGGCGATCACCGGTAAGAATTCTTTTTTGGAAGTCCATAGGAAAAATAAATGGAAGTTGGATGGGCTTTTTTAGGATGTGGCCATGGTTGATGGCCCAAGACTTAGACCCTCTCTGGAATTTAAATCGTCCCTGTTGATAGCAAGGTTCGGTGAGCTTAAGGTCTTGGTTTTAGGGGTTTAAGGGTAAGATTTAGGTCTTCTAAGGAAAAATGTCACTAGATTTCAAAAGAGTTTCAGATTCCGCATTGGAAGCAAGCGGCCTCATATTGTACGCCGATGAGAATTGGTTGGAATTGAAGGTGGACTTGCTTGAAGGGGCTAGTAGTGAAGCGCTATATGGAGCTTTGTCTAAAAAGAATGTGAACGAAGGGCTTGATGACCAAGCAATCGCTGACATTTTTGAAACGTTTTCGTCGGGCGGTGAGGTTTTTAAGCACACAATCGCAAAAGGTAAGGCTCCTCGTCAAGGAAAAGACGGGGCCTTAGAGTTCCTCATCGAGATGGAGCCAAATAAGGTTGAAGTGACCGATGCAGAAGGGAACATGGATTTTAGAGACCTCAATCTCATTAAGGAGATTCATTCAGGGAGCCCTATTGTTAAGGTTGTTGCTCCAGATGAAGGCTCAGATGGGCTAACTGTTCAGGGAAAAAGCATCAATGTTTCAAAGGGAAGAAAGGCAAAGTACCGGTTGGGGAGAAATGTTCGGTTTGACGAAGAAACCGAAACGATTTTTGCGACTGCAGATGGGCATGTTGAGGTTGTGGACTCACTGATCTCAGTCCAAGAAGAATTTAACGTCAATAAAGATGTCGATTTTACCATTGGCAACCTTAACTTCATAGGGAGTCTTTCATTTGAGAAGTCGATCCCTCCAGGTTATTTGATGGAAGCTGGCCGGGATATTTTGGTTAAAGAGACCTGTAAGGGTTCTACCTTGAAGGCGAAAGGGAATATTTCAGTTGAAGGAGGCATCACGGGAAGTGAAAACAGCACGATCGAGTGTGATGGAAAGCTTTCCGCTAAGTACATCAATGAAGCTAATGTTATTAGTAAAGGCGATGTTGAGTGTTTTTACGAAGTGGTGCGCTCTACAATTAAGGCGATGGGCTCATTTATTCTCGAGAGCGGAGCTGTTCGAGGCGCCCAGGTTTATGCTTTTAGCGGAATGCGGGTGAAGGATCTAGGCTCACCAATGGGTACGCCAACTTTAGCAGCTGTGGGAGTTGATTTTTCCGTGGATGAGAAAGTAGAAAAACTTCAGCAGGCGATCGCTCAGTTGGATGGGCAGAAAAGTAAGCTTAAAGAAGCGATTGCTCCATTTATGAAAAACAAATTGCTATTAATGAAAGCTCCAGAGTCAAAGAAAAGCGCCGTAAAAACCATTTTAAATAAAATTGATGGCATGGATGCAAAGGCAAAAAAAGTCGAGGGAATGATAAGTGACTTGGAGGCCAAGCGTTTCAATAAAACCAAAAGGGTTGAGATCAACGGTGGCATTGAAGACGACGTCACGATCCAGATTGGAAAGAAGAGCAAGAAGATGGATAAAGGAAAAAGAAAAGGTGCTTTCCTTTATGATACAGATTCTTTCGAAATAGTGTTCAGCCGCAGCTGAGAAAAAGATGTCAATAAAAACCAGAAAAGGGAAACTCCATGTCTGATTTGAATTCCATGTCGATGGACGACCTTGTGAGGTTCGCTGAGGAAGGAATTCTTCCTGAGGGAGTTCACGTCGAAGATAATTCTTCAGAGGGGGCTTCTGACTCCTCTGATTCGGCGGACATGAACGACCTGAGCATGGATGACCTTCTGGCGATGGCTGAAGGTGAAGATGTTGGGGCGGGAACATCGACTGATGAGGGATCTGGAGAGTCAGAAGAGGCAAGTGAAGATGACCTTAGGGCACTGCTGGAAAACACCCTCGGTGAAGATGAACTAGGGGGTGACGATGATCACTTGGAGGTCGCGAAAGGAATTGAAAAGATAAAGCTTCGGCAATTGGCGAATCGAATCGACACGATGGCTCCAGCAAAACTTTTTCCGCCAAGAAAGGACGAAGTATATTATTTCCTTTCCTCGATGGCTGGTCAATCTGACAAAATCCGAATTGATGGAGCTGGTGAAAAATGTGCTTTTATTGGTAAAGCCCTGAAGTCTCTGGAGACATTTATGTTGTCAGAGGTAGGAATGAGTATAGAGGAGCAGTCTGCTCTGGCTGACCTTTTTGAGGACTCTGCTTCTGAGGTTGTCGAAGAATCGGAACAGAGGGACTTGGTTTTTCAGAACTTTAAATTTGGCTGGAAGCAGACTCTAAAAAGGCTTCGCAAGGATGTCGATAAACTTAGAGCTATGGCAAAATCTCCTCGCAAGCCGGTGGTTTTGGTTCTTGAATTTTATGAAAGCCTTGGAAGAGCTTACGGTCTCTGTCGTGCTCAAGAGAGTTTGAAAGAGTATGCGGATGAATTGAGTACAGAAATGAGTCGAGAGCAAAAGAGGATGATCGTGGATACTTTCGAAGAAGTCGTTGAGCTAGCCCCTTTCTACGGATTAAAATCGATTGACTTCATCAACCGAAAACAAGCTTATGATTCTGTTGCGGCCTTGAATATTCCGCAAATTATTGCTATGTTAAAGAAGAGATAAATTCATGGACGTCGGTGTTGTCGTCGTAGGAGGAGGGCATGCCGGTGTTGAGGCCTGCCTGTCGTCTGCAAGGATGGGAGTTTCCACTGTCTTAGTGACTGTGGGCAAAAATAGTATTGGTCGCATGAGCTGTAATCCTGCAATTGGCGGGATAGCTAAGGGGCAATTGGTACGAGAGATTGATGCTCTTGGTGGACAGATGGGGCTAACGGCCGATGCCACTGGCATTCACTTTAGAATGCTCAATACTTCAAAGGGGCCAGCTGTTCAATCACCTCGTTGCCAAAGTGATAAATACGCTTATGCCGAGATGATGCAGGCTGTGATCTTGAACTCGGAGGTTCAAGTTGTTGAGGGGATGGTCTCTGATCTTTTAATGAAAGATGGAGGTGTTGCTGGTGTTCGGTTGGTTGGTGGTCAGGAAATACGATCATCAAAAGTGATCATTACAACAGGAACTTTTATGAATGGGCTCATTCACAGAGGGTCCGAAAGGGTTTCTGCTGGGCGAGTCGATGAGCCACCTTCCCTCGATCTACCACTGGCGTTAAAGAAAATGGGTTTTGAAACTCGCCGTCTCAAAACGGGAACTCCTCCTAGGGTTCGAGGTGCTTCGATCGATCATTCTTTATTGGAAGTTCAGGAGGGAGATGAAAAACCAACAGGTTTTTCTTTTTTAGGTGGAGCTCCAGCTGGAAATCGAGTTCATTGCCATATTGCTTGGACAACTCCAGAATCTCATCGCCTGATTTTGGATAACATATCAGAACTGCCCCTCTACAATGGGCAGATTGAAGGAGTCGGGCCTCGTTATTGTCCTTCAATTGAAGATAAAGTTTGTCGCTTTAAGGATCGCGAACGGCATCAAGTTTTTATCGAACCAGAGAGTTTGACGACGGATGAAGTTTACCTCAACGGAATCAGTACTTCGATGAGCCCAAAGCTGCAAGACCGACTACTCAGCTCGATTCCAGGCTTGGAAAAGGCTGAGGTTCTGAGGTATGGATATGCCATTGAATATGATTTTGTGCCACCCCACCAGCTTAGAGAAACGATGGAGACAATTCACGTCCCAGGATTGTATCTTGCCGGTCAAATTAATGGAACGACTGGCTACGAAGAGGCAGCAGCTCAAGGTTTGATGGCGGGCATCAATGCTGTCTTGTCTTTGAGGGAGGAGGAGCCGTTTGTTTTGAGAAGAGATGAGGCGTATATCGGAGTGTTGATGGATGATTTGGTGATTAAAGAAATCACCGAGCCTTATCGAATGTTTACATCTCGGGCAGAGCACCGACTACTGCTTCGTCACGATAATGCTGATCAGAGATTGATGGGTCATGGGAAGCGACTTGGGCTCTTGGCGGACCATCATTATGACGCGATGTGTCAGAAGGTTCAAGATGCGGAGGAGGCGAAGAAAACTCTAGGAGGAATATATGAAGAGGGCAAGAGTTATCTTGATATGCTTAAGAATCCCAGAATCAAACTGGAGGACATTTTGCGTAAGGAAGTCCCCTCCTCCCTTGAGGGGCTATCAGAAGGAGCGAAACGCGTTCTTGAGGTTGAAGTAAAGTATGAAGGTTATTTGAAACGAGAAGAAAAAAGGATTCAAAGGATGAATCGAGCTGATGATCAGCCTCTTCCTTTAAACATTAACTACAATGCCTTGGGAGAGATGCGTCAGGAAGGGCGGGAAAAGCTTTCTCGATTTCGCCCTGGAACATTGGGGCAGGCTAGTCGAATTGCTGGGGTTAACCCTGCAGACCTGCAAATACTGGAAGTCTATATGAAAAGGGGAAAGTGGCCTCTTCTTAGAGGGGAAGCTTCCTCTTAACGACCGATTTCTAATCTTTGTGCTAGAAATGGGTCAAAATTTGGGCGACTCAGAATCTTTTCTTGGGTTTTTCTGAAATCGTAGGAGACTCTTCTAAAGATGACGGAATCATCGTCAATGGTTACGTAACAACTGCGATTGTCCAGATCTCGAGGCTGTCCAACGCTGCCGACGTTGATGATAGACTTCTCGTTTCCAAAAAGGTAGAGGTTGCCCATCAAGTCGGAGGGAGTCAGGAACTGGTTGTCTTCTGTGAAGACTCCAGGAATGTGAACATGGCCAACGACGCAATGTTTGGCTTCCATACGATCAAACCGTTCTCTCATGAGGCCTGGTCTTTTTATGTCGTGGGGAAAAATGTACTCCATGACATGCTGGCGAGGAGATGCATGCACAGCCATGATGCGGTCGAGCTTGAAAGATGTTGGCCATTCAGCCATTTCTTTAAGGATGGTTTCCCCTAGTTGCTCTTTAGTCCACTCAATCGTGGTTCTGGCCCGGGGGTGCATATTGGAAGGGCATCCATGAACCAGGGCGTGTTCGTGATTCCCCATCAAAATAACTTCAGGCTCGAGAGCTTTGACCATTTCGATGCAAGTCTTGGGGTCTGGGCCGTAACCGATGACGTCGCCTAGGACAACGACTCGCTCTATTTCGCGATACTTGATGTCGTCAATGACGGCCTGTAAGGCTTCAATGTTACTGTGGAGGTCTGATATGACGGCGATCAAGATTGATTCTCCGAGCCTTCACCTCGGTCTTGAATGGGGTAGTTCCCATCCATACAGGCATAACAGTAGTCTTCGGGGTTTGGGTCCATGGCGCTTCTTAGGCCATCCATGCTTAGGTAGTTTACGCTGTCGGCACCGATGGCTTCTGCGATCATTTTGTTGTCTCTGTCGTGTTGGAAAGCTAGTAATTCTTCGCGAGTAGGAGTGTTGATGCCATAGATGCAGGACCAGGTGATATGAGGGCTGAAAAGAGCTAAGTGTACCTCTGCAGCTCCAGCATTTCTCAGCATGTTGATTAAGATTCTGGATGTGGTGGAGCGCACCAGGGAGTCATCGACTAAAAGTACCTTTTTTCTCTGCACCACGTCTTTAACAATATTGAATTTCAGCCGAACGGCTCTTTCTCGATTGTTTTGACCTCGGGTGATGAAGGTTCTGGAAGCAAAGTGATGTCGAAGGATTCCCATCTCCAAGGGGACATTGAGTGTTCTTGCAAAGCTTAGGCTGGCGATTGTGGCAGAATCAGGTACTGGGACCACGACATCAACATCTAGTTTTCCACTTAATTCTATAGCAGTTTGTTTTCCAAGTTCTTGCTGGGTTGAATAGCCTGGTTTTCCGAAAAGTTGGTTGTCGGGGCGAGCAAAGTAGATATGTTCGAAAACACATTGGCTTAGGTGTTCCTTTTTTTGAGTGAATTTGAAAGACTGTATCTCTCCTTCTGGTGTGACGTGTAAAATTTCACCGGGCTGAACATCTCTTTCGTATTTCATCTCCATGATGTCGAAGGCGTTTAGCTCTGAGGCAAACCCAACAGCGCCTTTGTCGTCTCTCCCCATCACCAAAGGGCGAAAGCCATTGGGGTCGCGAACGGCTGTTAAGCCTTCCTCGCTTAGAATGATGATGCTAAAAGCTCCTTCTAAGTTTGGGGCGAGTTGTCGAATTCGCTCTAGGATGGTGTTGCCTTTCATATGAGGTAGGAGGGCAAAGATGACCTCGCTGTCAGAGTGAGAGCTATACATACTTGGGTAAGCGCGACGGAGATGGTCGATGCCACAGAGTTGGCCATTGTGAACGACGGCGGCTTGGTGCCTATTTCCGTCTGGGTCCCAGAATCGGCCACCGAATGGCTGGGTGGAGTGACTGTTCCCGAATGTGGTGTATAGATTTTGAGCAATACACGAGGTCGTCTCGAGATCAGCGGTCACCTCGTTAGAAAGAACATCAGCAACGGCACCTTTGCCAGAGTGAATATGCAGTTGGTCACTAACGATAGAGGCTAATCCACAGCTATCGTGGCCTCTATGCTGGAGGGCGTATAGCCCTCTGGATGCCCAGTGACCAGCTTGCTGGCGCCCTATGAGTCCAACAACTCCACACATTAGATCAATATCCTCTTTTCGGGAGGTGCCGAATTAGGCATCGTAGGTACTGCCTTCTTTGGCAAATTCGAGTTCGAGCTCTGAGTCTTCAACTCTTTGTTTCCATTCAATTTCAAGGTCATCGATGGTTGAGTCTGCTCTTGTTGGTTCGTGGTGGGTTAAAAGAACTTTTTTAACATTTGCCTTTTGGCAGTTTTCCACAGCTACATTCATTGACGTATGCCCCCACCCTTTGAATTTTGGATACTCCTCTTCTGTATATTGGGCATCGTAAAGTACGAGGTCGACATCTTTTAGAAAAGTCAGCCATTTCATGTTTTGTTCTTCGATGATATCACTGACCTCTTCGTAGTCATCGGGGTCGACATCTTCTTCTCCGTCAAGGTGATTGAAGTAGGGTTCGGTGTCACCTGTGAAAACGATTGATTTTCCGTCACAAGTGATGCGGTAAGCCATTGTTGTGACGGGGTGATTGGCATAAACTGCTTGGACAGAGAAGGGGCCCATTTCGACGGTTTCCTCTTTCATGTCGTAAAACTTCATGGAGGCAGCCATCTCGTCTAGACGGACGGGGAAAAAGGAGTAGGAGAGAAGGTCTGTCATGACAGAGCGGAAGGATTTGTTGAAGAGAGCTGGACCGTAGATCTTGAAGTGGTTGCCAGGAACAAAGAAAGGCACGAAAAAGGGATATCCAATAACGTGGTCGTAGTGGGTATGGGAAAAAATAAGGTGGGCGTTTAGGGGCATTTCACCTAATACAGAATTCCCAAGTTCGCGGATTCCAGTTCCAGCATCGATAATTAGGCGTTCCCCGGATTCACTTTTAATCTCGTAGCAGGTGGTGTTTCCCCCATATTTGACAGTTTTGGGGCCAGGTACGGAAATGGAGCCTCGACATCCCCAGATTTTGATATTCATGAGCAATCCTTGAGAAAGACCTGAGCTTTTTCGAGGGCTTCAGGGATCTGGGTTTTGATCTCAGAAAGATCGTCAGCGGAGAGGTCGATGAGCTTGAGATCGTTTTCACTGATCTCAATTCCTTTTAAGTCGGTTACTAAGCCTATTCCCAAGGAGCGAATGAGCTTGTCTGCGATGTGAACGGCGTTGACAACGAAGGAGGAATTTTCTCCGAATCTTTCCCTGTGGAGGGCGATGTCTTTGAAGGAATCTGGAAGCCGCCAGTGAGAGATGATTAGGGCTCCAATCCCTGGACCGTTAAACATGAAATTATCCTGACAGACTCGAATAAAATCAAAGTCTTCGTTTTGGCTTTCTTTAAGCAGAGTGACCGTTTTTTTGTATTCGAGACTGAGGAGCATGAAGTCTCCAATGTCGTGAAGTAATCCCGCGATGAAGTACTCTTCAAGGAGATTTCTAGGCTGCTGAGCCTTAATGGCGATGAGTTTACTAGTGACTCCTACCCCTAGTAGATGTTGCCAAAGAGCATCGTATTCGGGGGATTTTCGTTGGAGTCCTGTTGCTTCCACCAAAGCAGACGAGAGAGCGATATTTTTGATGGTGTTGAACCCCAAGAGGATGAGGGCCCGATTTAGGCTAGAAATCCTTTGGGGCATTGAGAAATAGGTGGAGTTCACCAAATTCAAAATTTTTCCCGTTAGGACTGGGTCCAATTTGATGATATTCATCAAATCTTTCGGAGAGGCCGTGACATCGTTAGAGAGGTCGAGGATTTTCATCACCGAAGGAGAGAGTGCGGGAAGGCTTGAGACCCTTTCCGCAATGCTCATATTTTTAGACGATCCTTCCAAGGTGGAGTCAATCGGGCGAAGATCCACGATACTAGCATTTGAGGTGGAAGCACAAGCACCCACCGGTAAGCTAAAATCTCGAAAAAGCAATTGTTGTTTAAAGGCCTCCGCTATGCTTGAGGCTTCGAAATTCCAAAAGAATCATGTCTATCCCCATGACTAAAACGGGGTTTGAAAAACTTCAAGCCCAGGTAGATGATCTACAATCAAAGATTCCAGACCTTCAGAGGGCTATTAGCGAAGCTAGGGAAAAAGGTGACCTGAAGGAAAATGCTGAATACCATGCTGCTAGAGAGAATCTGGGGATGTTAGAGGCGAAAGTTTCAGATTTGGAAGGCCGACTTTCTCAGGCGACGATCATAAAGTCCATTGGCGGTGACGCAGACGAAGTGGTCTTCGGTGCAACAGTCAAAGTTTTAGATATCACCTATGGGGATGAAGAAATCTACCAGTTAGTTGGGGATGGAGAAGCTGACCCAATGGACAATAAAATTCTGACGACATCCCCGATTGGTCAGGCGATGTTAAATAGGAAGGTGGGGGATCGCTTCATTGTTGATGCACCTGCTGGCCCGATGGAATACGAAGTTCTTGAAATCACTTACGAGGGTTGATGGCTATGAATTGCTTGCGCACCATACTCTTTCTTGTTGTATCTTTTGGCTTCTCAGGAAGCCTATGGTCTGATCAGTCACCGGAGGCTTTTTTAGGAGAAGCTGATCAGATGCTGACGGATCGTCAATTGGACCGCTTGATTCCGAGGGAAAGCTTAGTCGAGGTTGCTAGATTGGCTCAAGAGGAGGATATGGAGCCTCTGGATAAGTATCTGATTTCAGATGACACCCTTCGGTTGTTGAGGCGTTCAAGCTTAATTGGAACAGATTTCGGTAATCTAATGGAGGAGTACCAGGCTGAGTGTGATCGTCAAGGAGGAGATGCCAAGATCGTTGCATTGAGTGAGTGGCGTTCTTTGTGGTTGGAAAAGGTGTTTGGGCACCTTCGATACATAAGGTCTCTTAAGCCTGTGTGGTCTGCTAGTTTGAGCCAGACCATGGACTACACGAATAATGTCAATCTTCTCGTTGATCCCGATAGCCCAACTGGAAACGGGGGCCTTGGA
>Ga0233432_10002934_pt1 | contig 15689 bp, 10 predicted proteins | sample SI_122_August201_6_FD_179870 | JGI IMG/M metagenome (GOLD analysis project Ga0233432, IMG submission 179870) | Seawater microbial communities from Saanich Inlet, British Columbia, Canada - SI_122_August2016_10_MG | ecosystem: Environmental > Aquatic > Marine > Inlet | place: Canada: British...
ACAACAATGATTTCTAAACGTTCGAAGGTGTTCACATTGTATAAAGAAAGTTTTCACACATTTACGTGTACAGCATGACTCCAGCCATACTTTGTCACAAAGAACAGCTGCAACAGTTCTCGACACTTTGAAAATCCTGCCTACGATTTCAATATGGTTTCTCAGTCACATTTTTCTGTTCGAAAAACTCAGCAAGACTTTAGTTGTGCTGAACAATCCTCGTTATTACGAAGGACTAGAAAAAGCGAATCTGGCCAAAGCAAATCTGGCCAGCTCAAAAAAACAACGGCAACAGTACTTGTTTTTGAGCCCGACGACACATCTATGAAAAAGCTGTGTGCATTTCTTCGAAGAAACGGATTCCGTGTCCTTTCTACTCAGCGACCAGAGGGCGTAGAATTTCGGTTCAAAACATGGCCGAAACCCGATTTGCTTATAATTAGTGCGCACCAAAACGCTGATATTGCGTTGAAAGCGTTCAATGCATTTTCGTGGAATCCGTATCTTGCAAAGTGCCCGGTGTTTCTTATTGGAGCCAGCTGTCAGAAAGAACTCCTGACAAAATACGCCAAAATTGACCACCTTAGAAAGGTTATTCTCACACCTTTTAAGACGGAACTATTCGTACGTGTCATCAATTCTTTGATTCGTCGCTCACAACGAGCCTGACGCCGGACTGCTTCTTCACTGATAGCTTGATCAAGGTGACTCTGGTAGTTCTCTCTCCTGTAAAGTTTTAATGATTACAGAGAAATTACTCCCCTGATGTGACCAGTACGTTCTTGCGAGCGTTATCGCCGAAATAATGTAATAGTGCTAGGTGGCTCTACCAAACCTTAAGAGGATTACGAGCCCACACGTACTGGTTCCAATTCTGTGTCAATCACGTTAGCAACACAATGAACTTTGGAAGAAATATCCTCTTAGCGTATGTCATGGCGAGCCTTGCAAGCCCACTACTTCATGCTGCCGACCCAGCGGCCGCGATAGAAGACAACGGCCTTTATGACTTATATACACAGAATGAAGTGCCGGCTCCGGTCACACTGATGCCACGCGCGGGTGTTCCTGATGAAGATGTCTACCAATATCGTGCTGCTGCTCCACAAGAAACCGTTACTGAAGAAGGGGCTACTCGATATCTCGAAACAGACTTTTTGCTGAAGCGTGGTATTAACACATACGGATGGATTGACATTGGCATTGGGGCAAATGACTGGGGTGCTGATTGGAATGGACCAGTCACATTCAATGATCGTGCCTGGCAAGGGCAGATGAATCAGCTGTATTTGGTAAACGAACGAATTCTTAATGACGATAGTTTCAGCTGGGGTGGCCGTATTGATCTTTTGTATGGCACTGATTTTTTATATACCGTCGCCGCAGGACTTGATGCCTATCGCACCTATCCTGACCCTATTGGTCTTTCAGGGCCTCGATGGGCAAGTAGCCGATATTACGGCCTTGCCATGCCGCAACTTTATGGAGAGTTTGGAAGCCAGGAACTTAACGTCAAGTTTGGACACTTCTACACCTTAATTGGTTATGAAGTCGTCCCGGCGATCGGTAACTTTTTCTACACTCATGCATACACCATGCAATATGGGGAACCATTTACGCACACTGGCGTCCTTGGAACCTGGGTGCCGAATGATCAACTCACAATCATTGGTGGCATCACCAACGGATCAGACAATTGGGATAATGGCCTCGAGACTGGCCGAACCATCGCAAATCAAAACTATGCAAACTACAACAGTAATGCATCATTCTTGGGAGCAATCACGTTCTCGAGTTCAGATGGCACACAGGCACTTACACTGGCCAACTCAAGTGGGAATGAGCTTGCGGCAGAAAGTTTTGTGAACCCCAACACCGCCTATGTTGGAAATCGAACCGTCACAAGTCTCGTGTACTCAAATGAATTCACAAACAAACTCACGTACGTCTATCAGAGTGACTTTGGTTACCAGGCATATGCTGGTGGAGATAGTCCGATTTATTACGAAACACAAGGACAGCAACCGGGATCAGCCTACTGGTATGGAGTGAACCAATATGTATTTTATAACTTCACTGACTATCTGATTGGTGGCCTTCGACTGGAGTGGTTCCGCGATAACAATGGGACAAAAGTACAATATGGACTTCGTAGCGGCTCACCTGAACTAGGTAACTTTGCTGGAAATTTCTGGGCCATGACATGGGGGCTGAATTACCTTGTTGGCAACAATCTCATCATACGACCGGAACTTCGATACGACTGGTTCAGTCAAGATGTGGGCAATGCCGCACAAGGCGTAGGCTTACCGTTCGGCAGACTCGCTGGTGGCCTTGGGACGCAGAGCGATCAGTTCTACGGTGGCTGCGATGTCGTCTGGCAGTTTTAATTGTAAGAAAATGAGCCTGCCGTTGTGTTGGACCATCCTTCACCGACATCGTCACATCAAATGCCTGCCGTGCCTGATCAAAGATGTTTCAGTGCGGTGAACCAGGAAAGAATGCCATCGATGTCTGATGACACTGGCCCAAAATAATAATCCGGCCGGACAATCACAATTGTTCCACTATCAACTGCCAAGGACCGTGCAAACGGTCTCGCTTCTTCAGTAATTTTGCCCTCTGAATCTACTGCATCAATAGCTATAGCATCTGGTCCAGCTGCACTGATGACACGACCCCACATTGATTCATCTCGTGCGCCACTCCCAAGCCGAATAACTGTACAACCAGTCCCTTTAAAAAGATCATAGATTGATACACCGTCATCACCCCAAGGAACATCTGGACACCGACGACCAATCCAACGGTCTCGTTCATTTTGAGCAAGTGGCCCTTCGCAATACTCCACATCAACTTCAGAAAGTCGATTGACAGCCTCTTTTCGAATCGGTGCCAAGCCAACGATATATGGCAAAATCCTACGCCGAAAAAAGCGAATCAATGGATTCTGATTCATCATGATTCGTAGCATCCTGCCGGAACCTTGTAAGACCGCAGCCCCAACCGGATGTCGCTCGCTCTGATAGGTCTCAAGAAGAGCCATCGATGCTTGTTCCTTTTCGACCATGGCAAGTTTCCACGAAAGGTTGACTGCGTCCTGAATACTTGTATTCATACCCTGCCCGCCTGCAGGACTATGAATATGTGCCGCATCACCTGCAAGAATAACTCGGCCGTGACAATAGCGATCGACCTGTCGCTCATTGATTCGAAATTCTGAAAGCCAATGTACTTTTGTTAGCTTCCAATCAAGACCTGATCGCGAGCAAAGCATGTGAAACATCTCTTCGCCTGTCGGATCACGCCGTGGTATTTCAGGATCAATCGGGCCTGCATCGGCAATGACACGCCAGACTCTTTTGCCATACGGGAACAGCCCAAGCAATCCTGCTGGTGCAAGAAACATTCGAATGCGATCCTCTGGACCGCTGTCTGCCAACTCAAGATCTGCGAGTAACCATCGCCGATCAATCGCTACCCCCGGGAACGTCACACCAAGACATTTGCGAACCGTCGAGTGTGCACCATCAGCACCAATAAGCCATGAAAATTGTCTCCGCTGGCCATCCGAGAAACACACGTCGACATGTTTTCTAGATACTGAAAAGTCTTTAACCGCCATCCCTCGTTCTACCTGCACACCACAATCAAAAAGTGCCTGAGTGAGAACTGCTTCTGTTCTGTTTTGTGGAATCAAGAGACCGTGCGGAAATTTCCCTCTATTAACACCAAAGTCAATCTCTTGAAGAACACTGCCATCTGCCTCGAATTGAATCCCGTGCACCGGTCTTCCGTGGGCAGTAAATCGTTCAACAGGAACAGACGGATGGAGGACTTCGAGCGATCGTCTCCAGAGCACTGCTGCTTTGGATAACTGCGAGGGCTCTGGTGCCGCATCAACTATACGAACATCAATACCACGACGTGCCAGTTCTATCGCAGTAACAAGACCAGTAGGTCCAGCGCCACACACAAGCACAGACATTGAGGTCTCCATAAACCAATCCCAAACGCAAGCACCCACGATATGCATCAGAGAACTGCATGCTGCTAACAATACACTCAAACCTATTCTACCCGAAACTACTGACCTCATTCAGTGATCGACTACCTCAATGACCCTTCGAAAAATATCAGGGGTTGAAGACGCGCTCGTTGGCGTGAGATATTCTAGGATTAAACGCTAAACTTTTTTCACGGACTTTGCCACAAGGAAATCTAGGGTCACACCATGGAAGCAACAAGACGTACATTTCTTCAAGCTGGCGCTGCCCTAGCTTCTGCTGGATTCAGTCGAAGTCCTACAATCGCCGCAGAAAAAAATTTCCAATGGCAAAACGGCCAAAGCCCATGGCCAATGTGCCTTGACACTGCAACACTTTCAAAAGATGTGCCACTCGAAAAAAAAGTTGACGTGGTTGCACACTCCGAATTTGATGCGATTGAACCTTGGGATCGTGAATTAGCTGCATATGAAGAAACTGGTCAATCTCTCAAGGAACTCGGAGCGAGTATTCGTGGAAAAGGCTTATTTGTTCCAAGCGTCATCGGCTTATGGGGAAGCCTGGGGAACACAAAAGAGGACTTCGAATCTCGTCTTGAAGAATATCACACCAGACTTCGCATGATTCGTGACATTGGCGCTGAACATGTACAAATCATTCCCGATTTAAAAAAACGAGAGACGTTTACGAAAGATGTTGGTGCCTGGTGTTACAGACGAATCAGTGAAATCGCACTAAATGAATATGGTCTCAAAACAGGCATCATCTTTCTCAATGCCGTGCCGGAACTCAAAACAATGTCTGATGCCGTTGATGTCGGCATGATGTCAGGATGGCCAGACCCAAAGATTATTCCTGACACCTATCACAATTTTCACGGCGGTACAGAAACAAATGCTTTACGAATGTTAAATCCTGAGGCTATCGCTATTTTTCAGTTCGCTGACTCACCCCAAGGACTCGAGCGACAAGACACCTGGTGTGATGAAAAGCGAGTCCTGCCAGGCGATGGAATTCTTCCACTGGTTGAACAACTGAAAATTCTTTATGAAATCGGATACACCGGATGCGTTTCCCTTGAACTCTATAACCCGATCTACCGCAAACGTGAGCCCAGAGAATTCCTCAAGGAAGCTCACCAAAAAACTCTAGGCGTTATTAAACAGGCCGTACCCCACGCATGAGAGTGGCTCTTGCTCAGGCATTCCTAAAAACACTTGAAGCAAGATCACTTTCATAACCAAAGATAAACTACGGTGTTTTATCTATTGAGGGAACTGATGCTTTCCGGCCTTTGCTGCCTCATACACTTCTCGAGTGTCCATCGCTGCCCCCGGGTCTCCCTGAGACCGCATCCACGCCTGTAACGCATCTTGAAGCTGGTTTACTATTTCTTTGTATTCTAATTGCCCGGCAAGATTCTTCATTTCGTACGGATCGTCAACTGAGTTGTATAGTGCGACAGCAGGACGTGTCGTAAAACGATTGATCAACTGATACGTCCTATCATCTTGCCAACAATCCCTCATCCATGTTGACCAGTATTTTCTTTCGATTTGATCTCGATCTGTCATTCCCATCAGATGCTTTTCGACATATGCATTCTGATATCTCAGATTCAGCACCAATCGATATGTACCGTCACTGATTGAACGGATCGGATAGGACGGTCCTTCAGGATAGTTGTTATGCAAACCAAACACATATTTTCGATTTGATGGCTTGCGGCCTTTGAGACTCGGAAGGAAACTCATGCCATCACACTTTTTCTGAATACTGGATTTACTTTCACCATTCACATCAAGCAGTGTCGGAACAACGTCGGCATACTGCACTAATGCATCGGTTCTACCTGGCTCGATCATGCCGGGCCACGACGCAATCAAAGCTGTGTGGACACCCGTATTCCAATTAGTCCATTTGTTACCCGGAAACTGTGAGCCCTGCTCCGATGTAAAAAGCACTAGCGTCTCATCACGCTTCCCAGTGGCATCGAGCACGCCAAGAATGTCACCCACTTGGCTGTCCATATATGTTATTTCCGCAAGGTAGCGTGAAAAACACGTTCGAGTCTCAGGCGTATCAGCAATATTTTCTGGTAATTTAATGGCTGCCGGTGGATATGCAGACGGATCACCCATGACCCAAGGGACATGTGGATCAACCAGCGCTACAACAAGACAGAATGGACCGCGAGAGTCTCGACCCATAAACTCTTTAATGCCATCAAGGCTATGTGTCTTTGTTGGGTTTTTGACGCAGCTTTTTTCAAAACCATCAACCATCTCAAAAGGAAAGACGGACTTTGGTTTAACATGAACTTTGCCGCTTATTCCAACACGGTATCCATACGGCTCTAAATACTGCGGAAGGCTACGTACTCCAGTACGACTTGAGGAGTGGTTGTACGCACTTCCGTTAGCAACTGGATATTTTCCCGTGAATAATTCAGAACGGCATGGTTGGCACATGGCTTCACAAAGATATGCCTGATCAAATACCAAACCATGTGCTGCCAACTGGTTAATATGTGGTGTCTGAGCTGTTTTTCCTCCGTAGAGTGGCAAATCGTTATAGGTGCAGTCATCAGCCATGATGATCAACACATTTGGGCTTTGCCGGTCGGCTGCTAAAACTACGAAACTACTGAAAAAAATGACTGCGACGCTAAGTGTTTTACTAATTGATTGCATGCAGGAGCCTCTTATAAGTCTTCCATTTTTCGTTCATTCCATCTTACGTTAGAGTACGTTGGTTACCACAATAGAAATTGGTTGAGAATCTGATACACCAACAGGCCCTTGAATTATGCGACTATGCACCCCGTATTTCTTTTGTAGTCTCTTCCTTAGTATGTATTTTCCTAATCAGTGTGCTGCAGAACAACCCACACCCATGAAACTTGAAAAACTCTACGAGGAACAGACTGTCTCTGTCGAAGAAGATGGTCACGACATTTCTTTTGGATATCGCCTCTTACGACCCGAGTCAGCAGACTCCGAGAAGAAGTTTCCTCTTGTCTTGTTTTTTCATGGTGCCGGAGAACGTGGATCAGACAATTTAAATCAACTCAAGTATTTCCCAGCGTGGATGACAGCCGATCCGCTTCGAAATAAATATCCGTGTTTCATTCTTGCTCCACAATGCCGAGAAGGCTATCGATGGTCAGCCGTAGATATGACAACAGACATGGAAGCTGCTCTGAAAGCTCTCGACCATGTCATCGAAACAGAAGCAATTGATACCGATCAAATTCTTGTCACTGGACTTTCAATGGGTGGTGCTGCAACATGGGAAGTTGCCATGCGAATACCTGACAGAATTGCTGCGGCAATTCCAGTCTGCGGCAAGAGTGAAGAACAATATGCTGAACTAGCAAAAGATGTACCCCTCTGGGTCGTTCATGGCGATGCCGATACAGTCATCCCGGTAGACTGCTCCCGCTCCATGGTCGCCGCTGTGAAGGAAGCCGGTGGTCATCCAAAATACACAGAACTACCAGACGTCGGCCATGATTCCTGGACCGCTGCATATCATGATAAAGAAATACTTGATTGGTTTTTCAAGCAGCACCGCTGAGGAACATGCTGCGGCAAAACACCCTGCTTTATTTTTCACGACCGGTTCTGTTCGACACTTTGAATGAGGCCATCACGAAGGGTTATCACGGTCTTCGCTCTCTCGGCAATATCTGGTTCATGGGTCACCATCACAATGGTTCTGCCCGTTTTATTCAACACATCAAGCAAGTCCATGATCTCATTGGATGTTGCGGTATCTAGATTTCCTGTGGGTTCATCTGCAAGTATCACATGAGGGTTATTGACTAATGCACGAGCAATTGCGACTCGTTGCTGCTGCCCACCGGAGAGCTGGCTTGGTCTATGGTCAAGACGACCAGCAAGCCCGACAAGTGTTGCGAGCTTGGTACTCAACTCCCGACCATCAGGACGAACCGGCACCTGATATGACAGCGGTACCATAATGTTTTCAACCACGCTGAGCTGCTGAATCAGGTTGTACGACTGAAAAACAAAACCAAGGTAACGACCACGAACCCGTGATACGTCTTCATCAGTCAGGTTCGCAACATCATGACCACCGAGCAAATACTGACCGGAAGTTGGTCTATCGAGGCAGCCGAGCAGATTTAAAAGTGTACTTTTCCCAGAACCTGATGTGCCCATAATCGCAACAAAGTCACCTTGCTTGAATTCAAAGGAGACACCCGCAAGCGCTTTGACATCCTGTCCGCCGAGTCGATAGACCTTGGTGACATCACGTACCATCGCAACGCGGACAGGTTCTGACACCTCCTCCTTTGTTTTACTCATGACGAAGTGCCTCGATTGGATCCATGTTGGCGGCCCGCCGCGCTGGGTAGATACCAAATACGATGCCAACACCGACTGAAATACCAAACGCTGCAATAATCGACCAAGGTGCTAGTCTCGGCTCAAGCTGATGAATTGTTGGTGGTAGTGTTAACCAGACATCAGGCATAAAACTTTTAATCGCAAACCGAACACCCTGAACGGTAGGGCCACAAAGAAAACCAACTGCGACGCCCAAAAGACCACCGGTACCAGAAAGCACAACCGTCTCCCAGAGAAACTGTTGAACAATCTCTCCTTTCGTTGCACCCAAAGCGCGCCTGACGCCAATTTCTCGTGTGCGCTCAGTGACCGTGGCAAGCATAATATTCATGATGCCAATGCCACCAACGACTAACGATATCCCTGCTATTAAAAGCAACAGTACGTTGAACATCATCCGCATCGTTTCGGCCTGCTCCAATAATTCTTTAGGCACAACAACAGCATAATCAACTGTTTTGTGATACCGCTCAAGCAGTGCACGAATAATATCAGCGGAGGCATCAACCGCTGCCACATCATCTACAACAGCAGTAATTTGATTCAGTTCGATAGTTTCGTTCTGGAAAGTACCTCCACGCACAGTGATCACACGATCACCTATCCGTTTTTGAAACGTATTAAGCGGAATATACACATCACGGTTGTACTGCCTCGCTGAAAAACTTCCTCCAATAGCAGCAGCTGCTGTTCGGTCTTGCGCAACACCGACAACAACGTAAAACTCGGTACCAATCTGAATGGCTCGACCAAGAGGATCTTGGATCGGAAATAATCTTTCAGCAACGTCATGTGCCAATACAGTGACATTTTCAAGTCCTCGTAGATCTGATGCAACAAGCGGTCGACCCCGAGCGACGGGAAGACGGTTGATAGAAAAATATTTAGGAGTGCAGCCGATTACCTGGGCTGGAACAACGTATTCATCACGACGCACATCTCGACTAATTTCTCGCATTGGTACTGCTGCAGAAATTGTTGGAATATTGGTAATGATACGGTCATAATCTGAGCGCAATAACCCGTAGGCAATCCCGGAACGACTTCCGCTGTCACTGTTGGCTTCTTCTGATGGTTTGATCGTTCGAATGATTATGCTTGTTGCACCAAGATCTTTAATTTGTTGCTGCGCTTGATAACTCACCCCTTCGCCCATAGCAACGAGCCAAATCACAGCAGTCACACCAATAAGAATGCCCAAGACGGCAAGTGCTGAACGAAGCTTATGAAGCATCAGGCTGCGGAAGCCAAGCTTGAGTTGCTGAATGACGTTCATGCGTCGATTTCACTCTCTCCAGGGTCGAACTGTCATAAGAACTGCCTATCTATCACGTATACGGCATGCACTTTTGAACTATTCTTTTCTTTCAGGCCGACCCGACCACTCCGAACGCTGTTCTTGTTCACGTGAAAGCGATGCTCCAAGCACTTTTTCAGGATTTAAGAATACCTGTTCGCCTTCCTCAAGCCCCTGCACGATCTCTACAAACCTATCATCACTTTTTCCAAGCATCACAACTCGTCTTTCAAATCCCTCTCCATCTCGTACAGCACAAACAAATTCTTCTCCGTCTTCGATCACTGCAGCAACAGGCACTGCAATCACATTTTTAAGGTCTGAAACAATAATTGTTGCCTCAGCAGTAAACCCAGGCCTGAGGGTTTCAGAATTCTCATTAATTCGTACGCCAACAATATATTTTTTTGCTGTTGAGAACCAGTTTGACTCTGGTCGATTTGCGACTGACGTCACCACACCTGGAAATTTCAGATCCTGCACTCGCACAATCGCAGGCATTCCTAGTGTAATCTCATCTACTTTCGACTCATGGACCTCTACATCTGCTCGCATTTTTGTGAGATCAGGGAGCTGCAAGATAACCTGCCGCTCTTTCACAGAGGTGCCTTCTTTAATTTCAGTCTCACGATCTCTTGATCTAGAGTTTGCATAAATGACCAGACCGTCTTGCGGCGCTTTGATGGTGCACTTAAGAAGTTCGCCCTCGAGCCTCTCAAGTTTGATCTGCTCAAGTTCAAGAGCAGCTTTTTCACTCGCAAGACGGGCTGCTGCTGAATCACGCATGCTTTCAAGCTCGGTGATTATCTTTGGCTTTGTGTACGTCGTAAGGACTTCAAGTGCTATGTTTGCAGTACCAAGATCAAGGCTTGCTCGTGCTACAGCTGATTTCTGTGCTTCGAGTTGCTGTGGGGTTATATAGCCCTTTCGAAACATACGTTGCCCATACGCAAGTGTATTTTCTGTTGCCTGAAGTCGTTCTGTTGCAGCAGTAACATTGGACTCCGCAGTACGAAGATCTTTTCTGAAGAGACCCTCCCGATATTCTTCAACTGCAATTTTTGCAGCGGCGTGATCTTTATCCGCCTGAATCATCAGGGCTCTCGCTTTTTCATAAGCAATTTTTTGAGCAGTCGCATTTTCAGATAAGACTGAAGCATCGAGTTTGACAATGTCCATTCCCTCGGTTACTCGATCACCATCGTCTACAAGCCAGATAATCGTAGCGCCACCAGCTACATCACATGTAATGTCAACATTTTCATCACTTACTAAACTTCCTTCTTCAGTGACGGTGATTTTAAGATCCTTTTTTTGAACGGTATACACAGACAAACCTGTAAGGTCGGCTGCTTGATTCGCATCTGGTAAAAACTCAAGAAGGCGTGGAGCAAGAAATACAGCTACGAGAAAAAGCGAGACAAACAAGAGGAACCATACCCACCCTCGCCGAGGGCTTTTCCCTACAGGCTCCTGCTGGGCTGTCGGATTTCCCAACAGATCTGCGATAGCGGCTGCATTCGTAGTAGCCGTTGGTTGTTCGAGTACTGATTTTGATGATGCTGAACTATCCACAAATGAGCCAATTCGTACTGGGGAAAACAGGGTATTTTTCTATTCCACTATGTTGCTTCGCTCAAGTTTCTCACACAGTTTTTTATCTTATAAGAGATATCGAAAGCCACTGCTGATTCAACCATAAAGAACCATCACTTTAAAAATGATGGTATCAAATCTGCCCACGGCTGATCCTCCTTAGTTTCTGCAGACGCCGGAAGTACATCCTTATTCTTTGTTTGATTATTGCTTTCAGATTCCGACTCTCCTGAATTCAATGGCATTGCTCGAGCAATGATGCTCGGCAGAATCCCTGGTGCCTCGTGCACTTTCATTTCTGCATCTCCAGGTAACGGTGGCGGTGGGTCGATTTCTTCCAGATGATCGAGCCACTCTTGAGGCACTGGCGGTGGGAGAGGCATCTCCTCGTTACTTGTACGGCTACAGTCCGTAAAGGGTTTATCGATCCACACACCATGTTCATCAAGATTCATGACACCAAGTTGGTAGGCGAGTGATGCTCGTGTTGCATAATAATTAACCCATATGCTTGTCAGGGCATCCTGAGAACTCCGGAGATCATTAAAAGCATAGATGAGATTGAGCGTTGCAGTCGGTGCCAGCTGGCCTGCTGCTATGTCAACAATCGGGATTGATCCATCAGCACTCGGCGGTGGAGGTGGGGGTGCTGGTTGACTGAGACTCAATCGTGTCTGATCCACTCGGCGAATGGCAATAATCACTGCTCGGCGCTGGGTCTCGAGGTTTCTCTCGTCCAATTCGAGTTGTCGTAACAATTGCCGGATCGAAAGCTTAATTCTATCTTCATACCGTATCTGCTGACGCCTTACCTGCTGATAATCAAGAATCGCTTGCCTAAAGTTATTGCGCTCGATTAATCGAGTCAGAGGTGCATCAAACCGAAGCCGACCACCCATTTCACCAGTTGGTGCACGGAAGCGAGCTGGGTTATTGCCTGTTGTACGTAGATTACCATCAATCTCAAGATCGAGGCCGGCAAGTAATGACATAGCATTAAATTGAATGAGCCGCCACTGATCGACTAACGCAGCACGATTGTTCATCCAGTCCAGCCGATTCGCACGTGATATTTCAAATGCGATATCCGGGTCAATTCGTTCAGGCTCAATTGCAATTGCCTCAACACGCGCACGCGCCTGGATAAGTGACATCTCATCAACAGCTGAAGCAATTTCTGAAACCAGTCCAACGACTGCATCCGCAGTCTCCCGAAGATTCTCTGGTACAAGTGCCTCACCAAGAGCTTCAATTTCTTTTTCGTTTGTCTCAATTTGCTTGAGAAGGCGCTCAAGATCATCGTTGAGGAGCCGCATCTCACGGGTGAATGTTTCTTTTTCTGTTGGACGCATACGACTGATTCGGTATGTCGCATCTGCATCAACACGCTGAAGATCTGACAAAACATCAACAGCTTGCAACTCAACTTGATCTCGTAAGAGATCAAGTTTTTCAAGTGATGCTTTGATCAGCGATTGATCCGCCTCGGCCAGCAGCCGTTCAGTATCTTTGAGTTCTTCTTTTGAATCAGCCGGAGGCTGTAATACTGACTGTTCTTTTTTTATTGAAACTTCTTTTTCTGTGTCCCCAACAACATTTCCCTGACCTTCCTGATTTATTGGAGCTGGCAAAAGGAGTGGGTCTGCGGGCTGTTTCTCCACTGCGGGAGGCACCAACTCAAGTGCTGCAGGATCGTCGTTTATAGAATCCTGCCGGGGATCATCGACTTCTTTCAGCGGCTCTTCGGCACCAAAAGAATATGTTGCCAGAAAATCACCTATACCATTCTGCAAAGCCTGCATCTCCGGACTGATAAATTGAAATGGTTTGATAAATGTTTCATCAAGGGCCATTGCTGTATCTGATGGAATATTCAAAGTATTCACTTTAAATGTTTCGATCTGGTTCGCGAGTCCAGTCTTCGCCTGAAGAAGGGTGGCACGGCTCGTCTCCACGCTCTGGCGCAATTGATCAACCTGCTCAACACCCACAAGGCCAGCCTCAAGATTAGCATCCAATTGAGCAAGAGCTCTCAGCTGTGCAGCAAGATTCTGCTCCTGATTTCGTATCTGTTGGCGGGACTGCAAAATCCCAACAAATCCCCCTAACTTGGCTGCACCACCACCAGCAAAACCGGCTCCTCCAGTTCCACCACCTGCGGTTTGCAAGCCGTTTCCCTGCCCGCCGAAGAAAGCGCCACCGATATTTCCAAAACCACCGACCCCTGTTCCTGAGAATCCTGCAAACCCAGTACCACCAAAAAAGCCACCTCGTCGCTGCAAACGTGGTGGCTGATTACCACCAAAAACAACCTGGAGATAAAAACCCTGTCGGTAAAATTGAAGTTGGCGTAAATTTGCCAAAAGTGTTCGTTCAACAATAGTAAGTGGTTCAAGTGCAACAGAACGACCAGAATTCTGGAGCAAAGGTTGGATAAATGTAAAATCAACCAACGAAACGTTGGCGTATTGATTTGGTCCAGAAAACGTCCAGACCACAGAATTGACTAATCCAACAACGAGCTGACCAGCTGTGGCTAGGTATCGCCGTGCTTGTAAATTTGTATCCGTACCCCATTGCGTAATTTGACCAGACGGATTTGAAGGGCCACGGTTACGATATGACGTTGTATTACCACCATAGAATTGAACATCGAATTTGAAGCGTTCTGTGCTCACATCAAGGGCGGATAAATACAATGTCTGCAATTGATCCCACCAACTAATTGAGTTGAGATATGCCAATCGCATGGCAGATTTACTGCTCAATTCAATCGCACCGGATTCGGTGATATCAACAACTTCACAAAGTCGAGATCGCCAGTCTGGGTTATCGAGTGTTGTACGGTCACCATTGATGTGCCATCGATTAAAACCATGCTTGCCATCAACGCAATGCATATAGCGATGCGACGTTGGATCATCTGGCGGCATCGGTGGAAAAATTTGATTGTATGGATCATAAAAACGACTTCGTTTATCTGATCGTACGTTGTAATCAAAGGGCACTTCCCACCTCGGGTCACACGACTTCTCCTTCAGTAACGCATCAACTTCCCGATCAGCCTGAAGGTAATAGCGGCCGCGCGAACACCCCGCGAGGGCGGCAGTGAAAACCACTGCAACACCCAAACGTTTGAACCACATCTCTACGCGCGACGATTTCATAGTGACGCCTCGCGGGGGAAACGGGCGCTCTCGTGACTGGTAACCACGACTCCCGTGCACTGGGATTGAACGTGCTACCTTATTGTCGAAATCGACCAAAAAGTGTCACTGACTTTAACGAAAAATAGGGATAGGTATTTTAGAGTATTTATATGCTCTGGGAAAAACAAAGCCGTTCAGGCCGCAAGGTCTATCCAGCCGATACATATTACCGGTGAGGTGCGTGTAGAGAGAGCACATGCACCATTCCATAAAGGACAGGTATGTTTCAAAACCGTATGAATTATCCAAATATAGTGGGTATTGTTCTTTGCTGTGCAATTGCATTGCTGAGCTTACGGAATCTCTCTGCTGAAATTGGTTTAACGAGCCAGCCAGAACCACTTGGGTATCCTTATTCGGTAGATGATCCAGCTGATACCATCGCGGAGGAGGAGGCTGGTAGTATTTGGCCTCCAGCCAAACGGGCCGATGACCTTCAAGTTCCTGCTGGTTTTGATCCAGTACGAAGTACTGGATTTTCTGAAAATCCCAAAGAACTGCTTTCGTGGTTCAAAGAACCAGCTCCTGCATCCTGCTGTGACAGAAACATTGTTGACCGACTATGGATGGGACCCGGTGAACTTGCCTACCATAAGGCCCCAAACCACAAACCGTGTACGCGAGACCACACGCGTGTTTTTCGTACCGAGTTTCCTGGCCGTCTCTGGTTTTCAACTGAATATCTCATCTGGGCCACCACCGGCCAGGCTATACCTCCACTCATAACAAGCAGTCCTTTTGTCCCCATAACAACTGCTGGCATTGGTGTGCTTGGGCAACCAACAACAAGCACTCTTTTTGGAGGAACCAGTTTTGATGGACCCATGCGATCTGGTGCACGACTCACAGCTGGCTTCTGGTTCACACCACAGGAGGATCGCGGTATTGAAGCATCTTGGTTTGGACTGGCTATTACGAAAAAGTCGTTTAACCTTTCAACGACCGGTGGGAACCCTTATCTAGCACGTCCCTATATCGATGCCAATACTGGACAACCAGCAGCCGTTGTAATTCCAAAACCAGGTCTCCAACCTAGCACAAATCCAACACTCCTTGATCAGACAGCTGATGCTGCACTTCGTAGTCAGTTTGGAAGTGTTGACGTTTTATATCGATATAACACAACAAAGGGAGAAGATTTTCATAGACGCTATTGGGCAGGTGGTTTTCGATATTTGATGCTCGAGGATCAACTTGCAGTGAA
>Ga0233432_10002936_pt1 | contig 15685 bp, 11 predicted proteins | sample SI_122_August201_6_FD_179870 | JGI IMG/M metagenome (GOLD analysis project Ga0233432, IMG submission 179870) | Seawater microbial communities from Saanich Inlet, British Columbia, Canada - SI_122_August2016_10_MG | ecosystem: Environmental > Aquatic > Marine > Inlet | place: Canada: British...
GAAATGGCTGAAAATTTAGGTGGCGATATCTAAACGTTACGGAAGGCCGCAAATCCCTCCCTCTTCTAACTTCTCTTTGTGATCAGAGAGTGACAGATCGATTCTAAAGTTCCTCCTGATTGGAAGAAGCCGGTCCTCCACAGAACCCCTCTCACCTTGAAGAAAGTCCAATCATCAAACAATGCCCCACCCACATTTACCCCATCCTCCATCTGATTAATCATGGGAATAACCCGCTTTCAAAAGGTCGAAAAACGACACCTTATCGAGCTCGGTGAAGGGCGTCTCGCTCTAGCTGTTGGACTTCACATCATCCACGAGGTCACCAGCTCTCAGGCTTTTGCGGCTCTCGAAAAAATGGACATTCCGGTGCACCGCCCCCAAAACACCTTTGCAGTGACCGACCACGTCGTGAACACCGGAGGAAAGAGTGATCCCAACGACCTGATGGACGAGATCCTCATTAAAACACTGGAAGACAACTGCTCAAAACATGACATCACCCTCTACGGTCAACACAATGGCCTTCAAGGCGTGTGTCACGTTGTGGCTCCAGAGGTTGGACTCACAAGACCCAACACAACGATCTTTTGTGGGGACTCTCACACCTCCACCCACGGAGCATTTGGAGCCATCGCCGCAGGCATCGGCACCTCCAACGTCCGCGATATCCTAGCCACCGGCTCCCTGCTGAACTACACCAGCCCTCGTCAGCTCAAAGTTGAGGTCAACGGTGACCTCGCCAGTCACCTCAGTGCAAAAGACATCATTCTCTATGTCCTTTCAAAAGTCGGCAATGAGTGGGCCACCGGCGGGGCTGTCTTCTTCACAGGTGACACCATTCGCAATCTCTCAATGGAAGGCCGAATGACCATCTGCAATATGACCATTGAGATGGGTGGCCGTTTTGGTTACTGCGATGTTGACGAAACCACCTTTTCTTGGTATGAGAAAAACAGAGATTTCTTTTCTTCTGGGGATCTCACCGAAGAACTGAAACAGGATTGGGTCTCTCTCAATACGGATGCAGATGCAACTTACGATGACGAGCTCATCATTGATGCCGCCGACATCCAGCAGATGGTCTCCTATGGGCTGACTCTGAACGAAATCATGCCCATCTCAGGCAAGACGACTGAAATAGGCGGAGTACTAGGAGCTAGAGCTCACCTTGAAGTTCCCGAAGGCACTCCCGCCAGCGAGATTGCCTTCGACCACGCTTTCATTGGCTCCTGCACCAATGGCCGACTCGAAGACTTTGAGGCTGCCGCCAATGTCATCCGCCTTCATGGGGGGAAGATCAGAATCAAATCAGCTCTTGCGGTTCCAGGATCCATTGAAGTCAAAAGAGACTGTGAAGAGAGAGGACTCGACAAAGTTTTTACCAAAGCTGGCTTTGAATGGAGAGACCCTGGATGTAGCTCATGCCTAGCCATGAACCCCGATAAGTTCGACGGTCGCGTCGCCTCTTCCACTAACCGAAATTTCCCCGGTCGACAAGGCCCAAAATCCAGAACCTATTTGATGAGTCCTGAATCTGTAGCTCTGTGCGCCCTTGAGGGAAAAATGATCGATCTCAAATCCTTCTACGACAGCAAGGGGGAATAACTATGAATCTGACTGGCAACATCACGCGGTTTCTGGAATCCAATACCGACACCGACGTCATCATCCCCGCTCGCTTCCTTAAGCGCACCGCTCTGGATGGTTTTGAGCAATTCGCTTTCTTCGAAAAGAAATACGACGCCAGCACCGTCTGCGAACCCACCATAGAAGCCAAAGATTACGTCTTCGATTCTGTCTCCCACAACCCAGCTTGCCCCCTTAATCACCCAAACTGTAAAGATGCCACTTTCCTACTCACATGGGAAAACTTTGGTTGCGGAAGCTCCCGGGAACATGCCGTTTACGCGTTGAGAAATTTCAAGGTGATCATCGGAAGTGCTCCTGAAGGAAAATCTGCTTTTGCAGACATCTTTCGAGACAACTGCAGACAAAACCTCATCTGGACTCCTGTCATCTCTCCAGAAGACCACACACGTCTCAAAGAAGTTCTCGAGACAGAACTTGAGAACAGCAGCGTGGACATGGTTCTTGATGTTGCAGCGTCTACCCTCGCCACCAAGAGCGGCTCCTTCTCATGCTCTTTTGATCTTCCTGAGCATCATCGCAATTACCTTCTTGCCGGCTTGGATGCCTTTGAAAAAGCGCGCCAAGAAATCAGCAGCCACCTCCACAAAATTGAAGACTGGGAAGGAGGAAACGCTCCCGTACTCAGCTCCTCACCTAACGCCTCTCGCTAAAGAATACCTTTAAGGGGCTTCTTGGAGAAGCTCATTAACCAGATCGAGAATCTCCCCGGAGTTCACGGGTTTCTCAAGCACCTTGATGGCACCCATGGAATAAAGGCCAAATTCTGCGTCTTCGTCCATCCTGTTTCCGGTGACAACCACTAGGTGGAAATCGTTCATCTTTCTTTCCTCACTGAGCCGGACCATCCAGCCCTGACCGTCCAGTTTTGGCATATTAAGATCAAGCAAAACAACCTGAGGATGATAAATCATGAGGTCTTCCCACGCTGCCTCTGGATCGCTATATGAGCGTATGTTTGCAGGAACCTGAGAAAGCACCGCCTCCATCAGGTTAAGCTGAACGGCTTCGTCATCGATCAGAAAAACTGTCTTCATATCCTCACTCATTTCCTAATCCAATAACGGCAGGGAACTGATACCCTTATCTACATTGACAGAACTCCCAGATATCTGTTCAAGCAGACAAACGATCGCATTCTCATGATCTCTATTCATCCACACGAACTGTAGCCCGTAAGTTCCTTCATCATCTTCCTTCTGCCAAACGACTTGGCAAACAGCTTCAATGTCTTGGGACAGAAATAATTCAGCATCTCTCAAATCAAATTGAAATTTCACAAGAGATCCAATCAGAAGCGGAACAGAACATCTTTCAATACGAATCCCACTAACGGAAAGATTGGTCAGCCTGACGTTGTCTTGTGAGAGACCAGTGTCCACCCAAGTCAGGCTGCCTCCGAAATCAACGTCATGGCGTAGGTCTCGACGATCGGCGCTATGATTGAGATAGTGGTTCAAATCCTCAAGGAAGTCGAGATGCAAAAGGTCCTTCGCTGGAAATTTTCTCAAGTAACGACTGCGCACCGCATAATCGATCGCGAGAATGTCAGATGGGTTCTGTCGCTGCACCTGATCAAAAACACCATGAGCCTTATCAAACTCATGAGATTCATAAAGGTTGATCCCCTCTTCCAGTAGAGACTGGCTCGCCTTCTTCAGTCCAGCGTTTTGATCCTGATCAAAGATCTCAAATATCTGAGTCACCTCATGCTTGCCTCGCACTTTTAGGGACATCACTTTACGAATAAGGTGCTGGTCTCCTTCGAGGCATTCCATAACGGTGTCCGTTATAAGAATCTGCGCACGAAATCTTTTGGTTAGCTCCTCAACCCGCGCAGCCAAATTCACAGAGTCACCAATCACGGTCGAATCAAGGCGATTCCTAGAACCGAGGGCACCGATGATCACATCACCACGGTGTAACCCGATACCAAGCACGATATCCGTTACATCTGGTCGCTCTGTATTGAATAGTTTGACCTCGCGCTGCATACTAACGGCAGCCTCAACAGCGTTGTGCGCAGAAGATTCTCCTTCGAAAAGAGCAACAATTCCGTCACCCACAAATTTATCGACGAAACCTCCATTCTCTTGGATGCAGGGTTCGATCCTTCTCAGGTACTCATTCAAAAATTCAAAGGTGCGCTCTGAACCAAGGCCTTCGGAAAGTTGGGTGAAGGACCTGATGTCCGCAAAGAGCATGGTCATGGTCTGTTCCTGAGAGAAGCCAGACTTGATTGTTCCAGCTCCTTCGACCTTCATCAGCTGCAAAAACTGCTTAGGAACAAAGAGCTCAAATCCGGCATTCAGACGCTCCGTTTCTTTATTGGCAGTGATCAGTGCTTTATTCAACCTCACCATGGTGTTCTGGAACTGTTTCTTTTCCGTCACATCCTCACGAATGGACAGAAAGTTGATCGTTTCTCCGCGCTCATTCTTGATGCACGATATCTGAGTTGATTCCCAAATAAGCTTTCCCTTTTTTGTCTTATTGCAGATTTCACCTTTCCAGTCTTTACCTGCCAAGAGTGTTCCCCACATTGCTTCATAGTAACTCTCGGGGTGTTCCTCAGATTTCAGGATTCGAGGATTTTCGCCAATCACTTCCTCACGAGTGTAGCCCGTGACTTTGCAGAAGCGTTCGTTCACATACTCAATTTTGCCCTGAATATTCGTGATAATGATGGCCGCAGAAGACTGTTCCACCGCCATGGAAAGGCGATGGAGTTCAAAGGCAGATTTTTTCTCCTCAGACACATCGCGCAGAGTTCCAAAAAGAAACGTAGGATTAACTCCCTCACCGGTATCAGAATCATGAATCGCTCTAATGATCTTTTCCCCCGAAGCTGCATTAAAGCGGTATTCAACGGTATTCGGTTTACCCTCTCGAAGGGTCTTGTCCCACGACACTAGAATTTTTGGCAAATCATCGGGGTGTACTCGTTCCTTGAACCAGTCTTCCCGAGGATCGGTGACATCTTCCGGCGAGACTTCCAAGATCTCATAGAGATTTGAAGACCATATCGAAACACGGGTGTCCAGGTTTCTCCTCCAGCTCCCCATGCCCGCCATCGCCTGAGAACGAGAGAGAAGATTCTCATGAAGTTTGATGGACAGTTCTGCCTCCTTCAACTTCTGAATTCGCTCCATCGAGTCCAAGGTCTTCTGGACGACAGGGCCCAGCATATCAACAAAACCTTCCCCTTTGATGAGATAATCTCTGGCTCCGGCCTTCATATATCCAACAACGGATTTAGCATCGTCCGATGAAGACATCACCACCGTCGCCACCTCAGGGCGCCTTTGGAGGATTTCCGTCATCACTTCGAGGCCAGTCCCGTCAGGCAACATGTGATCCAACAGCAATAGAATCGAACCAGGGCCAATCGTATCGAGAGTTTCTAACGCAGAGCTTCGATCATGGGCCGTGAAGACAACAACACCAAGTTTTTTCAGACGAACTCTGATGAGGAGCACCATGTCATCATCGTCATCAACGATGAAGACCGGTGGGTGATTTTTACTCCCCTCAACCATGAGCCAGCTCCTCCTCGCTCTCTCTCTGATGCACACGAATCAGAGACTTGACCTGTTCACAAGTTTTACAGGCCAAAGCAGCTTGAGCCAGCTCCCGGCACTCCTCCACCGTCTTCTTCTGAACTAATTCTTTAAGGCCAGGAATACTTCTAAATGGCACACTGAACTGCTGAACTCCAAGCCCAATAAAAAGAGGCAATGCCATAGGGTTCGAAGCCACCTCTCCACAGAGGCACACTTCTTTATTATGCTTCTTTGCCAAAGCACACACTCTGTTGACCATCTTGATAAGAGCTGGGTGAATCGGAGAGAAGTAACGAGACACATCCTGATTGTTCCGATCGGCAGCGAGGGTGTACTGAGTCAGGTCATTGGTTCCCACACAGAAGATATCGAAATTCTCCACAATGTCTTCAAAACGCTCAACAACCCCAGGGACTTCAACCATGATTCCATGTCGCACCTTTTCCAATTCGAAGCCATCGCGAGCGAGCTCTTCTTCAAACTGACGGACCCTGCCCATGATCTCCTCCAGTTCATCCATCCCATTAACCATGGGAAAGATAATACTCGTCTGACCATGAGCAGCCCTAGCCATCGCTCGGTATTGCGATCGAAATAGATCTGGCTGAGCGGTTAATAGGCGCATCGACCGCATCCCCATCGAGGGGTTCTCCTCTCTCTCAGACTGCCCCCCCACCAGCTTGTCCCCACCAATATCCAACATTCTGAAAACGATCGGGCGACCAGCGAAGGCTCGGGTTATCTTTTGGTATATTTGAAACTGCTCTTCTTCATCGGGAAGGTGTCCCATGCCAAGAAAAGCCACCTCAGACCTAAAAAGCCCGATTCCATCTGGGCCATAAGTGAGTGCTCGATGAGCCTCTTTGGGCATGTTCAAATTTGTTTTGATCTCGATTTCATGGCCACACCGAGTCGTAACAGGTTGATGCAAGACCGGAGCATCTCGATGAAGCCGGCGATTGGCTTCAATCTTTTCCAGATCTTTCTGATTCGGATTGAAGACCACTGTCTTCTGATCGATATCCAGCAACACCCTCTCTCCGTCAGGAGCTTCAGGGAAATGCGGGAGCTCTGTCAGTGAAGGTATGCCGAGAGACTCCAAAAGAATCTGTGAGTGAGATGATGAAGTACCTTCACGACAGATAATGCCCAAGACTCCGCTCTTATGAAAAAGTAAAACCTGCGAAGGAAATAAGCTCTGAATCAGCACCACCCTCCCCTTTAAGGTTTGCTCGTATTGGCTCTCTCGGTGAATGATAAAGAGAATCTCTTGGACCAACTGAATCTTCAGATCCACGAGGTCCGTGATTCGACTGCGAATCATTTCATTTTTCACTTTTTCAAGCCGAAGAATGAAATCTTTAAAAAGGTTTTCGAGACAGATTTCTAGGCCCATCCCCTGTGCATTATTGCTGAGAAACCCTTCAATGAAGTTTGGGTCCTGAAGAAAATAAATTTGAAATTCAACAATACCCTTTTCGTTGTCCTCCTTGATCAGGCTCATCATTTCAGACAACTTAATCTCAAGGGCAGAGATCGCTCCTCGAAAGATTTCTTCATTTCTTACAGGGTCAAAAACGGGAATCGACAGCCCCGACTCATGGTAATGGGTGTAGTTGACCAGTTCTCCTGAAATGGATTCCCCCGAGTGCAGCTGGGCAGACAATTCTGAGCGCTCTCCCTGCTCAAACCTTGGAAGGCTGTCGTTGTGGGATGACGTGAACTCTTCTACCGAGGCCTCCATACCTCCGAGCAGATGGTTGGACCACCGAACAGCATCCTTCAGTTCATCGGCATGAAAATCACCCGCAAGATTGAGGCCATACTTCTCATAGATCGGCTGCAGGTTCAGCTGAATCGCTCTTAGGGAATGGAGAATTCGATAGTAGGAATAACTAGTAAAAAAAAGGATCACTAGAAGACCAACGACCAGCGAAAGCCAAAAACTACCACCCATCCCGTAAACGAGGTAGGGTAAAAGCATCGCAAGGGCAAAAGAGCCCAGCAGCTTCCATTTGATGCTCAAATCCATGGGGGTGGCATTCTAACGGAAATGATTTCAAGTCAAAAGGTCAGCCCAACATTAAACTTCTGTTTTTTAAATATTTATGTCAAAAATGACGAGGCTCGACCATCAGCTCCAAGCCTTAGGTTTACCCTCAATGGCCTACAACGAAGACGTCACCGATTCCTTCGCCGGCAGGGTTCCCCCACAGAACCTTGAGGCAGAGCGAGCCGTGCTTGGAGCTATGCTCGTTAACGAAGATGCCTTCCACGACATGCTCGAATTACTGGAGGCCGATCAGTTTTATGCCCCCAGTCATCGCAAGATTTTTAACGCCCTGAGGCAAGTCCAACCCCAAGGAAAACCTGGCGATGCTGTCATTATTATGGAAACCCTCAAAGAAAATGGTGAACTCGAGGCCGTAGGCGGCGCAACCTACCTCGGAGACCTCACCACCGATGTGCCGAGTGTTCGCAACGTCGCTCACTGGGGAAGCATCGTCAAAAATCAGTTTCAACTGAGAGAACTCTGCCGAACGACGTCTCTCTTAACAGAAGAAATCTTCAATGGCTGTTCTGTCGAAGAAGCTTATGAAAAAGCCGAATCTGACATCCAAAAACTCGCTGATGGCCGACTTCAGAGCACAGGGGAAAACTTCTCCGATATGCTCGACAGAGCTTTTGAAGATTTCAACCAACGTCTTCACGGAGAGACCGAAGAAGAGGGCCTGATCCCTCCTTGGCCCTCCCTTCGTCGTTACATTCAAGCCTTTCGTGGTGGAGAGATGATCGTCATCGCTGCTCGGCCCTCTATGGGAAAAACGAGCTTTGCCCTCAATCTGATGATCGACATCGCGACCCACCAACAAGCACCAACCATCATGTTCTCTCTGGAAATGCAGGCCATCCAAATCACCAACAACCTCCTCTGCATCGATGCTGGGATGGATGGAACCAAGTGGAAAAAACCCAACGAAACCCTCAGCGAGAAGGAACAAAAGAATATTTTTCATTCTGTTGAACGCCTCAGAAAAGCGAAGATCTTCATCGACGACGACCCTGAACTCAAACCTTCGGCCCTGCGTGCCAAACTCCGTCGCATGAAGCGAGAGCATGGCTTAGGAGCAATCATCATCGATTACATCGGGCTGATGAAAGACGACCCCGGAAACCTTTCTAAGCAAGACGGAAGAACTCAGGAAATCTCAAACATTTCTCGTCAATTAAAGGCTTTGGCCAAAGATTTCGATGTGCCTCTCTTCGCCTTAGCTCAGCTCAATCGCTCCGTCGAAAGTCGTTCAGAGAAAATTCCACGCATGTCAGACCTGAGGGAGAGTGGAAGTATTGAACAAGATGCCGACGTTGTCGCTCTCATCAACCGACCGGAATATTACAGTATTGACCAGAATAACCCCATCCGCCCAGGAGAGGCTGACATCATCGTCGCCAAGAACCGTCACGGCGATGTTGGCACAGCTGAATTGATATTCGTAAAAAAGATGATGACCTTTAGGGAAAAAGATTCCTCAGACTGAAGTCTTCATCTGATAGGTCGAGAATCTGACCTCATACTTCTCTTCCAAGTCCCACCGTGTCGCTGCCCCCTTGGCCAGCACCTAAGGTCCCCTAGCCTTTTCTCTTCGCCAGCTGCTGAATCAACAAAGCCATGCGATCCAGTTTTGCGTTCATGAGGTTCATGTCTATGCGGAGTCCCTCAACTTCTTTTCGAAAGGACGACAGCTCGACAACTTCTTTGCGAGGGCGACCACGTTTTCCCTTTTCAACCACAACCCCCTTATCCTTTCGAGGTCGGCCACGCTTAGGCTTGCCCTGACTCTCCGATCCTGCTGGGGGCCTGCCGACCCTAGCGCCTTCTCTCTCTCGACGAATCTCGATCATCGACTCTTCTTTGAGAAGCCGCTTGTTTTTTCTCAAAAGCTCTTTGAGCTCCTTCAGGTCAGCCTTAGCCTCAGTCAGTTTATTATTGATCTTCTTCCGCTCCGGACTCCGGGCCTTGTGTTCCTTTTGAGCATCCTTCAGACTCGTGATGATCTTTCTCAGGTTCTCTGCTCGAGACTCCTGTTTTTGAATCATCTCAAGGTAGTCAGAAGTAGATGGCATTTTCTTTATAATCCTAAAGCAATATTCTGAGGGCTGACCCTCCTTAGAAAGCCATCTTAATTTCAGAACCTGAAAATCACGATGAAATTCTGCGAGCCAGGAGGATCAATCGAGTTGAGTTCTCTTCATAAGAACCACCAGACTCATCTCCGAACACCTCCAGAATTTCAGCCCCACATTCTCTGAATGCCTGCTTAAACCAATCCAACCCATAGAGCTTTACCCTCTCACGGTAGGACGTGATCAAGTCTGCCTCGCGACGAATCTCAACATCTTTCACAACCGCCTCCCTTTCAGGCATGACTGTTTTTCGAGAACGCATGGTCAGGTCTCCCGACACCCTTTCTTCCCAATCCGAGCCCTCTACTTTTTCCGCGTTGAGGAAGTCCAGATAGAGCATTCCTCCAGGCTGTAAACATCTCACCATCCCACCCAACGCCTGTAGATTCTCCTGATCACTCTCAAAATACCCAAAGCTGGTGAACAGACTCAGGACACGTGAAAAGGCCATCTCAAAAGGAAGCTCGAGCATGTTGCCTCTAACCCAACGCCCTGCTCCGCCATCCTCCTTGGTCGCCATCGCGAGAAGTTCTTGGGAGTAGTCTAGTCCGTGAACGGTGTAGCCCCGGTCCCTCAGCAGGCGTGTGTAACGTCCTGTTCCACACCCACAGTCTAGAATAGGCCCAGATGCACCCTTGAGTCTTGCCAGAGCTTCAATGTGGGGGAGGTGCTTTCTCGCCTCAACATCATTTCGATGTGCGTAAAGATGAGTGTAGTGCTCTCCAAAGGCCGCCTTGAACCAGGGTTCAGGCACGTGCCTTCAATCCTTCTAAAGCTAAGGCACACACACCGTGGCAACTTCTCTCACGAACGTCTCCTCGGTCTCCTCCAAAACGCCCCTCTCGATGAAACTCCCATCCAGTCCGGTGCGCAACGGCCATGTGAACCGTTCCAACGGGTTTGGCCTCTGTCCCTCCATCTGGGCCTGCGATGCCCGTGATGGCCATGGCGAGATCAACATTGAGAGCCTTGAGGGCTCCACGAGCCATTTCCAATGCGACATCTTCGCTGACGGCGCCATGCTTTTCGAGACTTGCGTCGGCCACCCCTAAAACCGAAGACTTAACTGAATTCGAATAGCTAACAACTGCGCCCAAAAAGTATTGGGAACTTCCCGGACGTGACGTAAATTTCTCTGCCAATCGTCCGCCCGTGCAAGATTCCGCCGCCCCTAGGGTGAACCCTTCTCTCTCAGCCAATTCCGCGAGACGCTCAACTGGCGACACATCCTCCTCTGCCACCAGATACTCTGCAAGGTCTCTTTTTAAAGCCTCCAAGAGATGGTCAGCATCATCCCTTTCAAGAAAAGAGGCTCCCAGATGAATCGTGATGCCCTCTGGCCGCGCTATCGTTCCCCACTTGAGATCAGGGGGCAAGGTTTTCTTACTTCGTATCAGATCCACCAACACAGATTCACCAATCCCCCAAAGCTTCAGTACCGGGCCCATCGGCAGTTCAGCCAGATCATTCAAAAGAGAATTCTCCAACATTGTCCTAAACTCTGAGGGCACCCCTGGTACGACCAACACCGTGGTCCCTTTTTGGGAAACTCGAATCCCCGGTGCCGTTCCTCGTGGATTAAAGATAACCTCTCCTCCATCTGGAATGAAAGCCTGTTTGCGATTACTTGGAGAAACCTCACGTTCCCTCTTCCGAAAAAACTCTTCCACGTCTTTCCAAGCTTCGTCGGAAAAGATCAACTTCTGGCCCGTTGCCTCTGCTATGGCTTCACGCGTGATGTCGTCGTCCGTTGGTCCGAGGCCACCACAAACCACCAAAAGGTCACAGCATCCCAATTCAGATTCGATCCCCTCTTTCAGCCCTTCCAGACCGTCAGGGAGAATCACAACCTTCTCCATCAACGCCTCAGTGCCCCGGAGCTGTTTTTGAAGCCAATGGGCGTTGCTCTCCATCACAAAGCCCGAGAGCAATTCGCTTCCGGTCGCGAGAAAATGAAGTCTCTTCAATGATTCTCCAAATCAGTCAGCTTCCTGGTCGGATTCAAATCTGACCCTCAACACAGACCGACGAGGAAAAAAGTTTTTAGGCGAGAGCTGCGATCTTCTTGACCAAACTCTTGTATTCCACCATATAGGTATCCACACGCGCGACGACCGTCTGAGCAGTATAACCAAACTTCTCATCTAGAACTGGAAATGGTGCCGATGCACCAAAGCGAGTCATACCATAGACCTGACCAAGAGGACCGACGAGACCTTCTAGGTTGGTGGCCAGACCTGCCGTCCAGCCAAGTGTCGCGACGCCAAATGGCAGAACTTCTTCTTGATAAGCGGAGTCTTGTTCCCGAAAGAGTCCTTCGGAGATCGCTGAGACCACCTGAACCGATGTCCCTTTCTCTTTAAGCTCCACTGCAGCTTCGACGAGGAGAGACACCTCAGAGCCATTAGCGACCAAAACCAAATCGGGCTTACCTTCGGGCTTCACCACAACATAAGCTCCTTTCTTGGCCTGAAGTGACTGATCATAGGTACTTCCAGGGAGATTCGTCACATTCTGACGAGTCAGGATAAGACAGGTCGGTGTTGAGGTGTTCTCAAGAGCCATCTGCCAAGCCACGGTGGTTTCATTGGAGTCACCGGGTCGAAGGGCAAGGAAAGAACGGTGACCTTCTAGGTTCTTCATTTTCTCTAAGAGACGAACCTGAGCTTCTTGCTCAACAGGCTGGTGCGTGGGTCCATCTTCCCCAACTCGAAAAGCGTCGTGAGTCCAGATGTAAATGACGGGAAGTTCCATCAAAGCTGACAGACGATAAACGGGCTTCTGATAGTCGGAAAAGACAAAGAAGGTTCCACAGGCTCCTCGCACCCCGCCGTGGAGGGCGACCCCATTCATCAGAGCGGCCATGGTGAGTTCGCACACACCAGCTTGTAGAAAGGCTCCACTGAAATCGCCCTTTCGTAGAATGGTGGTCTTTTTCAAGAAACCATCCGTGTTGTCGCTATTACTAAGGTCAGCCGAAGAGACGATGATGTTCTCAACGTTGTCAGCAAGATAAGCCAGAACCGCTTTCGATGCCGCTCGAGTCGGACTGTCAGCTTTCTGTTCGATAGATGAAAAGTCTAGATCGGGGAGTTTCAGAGAGATGAAGTCCTTCAGTTTGCCCGCTAACCCTGCATTGTCGTATTCCCATTGAGCGAAATCTGCCTTGCGGTCGGCAGATGATTTAGCCAAAGCCGTCTTCACATCATCTAGAGCCGACTTCACATCTTCAAAAATCTTAAAAGGAGCTTCGGGGTTTCCCCCCAAGCCAGAGATGGTTTTATCAAAAGAGGCGCCGGCTTTTGATAGAGGCATGCCGTGAGTCGACACTTCACGCTCGTAACTCGAACCGTCATCGGTTACGGCTCCCTTGCCCATGATGGTCTTGCCAATGATCAGGGTTGGTTTGTCCGTTTCCCCATGAGCCGCAGAAAGAGCTGAGCGCAATTGGTCAAAGTCAGAACCTTCAGCAACTTCAACACGCCAGCCCCAAGATTCATATTTAGCCTTGGTGTCCTCGATCGAAACATCTTCGGTCTTAGAGGAGAGCTGGATGTCATTGGAATCATAAAACATGACAAACTGACTCAGCCCTAGAAAACCAGCGATTCGCCCTACGCCTTGAGAGATTTCTTCTTGAATTCCACCATCAGAAATATAGGCATAAGTTTTGTGAGCAACGCTGTCACCAAATCGAGCTTGGAGAAAACGTTCTGCGATGGCAGCTCCAGCTCCCATAGCGTGCCCCTGACCCAAAGGACCAGAGGTGTTCTCAATACCGAGAGGGAAGTCCTTCTCGGGGTGGCCTGGAGTGGGGCTTTCCCACTGACGAAAGTTGGACAGCGCATCCATGGAAAAGCTGTCAAAAAGAGAAAGCGTCGCATACAGCATGGGCGACATGTGCCCAGGGTCGAGAAAAAAGCGATCGCGTAAGAACCACCCTTTATCAGCTGGATCAAACTGCATGAATTCGGTGAAGAGGATAGCCATAAAATCGGCACCTCCCATGGCGCCTCCTGGGTGACCTGACTTGGCCTGCTCGGGCATGGCCGCCGAAAGAACACGGATGTTATCTGCTATGCGTTTCAGGATTGCGTTGTCCATCGTCCTTTTTTCCTGTTAAAAGATCAAAATCTAGAGGGCTCCGGAGTGTAAAACCCCCCGTGTTTCTTAAACCGAAGGCGATCCCATAAAATAGCTCTTCACTCAGGCCAGAGAAGGTCAACTCGAGTTCGAGAGCGACTGATGGCAACGTAAAGCAGGCGGAGCTTCATGGGCCAGTCCTGACAAGCTTTAAAAGAAGGAAGGTCGATGAACACCCGATTGAAAGTCGAGCCCTGACAGCGGTGTACAGTCATGGCAAACGCTGACTGGATGGCGGTGACCGAATCCATGACGCGATCGAAAGCTGGCCACTCAAAGGGGTGCTCGGCACAGTGCTGACGCTTCTTTTCTACGGCCTTTTCCCAAGGCTCTCTGTTTTTCTCCAAGATGTGCTTGAGAGAAAAGATCTTTCCCTCCGGACCTTGAACATCCAACTGGTGAATGGGGACACCCTCCCATTCAAGTTCCCTCCATCCTGTGAGCCGCACTTCGTCGTCGGTGCTAAGCTGACGGTACCAAAAGCCGTCCATTCTTCTGGCTCCCAGTGGTTCCTTGAGAATGAGCGTTTCACTAGGGTCAAAAGGCCCCTCTAAGTCTCTGAACAGATGGCCCTGAACCCTCCGATTCCAGCGGGCCACGCGTTGGTTGGTGTAGGCTAGGATGCGAATTCCAGACCTTTGCTTTCCAACTTCTGTTTGAGAGAATGAATCCAAAGCACACTTGAGCCAGGAATCCTCATCCCGGTGGAGAACCAAACGCTCTGGAGCTTCCTCAGGCCGGGGAAGCTCCTCCTCGACGGACACCATCGCCTCCCTTAACTTCATGCTGTAAGAGAGAATCGGATGGTCACTTCCTTGTCGAAATACCTCTGTCAGTTGGGCTCTGTCTTTCAATAGAAAAGAAGGGGAGATCTCCTCTCCTACCGGTGGCAACTGAGCCGGATCTCCCATGAGAAGAACCTTCAGTTTTGGCCTGCCCTCGAAGAGATCCTGAAGCCCCTGCCACAAGTCAGAGTTGATCATGGAACACTCATCCACAACGAGAAGGTCGATCCCTGACAGTCGGTGCTCTCCCATTGACTCCAAGCGTGTCTCGCCTTGGCGGTTTTCTATCAGTGCTAGGTTTAACCAATGGTGTAGGGTCGCTGCGGGAATCTTTCCGGGCAGGTCCCATGACAGCTCCTTGAGCACTCCAACGGCTTTATTCGTTGGAGCTGCAAGAGCCACCTTCTTACCTTCTAACTTGGTGATGAGGTGGCGACAGAGCGTCGACTTTCCCGTTCCTGCGTAACCTTCCAGCAGAAACAGTTCCTTCTTGCTGTCACCAATAAAAGCGATCGTTTTCTCTAGAGCCTCTTGTTGTTCCTTCCCCAGAGGCGGGAGATCCAGCTCTAACTCGTCTTCTTGGCGATGAAAAACTTTGGCCTTCTTTTTCTTCCTGGGAGGCAGGCCCACCTAGCCCATGACACGAGAGTTTTCTCGCTCCTCCTCTTCCTCGTCTTCTTCCTCAGACAGAAAGAACTCTCCATTGGTCCAAACAGGCTCTCCTTCTTCGTCTAGATCCTGTTCATAAGATGTGTCCAGCCCTTCCATGGGCTCAACCTCAGAGAGCTCTTCCGTCTCGGTCGTCTCTATTGTCTCGGTCGTCTCGGCGGTCTCTTGTCTTTCCTCTGCCTCCTTGCCCTTCAGCTCGGTTTCAGGATGATCATCAAGGACCTCCTTCTCTGCGTCTTTTTCTACGCCCTCGTCTTCGATTTCACCCATGGCTGCGATCCCGCCATCCATCTCTCGAATCCAATTTCGTATGCCTTCCAGAAGCTCTGGCCACTCGTCTCCTGTGCGCTGGAGAAGAAAATCCCTGTAAATATCGTCCATGATATCATGGATTTCTGCGATCGAATCAAATCGCTCAAGAAGAATACTGCGGGGGTGATCGATCTCAGGACGGGGAAGGCGAAGCCCGGTCACACTCGACTGACGCTTCTCCATCACAAAACTCCACTGCCGGCCCTGCTCCTCATCTCCTCGGTAGAAGATCAGTTTGGCCTTACTCACGTTCTTTCCCGCGGCAAAGGCGGCGGAGAGCTCACGACAGGTCGAGATGCTTCCCTTCTTGAGCGTGATCTCCCGGCTTCCCATGCTCTCTCCCGCTAGGCTGAGCGTATCATCGGCATAGACCGATAT
>Ga0233432_10002938_pt1 | contig 15679 bp, 14 predicted proteins | sample SI_122_August201_6_FD_179870 | JGI IMG/M metagenome (GOLD analysis project Ga0233432, IMG submission 179870) | Seawater microbial communities from Saanich Inlet, British Columbia, Canada - SI_122_August2016_10_MG | ecosystem: Environmental > Aquatic > Marine > Inlet | place: Canada: British...
GGTCTTCTGGCGTGAAGGGCCGGTCATAGGCAAAATCATAGAAAAAACCGTCCTCAATTGTTGGCCCGATCGTGACTTGCGCTGTGGGAAACAATCGCTGAACGGCTTGTGCCATAAGGTGCGCGCAAGAATGCCGAATCACCTCTAATCCGTCGTCATCCTTACCGGTCACGATCGCAACCGCCGCATCAGAGTCAATCACGTGCGAGGTATCAACCAACTCACCATTGACACGCCCTGCCAGGGCCGCACCCGCTAATCCGGCGCCAATCGATGCGGCAACGTCATGGACCGTGACAGCTGATTCAAATTGTTTTTGGGCCCCATCGGGCAGCGTGACGGTAAGCATGATGCGTCTCCTTTCAGTGGTGACCCCTACCAAAGGCCACATGCGGTTCGTTCAATAAAAGTCGCGCTGATTCGCGCTGATTTGGTAGGAACGGTCGGATTCGAACCGACGACCCTCGCCTTGTCGAGGCGATGCTCTAACCAACTGAGCTACGTTCCTAAAGTCTTCTCGCCTTTAATTAATCCCAAGGCATTTTCAATCACTTTCAGCCTTCAACATCATCCACATTGAGGGTGAATCCTGCACCAAAGGCCCGGCCTTTGTTTTTATCGAATACAAGCCGTCGTCCAAGAACCGTAAAACTTGCTTTTCTATAGATCCGGCAAGCTTTCCTACTTGAACCGGCGCCAATCTTACCGTCTTTAAGATCCTGATTCAAAGCTTGTTTGGGTAAGTCCGCTTGCACCTTGAAAACTCAAAGAACTCAATGAAAAGACCCGCAATCTAGGCCCACCGTCGTAGGGCGAAACCGAGCCGACTAATTGCGGACAAATTGCTCACGGAGTTGCTCAATCCGATCTCGAACCTGTGCAGCCGCTTCAAACTCCAGATCCTTCGCCAGGGAAAACATTTCTTTCTCTAAGGCAACAATGTTCTTCTCAACTTGGTCCGGCGCCACCAACACCTCATCAGCCGCTTGTTGGCGCTTTGAACGGCCGCTTCGATCGCCCTTGCCTTTACCGCCTTTTTTACCAACCACTCGAGCGCCTTCCATGACATCGGAAATATCAGACGAGATACTTACCGGTTCAATACCATGCAGCGTATTAAAAGCTTCTTGCTTTTCACGGCGGCGATCGGTCTCGTCCATTGCCCGTCGCATCGAGTTGGTGATCTTATCGCCATAGAGAATCGCTTTACCTTGCAGGTTACGAGCCGCACGGCCGATGGTCTGAATCAGCGATCGGTCGGATCTTAAAAAGCCTTCTTTATCCGCGTCGAGGATCGCAACCAACGACACTTCGGGCATATCAAGACCTTCCCGCAACAGGTTAATGCCAACCAAGACATCAAACTCGCCGAGCCTTAAGTCGCGAATAATCTCAACCCGCTCTACCGTGTCAATATCTGAGTGCAGGTAGCGTACCCGCACGCCATTCTCATCTAGGTAATCCGTCAGATCTTCCGCCATACGCTTGGTTAGCGTCGTAATCAGAACCCGCTCTTTCACGGCAACCCGCAACCGAATTTCGCCTAAGACATCATCTACTTGGGTCTTGGCTGGCCGCACCTCAATTTCAGGATCAACAAGCCCCGTCGGCCGAACCACCTGCTCAACCACTTGGCCCGCTTTTTCTTTTTCATACGACCCGGGCGTTGCCGAGACAAAAATGGCTTGCGGCGCCCCCGCTTCCCACTCTTCAAATCGCATCGGACGGTTATCTAAAGCTGATGGCAGCCTGAACCCGTATTCAACGAGGGTCGTTTTTCGCGCCCGATCCCCTTTATACATCGCGCCAATCTGGGGGATCGATACGTGAGACTCATCAACGACCAACAAAGCATCATCGGGAAGATAATCATACAAAGTGGGCGGCGCCTCCCCTGGCGCGCGTCCCGACAGATAACGAGAATAATTCTCAATCCCATTGCAATACCCCAATTCCTTGATCATCTCTAAGTCGTAACGCGTTCTTTGTTCAAGCCTTTGGGCTTCGACCAACTTATTGTTCTCTTGCAGGTGCTTGAGGCGAACTTGTAGCTCCGCCTTGATTAGGTCAAAAGATCGCTCAATGGTTTCTCTGGGTGTGACGTAGTGACTCTTGGGGAAGATCGTAATTCTGGGCACCTTACGAACAACCGCCCCGGTTAATGGGTCGAACAACGTAATCTGCTCGATCTCATCATCAAACAATTCAATTCGAATCGCTTGCTTATCCGATTCGGCGGGGAAGACGTCGATGACATCGCCTTTGACTCGATAGGTCGCCCGCCGCAATTCGACGTCATTCCGGGTGTACTGCAATTCAGCAAGCCGGCGCAGGATAAAACGCTGATCCACTCGATCGCCGCGATCCAGATGCAACACCATCTTCAAGTAGGCGCCGGGATCGCCTAGGCCATAGATACTCGACACAGACGCCACCACCAACGCATCCCGTCGCTCAAGCAGCGCCTTGGTCGCAGATAGCCGCATTTGTTCGATATGCTCATTGATTGCCGAGTCTTTCTCGATATAGGTGTCCGATGACGGCACATACGCTTCGGGCTGGTAATAGTCGTAATAGGAGACAAAGTATTCGACCGCGTTGTTTGGGAAAAAAGCTTTGAACTCACCATACAATTGCGCGGCAAGGGTCTTATTCGGCGCCATGACGAGGGTTGGTCTTTGGATCTGCGCCACCACATTGGCTATGGTAAAGGTCTTCCCCGAGCCTGTAACACCCAATAGCATTTGAGAGGCCAATCCAGACTCGATCCCCTCGACAAGCGACGCAATTGCAGTCGGTTGATCGCCCGCGGGCGAAAACTTGGAAACCACTTCAAAGGGAACGCTTTTCATCAACAGCCGGCTTTTTTTAGGAAGCGGTGCATTATGCCTGAGATTACGCCCTGATGTGCGTTAGAGCGATTGACGATCCCGCGACATCCCCGTAGAATCGCACCGTTCCAATGATCCCCGATAGCTCAGTTGGTAGAGCAAATGACTGTTAATCATTGGGTCCCTGGTTCGAGCCCAGGTCGGGGAGCCATCTAGACGCCAAAAAGGCTTGCAGCAATGCAAGCCTTTTTTGTTTTTAAGCTCGATTTTCGCCATAGCGCCCTCAAACAAAGCGGAATAATTTCTTCGCAGAAACCCCTTCTAAAAGCTCGCTTTAGACAATCGCGCTCATCGGTCTTGGGCCTAAAGATCAGCCAGTGAACCCATGCTTTAAATGCCAATAATCAAGTCCGCACAGACCACCCCTCCTAATTCCAACCCGTCGTAATCTGAGCCATCAGCGCATTTTGAACTTTTAAAGAGCGCCTCGCGCGCGACCGCTATCGAACTAATCTTAACCAAGTCGCCGCAGAGACAATCCTAAGAAGAAATTTGGAAAGCGCTCTCATGATCAAAAATACTTCCGCAACTTTTTTTTCGTTCTGAACCTGCTCTTCGCCAGCCGCCTCGTGCACTCGGCGCAGGTAAGGGATCTATACAACTTTAAGGTGCAGCCTGGCAAAGCGACCGCAGTATTAAAGGCCTTTAATGATCTTCAAATGAGTGAGGCCGGCAGCAACCGGATGGCGTCCGTACATCTTCAACAGAGTGTTTTTGGGGGCAGTTCAGGCACCACCCATTCTATCGTTGCCCTTTACCCGAGCCGAGCCGAGTTTGAACGTGCAAGAATGGCGCTCGCCGGGACCAAAGCGTGGAAAAAGTTCCAGGCAGCAATGAGTGCCAATAGTGAAGCCATTAACAATTCCGCGATGGAAACATTGATGGGTTGGGGTACCGTTTCAAACAAGGACACGGTGTGGGAAGCCATCCGGGTTAATGTTAGCGACCCTGGAGCGGTTGTTACGGCCTTTAACGCGTTGATGACCAGCAAGTCAGCAGAAGCTTTTCCAGGCGAGGTTTGGTTATCCGCGATCAGTTATGGCAATGCGGCTGATGGCGACGTTGCGACCCATGTCATCACTGTCGGATACGAATCAATGGCCGAAATGGAAGCCTGGAATGATCAAATTCGAAAGACTCAGGCTTGGGCAGATTTTGGCTCAGCATTACAGGGCAATATGCGAACGGTGAATCGAGAATTGGTTCAGTTTCTCTCTGTTTTTGATCACCAAATGAGCCTGGAAAACTTCACGCAATAAGCCGGTTTAACGAGAACTCGGATGACATCATTAATCAATGATTGAGCCACAGCCGAGAATCGCGCGGGCCCAATGGCGCTGTACGATCTTTCGATGCGCGGCAGAACCTATCTGCCGCGCACCTTGAGGATTTTAAAAGACTAGAAATGCTCGTCAATTCGGATCCGAGCTAGATTCCGATTGATCGTATTAATGCCAATACCCCGAACCGCGGACAACTCTTCAGCCGAGTAAAAACGGCCAAACTGTGTTCGATAATCAACAATCGCTTGGGCCCGAGTGAGTCCAATGCCTTCAAGCGCCGCCGCTAGCGTCTCAGCGTTGGCTTCGTTAATGTTTACGGTTACAGGCCCCTGCAAGACGTCCTGGCCTTCCTCAGGCGGGGCGGCACTGGCCAATCCAGCAACCAACAATAAGACCCCAAGGCATTGCGCCCACATTCGCTTTTTCATCATCTGCATTGAAACTCCTTGTTTAATGAATTGTGTCTGGCGCGAACGCCAGAACCCATTAACACTCGGTGCGCTCAGACCTTTCGACCAGGCGATCAACAATAAAGAAGCGCCACAGAGAACGCTGTGGTCAGTGACGGAGCGGGGTATGGGAGAACACCCTGAAGACGTGTTGGTTACTCGCCTTCCAAGCCAAAGATAGGCCGTATGGATGCCCACCCGCGGCAACTGGGGCAATGCCAGCGCATACGCTTGCCTTCAAACCCACAACTACTACAACGATAGTTGGGTTTATCGGCAATCATTGTTTCTGCAAAATTCTTCAGCAGATTGAGGTTCTGCCGCATCGCGCCTTCAGCATCACCAAGATTAATATCGATAAGCTCGATAAAACCCCGAAGCGTCGGGTTCTGAGCCATCTGATTGGCAATAAAACGCGCCAGAGCATCAGTGCCCTCTTGGTCTCGGATGACCCTTCCTAACGCCAGCACCACTGAAATGGAGGGGAAGAGCGTTAGACAGTGCTCGAGATAGCGGCGATACGCCTGCTCACTGCCCATTGCTTGATGAGCTGTTTCCAATAAAGCCATGGACTCGGCAACATAGACCGGCTCCTGCTCGATAATTCTTTCTAAAAAGCGAATTGCAGAACCAGGATCGCCGGCTTCTAGCGCAATTCGACCTTGAAGTAAGCTCACGCGAGGGTTTTGAGCAAAATGCCCGATTGCATCAACAAGAAAGTCCTTAGCTGCCTCCGGATCGTTTTGAATCAGGCTCAACTCGGCAAGCTCGCACAGATAATGTGAGATCGCCCGTTCAATCTGGACTTCTTCTGCGCCGCCTGTGACCTGCTTTGCAATCTCAATCGCGCGATGCCAATCCCGCTCCTTCTCATAAACCTGAAGCGTTATTTTCAGACTTTCACTACGGTATTGAGGGTTTTCAGCAGCCAGGGTCATCGACATAGACTCGGCTCGATCAAGTAACCCCGCCTGCAAATAGTCTCTGGCCAATTCCATCTGAACATTGTGCCGCGTCGCCTGATCCAGGCGCGCCCACTTCAAAATATTCTCGTGTACAAAAACTGCCTTTTCGAGTTCACCACGACGTCGTAGCAAACCGCCAAGGGCGAGGTGCGTATCGACATTATCGTTATCAACATTGAGTTCGGTGACGAGGGTCGCCACTGCCTGATCGGGCTCGTCATTCAATAGGTGCCTGAGACCCAGCTCGTAATAGCGACTGCTTTTGCGCTCGCGACGTCCGAGATACCACCCGACCCCAATCGCCAAAACAATCAGCGGTAGCAGAAGCCAGTCACTCACTGAGCGACCGCCGCTACCCAGATTTCGGAGGCCCTAAACCGTGCCACCTCACAAGACTCAGGGTTTAAAGCCATGAGACTGCACCTCACGAGCGGCCTGCGCCAAACCAGCGCCCAATCAAGGCCCACAGACGCCCCAATGCAATACCTAAAACGAGCGTGCCCGCCAGCCACCAAGATAATGGGAACTCGGGCGTACGCAACGACAATAACTGCAGCGAAACATCAAGATTATTTTCGGTAGCAAGCAAGAAAAGTGCTATGAACACCACTAGTAATATCAGTCGAAACAGTAGACCTTTGATCCAGTTCATGGATGCATTTTACTCAACCTTAGGTAACCCACATCCGCACCTCACAAGCCTTTATCACCCAAAAGCTAGCCAGACCCTGAACAATCTAATCCGCTTTTAAGCGTCGATGTGAGCAGCTTCCGGATTGACCCGTTCACGAAGTTCTTTCCCCGGCTTGAAATGCGGCACGTACTTGCCCGGCAATGAGACCGGCTCTCCAGTCTTTGGGTTACGGCCAACTCGTGGGGCTCGATAATGCAACGAAAAGCTGCCGAACCCCCGAATTTCAATCCGCTCACCCCGAGCGAGTGCGTCGGACATATGATCCAGAATCATTTTAACCGCCAATTCCATATCCTTGGCAGTGAGCTGGCCCTGGGCCGCAGCCAGCTTTTCAATGAGTTCTGATTTCGTCATGTCCTAACTATTCCGCGTCTGATGCCGCTCGATCCTGCTCTTGCTTGATTAGATCACCAAGCGTTGCAGGCGTCACTGCGGCCACTTCACGTTCACGATGCTCCTTCACAGCAGTCTGCTCATCCGCCATGTCCTTCGCTTTAATCGAAACCGTTAAGCCTCGATTCTTACGATCAACATTGATGATTTTCACTTCGATTTCATCACCAACGCTCAGCACGGTCCTTGCATCCGCTACGTGATCCATCGACAAGTCGCCCGCCTTCAAAGTAGCTTCAACGTCATCCGCCATTTGCAAAATCGCTTGCTTGGCATCGACTTCTTTAACCACCCCTTTGACAATCGAATTCTTATCGTTAATCGCCGTGTAATCGGAGAAAGGATCCTGTTCCATCTGCTTCAGACCCAATGAAATTCTTTCACGCTCTGGATCAATCGCAAGAATCAAGGTTTCAATTTCATCACCCTTGGTGAATCGACGAACCGCTTGCTCACCCGGCTCATTCCAGGAGATATCAGAAAGATGAACCAAACCATCGATTTCGCCTTCAAGACCAATAAAGATCCCGAAGTCAGTGATCGACTTGATGTACCCTTTAATCTTGTCGCCTTTGCTGTGCTGGCCGGAGAACTCTTCCCAAGGATTGCCCTTACACTGCTTAATCCCGAGGGAGATACGACGACGTTCTTCGTCGATATCAAGCACCATGACTTCAACTTCATCGCCAACCTGAACCACTTTCGATGGGTGAATGTTTCGGTTTGTCCAATCCATTTCGGAGACATGGACCAACCCTTCAACCCCTTCTTCCAACTCAGCAAAGCAACCGTAGTCGGTCAGGTTTGTAACCTTAGCAACCGTTCGAGCGCCTTCTGGGTAACGCCGAGTAATCGCAACCCAAGGATCTTCACCCAGCTGCTTGAGACCCAAGGAAACGCGATTACGTTCGCGATCAAACTTGAGCACCTTCACATCAATTTCATCGCCGACAGCAACAATTTCGCTCGGATGCTTGATGCGCTTCCAAGACATGTCGGTAATGTGCAACAGACCATCAATACCACCGAGGTCAACGAACGCGCCGTAATCTGTGAGGTTCTTAACGATACCCTTAAGCTCATGACCCTCTTGCAAGTTCTTGAGCAACTCATCTCGTTCAACGCTATTTTCTGCTTCAAGTACCGCGCGGCGTGAAACGACGACGTTATTGCGCTTTTGGTCAAGCTTGATCACTTTAAATTCAAGCGTTTGGCCTTCGAGTGTTTCGTTATCGCGAAGCGGGCGCACATCAACCAAAGAACCCGGTAGGAAGGCCCGAATGTCGCGGATTTCAACCGTGAAGCCGCCTTTCACACGACCACTGATATACCCCTCAATCACTTCTTGATCTTCGTAAACCTTCTCTAGTACTTCCCAAGACTCATTTCGCTTGGCTTTTTCTCTAGAGAGCTTGGTTTCACCAAAGCCATCATCCACTGACTCCATCGCCACTCGGACGGTCGCGCCAATTTCAATTTCTAACTCGCCTTTTTCGTTCAAAAACTCGGATCTTTGGATGATCCCTTCGGATTTCAATCCTGCGTGAACGGTGACCCACTCTGAGTCAATATCGACCACCACACCGGTGATAATTGAGCCAGACTTTAATTCAACGGTCTTTAGACTTTCTTCAAATAGTTCTGCAAAACTTTCGCTCATGTATTTTTCCTTGGGGTTTAACCCCCTCGCGCCTTCCAACTTAGGCCCGTCCATTGATTAATCATCTTATCAGCGTTGTGTGTTGGCACTGATTAAACGACTTTATTGACCACTTTAATTTACAACCTTAAGTTACAACCCTAATTACATGCTTGCTTTACAAGCTTAGGTTACAACTTTACTCACGACCGCCCAAATTGCCTCGTGGACCGCCTCCAATGGCATGCCCGAGCTGTCAATCACGACGGCATCCTCTGCGGGCTTCAGGGGCGCGACCGCTCGATTCGAATCGAGCGTATCTCGTGCCTGAATACTCTCCAGAAGGGCGGGAAGGCTAACATCCATATCCTTATTTTTCAACTGGTTATAGCGCCGCTCAGCCCGAATTTCAGGGCTGGCCGTCAAGAAAATTTTCACCAAAGCATCTTTAAACACCACCGTCCCCATATCGCGCCCATCAGCAATCAAGCCTGGGGCTTGTCGAAACGCTTGCTGTCGGTCCCCAAGGGCTGCGCGCACCATTGGCAGTGCTGCAACGGTTGAGGCATCGACACCCGCTTGATCCGTTCTAATCGAGTCGGTCACAGCCACCCCTCGGAGCATGATCTCGAAAGGCTCGTTGCCAGATTGGGTCGGAATAAACTGCACCGCCAGCCCGCGCGCAACGGCGGCAACCGCTGGCGCATCAGACAGCTCAATACCATCAAGTCTTGCCGCAAGCCCGGTCAATCGATACAGCGCGCCGCTATCAAGCACATGAAACCCCGTCCGTTGCGCCAAATGCTGGGTAACGGCCCCCTTGCCGGCACCGCTCGGCCCATCGATTGCAATAACAACCGGCTCAGTCATGCTCATTCCTTGTTTTTAAACGCGATTATCAAGCTCTGGAATCCCGTTCCGTCTGATGACTGTCAACAACGCTTTCCAAAAATTCAAAATCAGGTCATAAAATCAGGTCATACAAGATAGGTTAAAATGACGCGTTAAAAACAACTCATCATCATTCGTCGATGTTTTACCGAACCCATTTAGTTTGACGCTCTATTTCCGCCCCACTACCACCTGCTTTTTACTTTTTATTTTTTATTTTCTACTTTTTACTTTTTACATTAAATGAAACACGGCTCTATCCGAGACCTTGTTACCGCCTGCCCGTTATTTTAAGAATCACATTGCAGACCTGAAAACGACAATCCGTTTACAGGACTTTTTTAGCGGGTTGAATCTGCAAGTCGGCAAAGTAGTCGCGCGCGCTTTTCGCTCTGGATAAACGCTCGAGTAATGCGTCTGACGCTTCCTCTTCAATGAGCGTCGCGGTGGCCTCAAGGGCCTCTATCACTGTTCGAAGCCGATCTAACAACGGCCCTTTATTGGTTAAAAAAATATCATGCCACATCACTGGGTCACTGGCGGCAATTCGCGAAAAATCTCGGAACCCGCCCGCTGCATACTCGAACACTTCGCGCTCGTCCCCAAATCCCGCCAACACGTCAACCAAGGTATAAGCAAGCAAGTGCGGCAGATGGCTGGTTTGGGCCAAAATATCGTCGTGATGCGCAACACTCATCACAACAACGTCTGCCCCCAAGGACCGCCACAGGTTGCTGACAAGCTCAACGGCGTGCCCCTGAACATTATCCCCGGGCGTCAAGATCACTTTATGGGCTTCAAACAAATCATTCCGAGCGGCCCGCACCGAGTGCTGCTCCGAACCCGCGATGGGATGTGCTGGAACCCAATTGCTCGGCAACTGCCCCCATAACGCTTCAGCCAACCTAACGATGGGACCTTTCACACTTCCAACATCCGTGACCACGCCGGAGAAAGCACCCAATGCAGGCATTAAGGTCGATAATTGCTTTATCGGCACGCACAGACAGATCACATCCGACATCCGCATCAGATCATTGATCGTTGGCGCAATGTCATCGATCAGGCCTTCGCTTAGGCCATATCTCAAGGCGTCATCGGAGACGTCTAAGGCCACAATGCGCGTCTCAGGCAAAGCGCGCTTCAGGCCCGCCGCGATCGAACCACCAATCATCCCAAGCCCAATCAGTCCAAGGCATTTCATTACGGGGTCAAAACCCGACCCAAGGCATCGAGAAAAACGCGATTCTCCTCGGGCGTCCCCACTGAGACCCGCAAATGCTGCGGCAAGCCGTACACACCAATCGGCCTAACAATCACGCCTTGCATCAATAACGCCTGATAGATTGGCAGCGCGTCCTGCCCAAGATCAAAACACACAAAATTACCGACCGACGGAATAACCGCAAGGGACAAATCTGCAAGCCCCGCGTTGAGCACCTGCAAGCCTTGCCGGTTGACCGCAACACCCTGCGCCACATGGCCCGGGTCCTCTAACGCGATTAAACCGGCCGCAAGCGCCATGCTGTTCACATTAAAGGGTTGCCGAATTCGATTCATAAGATCAGCCACATCCGGATGACTGACGGCATAGCCAAGCCTTAGCGCGGCGAGCCCATAGGCCTTGGAAAAAGTCCGGGTAACAACCAAATTCGAAAATTGATCAAGCAGGCCTAAACCATTGGGATACGCCGGATCATCGACGTATTCCACATAAGCCTCATCCAGCACCACGAGGGTTGTTGCGGGTACGGCCTTTAAAAACCGCTCTAGCGCATCTCCACGAACCCAGGTCCCTGTCGGATTATTAGGGTTTGCAATAAAGACGATCCGCGTCTGATCATCGATCATTGCAAGCGTTGCGTCTAAATCCTGTTGATAATCCACACAAGGCACTTCTCTTAACGTTGCCCCTAAGCTTTGCGTGACCAGCCCATAAACGACAAAAGCGTGTTGCGACACAACGGTGTTATGTCCCGGCTTTAAAAACACTCGAGCTAACAACTCCAGAACATCGTTTGAGCCGTTGCCGACCGTCAGGCAGTCCGTTGCAACGCCTAATTGCTCAGACAGTTTCTGCTTCAGCTGAAAAGCACTGCCGTCGGGGTAGCGCGCACAATCTTTTAAGATCTCGCCTAAATGGACTTGCAGCTGCGGCGTTGGGCCCAGCGGATTTTCATTACTGGCCAGTTTTACAATCTGCTTTAGACCCAACTCTCGCTCCAGCTCTTCCACCGGCTTACCGGGTTGATACGGGGCTAAGTTCAAAACCCCAGTATTGGCTGACTTAAAAAAATCCATAGCTATAGCCTTAAAGCGCGGGGATAGCTCCCCAGTAATTTCACTTCCAAGGCATCCTTGGAAACCTCATCCAGCACAGACCGAATACTGGGATCCGTACTGTGCCCATCAAAGTCAATAAAGAATACATACGACCACATTCCTTGCTTAGATGGCCGGGTTTCGATGGCGGTGAGTGAAATGCCGTGACGATGAAACGGCTCAAGCAGCGAAAACAGGGCCCCTGGACGGTTTTGCGTTGAAACCATAATCGAGGTTTTATCGGCGCCACTCGGTCCTACGGGCTCGCGTCCAACGACTAAAAACCGAGTCGTATTGTCTGACAAATCTTCGATTTTTCGGGACAATATGGTTAAGCCGTAAAGATCTGCCGCCACTTCTGACGCGATGGCACCTGCGCCCGGATCACTCAACGCAAGCTTCGCAGCCTGGGCATTACTCGAGGCGTCAATTCGAACTGCATCGGGATAATGCACATCTAGCCAGCGACGACACTGACCAAAAGTTTGCTGATGCGCGTAGATTCTTTCAATTGGCGCATCAATCGTTAGCGCCATGAAATGATGGTGCACTTTCAGCTCACACTCACCGCAAATGCGAAGCGACGAGGTTAAAAAATTATCAAGTGTATGGTTGACCACGCCTTCGGTTGAGTTTTCAACCGGCACCACGCCGTAATGGCAGTTTTCAGCGGCCACTTCTCGAAACACCTCATCAACCGTAACAAACGGTCGGCCAATGACCGCCTCACCAAAATGTTTCAGCGTTGCTTGCTGGGTAAAGGTGCCTTCGGGCCCGAGAAAGGCAACCTGCATCGGTTCTTCCAGGGCAAGACACGCTGACATAACCTGACGAAAAATCAACGCGACCTTCTCGTGACTCAGGGGCCCTAAATTCTTTTCAACTAAGCCGCGTAAGACCTGCGCCTCACGCTCGGGCCGGTAGAAAATCGCCGGTTCATTATCGGCAGACTGCTCTTTCACGGCCGCGACCTCGAGAGCGCATTCAGCGCGGCGATTAAGCAGTGTTAGCAGTTCTTGATCCAATCCATCAATTTCACGCCTCAACGCTTGAAGCGCTTGCGCTTGATCGATTGCATCAGTCACTTTCAGGATCCTCAAGCACATCAGACGCAGATTGCGCCGCACTGTCAGACGCCGCACTTATCACCGCTGCGTCGGAGGCAACGGTTGCGCCATCTTCGGCGCCTTCTTCAGCATCACCCTCTAACTCATCTAACTCAGGCTCATCAAAAGAGGCCAGCCCCACGAGCGACTCACCCTCACTCAAGTTGATCAAACGAACGCCTTGCGTATTGCGCCCGAGTATTGAGACCTCATCAACCCGAGTCCGCACCATCGTACCCTGATCGCTGATCAGAAGGACTTCAAAGCCCGAACCAACTTGCGCGACGCCAACCAAACTGCCATTACGCTCTGATAGCTTCATCGAAATTACGCCCTGGCCGCCACGACCAATGACCGAAAATTCTTCGACAGGCGTCCGCTTGCCGTAGCCTTTTTCACTGGCGAGCAACAACGTGCCCGCTGCATTTGGGATAATGAGTGAGATCACAGCCTCGCTCGCCCGAAGCTTGATCCCGCGAACGCCTCGCGCACTTCGGCCCATCGCGCGCACGTCTTGCTCTTTAAACCGAATGGCTCGGCCACCAGAACTAAACAACATCACGTCTGATGCACCATCGGTTACCGACGCGCCGATCAAGGTATTGTCATCTTCAAGTTCGATCGCAATCAAACCGGAACTTCTGGGTCTTGCAAAGTCCATTAGCGGCGTTTTCTTAACCGTTCCATTGGCCGTTGCCATGAAAATAAACTGGTCCTCGCCATAGCCCTCAATGGGTAACATCGCGGTAATACGCTCCCCCTCCCCAAGGGGTAGGATATTGACGACAGGACGACCTCTAGCCGCCCGGCTGGCAATTGGAATTTGGAAGGTTCGGAGCCAATACACTTTCCCGCGATCACTAAAACACAACAACGTGTCATGGCTATTGGTCACCAACAGCTTCTCAATAAAGTCTTCTTCTTTCACCGCACTGGCTGATCGGCCGCGACCGCCGCGCCGCTGCGCTTGGTAGTCAGACAAGGGCTGGGTCTTCGCATAACCGCCATTTGACAAGGTCACGACCATCTCTTGCGGCGTGATCAAATCCTCCATTGTGAGATCTTCTTGGGACTCAACAATCTCAGACCGACGCTCGTCGCCATACTCATCTCTGATTTGAATCAGCTCGTCCTTGATCAACCCCATCAAGCGCTCGGGCAACATCAAGATCTCCATCAAATCGGCGATGTTGTCGATAATCTCCCGATACTCCTCAAGCAATTTTTCTTGCTCAAGACCCGTTAAACGATTCAGCCGCATCTCCAAAATAGCTTGGGCCTGCTCGGGTGACAAAAAGTACAACCCATCTTCTTTTAAGCCATATTGCGGCTCTAAGTTATCGGGCTTGGCCGCATCGGGCCCTGCTCGCTCGAGCATCTGGGTAACCGTTTCAGAACCCCAAGACCGGGCCAGCAATTTCTCACGTGCTTCTTGCGCATCCGCGCTGGTTTTAATCAGTTCAATCATCGGGTCGATATTGGAGAGCGCCACTGCAAGGCCCTCCAGAACATGGCCTCGGGCCCGGGCGCGACGCAGTAAATACACGGTCCGCCGCGTGACAACTTCCCGGCGGTGAACAATAAAATACTCTAATACTTGCTTAAGATTCAGCACTCTGGGCTGGTTATCCACCAAGGCAACGAGATTAATGCCAAACACGCTTTGCAGTTGTGTCTGAGCGTAGAGATTATTCAAGACAACTTCCGGCACAACGTCCCGCCGGAGCTCGATCACCAAACGTGTTTCTTTTGCTGACTCATCCCGCAGGTCTGTAATGCCCTCAACTTTTTTCTCTTTATGAAGCTCCGCGATTTTCTCAATTAATTTCGAACGATTCACCTGATAGGGGATTTCGTGGACGATGATGGTCGATTTACCGGTCTTTTCATCGAGGATAATTTCGCATCGAGCCCGCATTTGAACCCGGCCATGTCCCGTTCGATAAGCCTGAACAATACCGGCTCGGCCATTAATAATCGCAGCAGTTGGAAAATCTGGACCCAGGATATGCTCCATCAATCCATCGACTTCAAGCGTTGAATCATCAATCAAGGCAATTGTGCCGTTGATGACTTCAACCAAATTATGGGGCGGGATATTGGTCGCAAAGCCAACCGCGATGCCGCTTGAGCCATTGACCAGCAAATTGGGGAACCGCGCAGGCAGCACTTCTGGCATTTGCAAGGTGCCGTCGTAATTCTCCACAAAATTAACGGTTTCTTTATCCAAATCGGCCATTAACTCGTGGGCGATTTTCGCCATCCGCACTTCGGTATAACGCATCGCTGCGGCCATATCACCATCAAGCGATCCAAAATTCCCCTGCCCATCAACGAGTGGATACCGCAACTGCCAGTTCTGAGCCATCCGAACAATCGTGTAGTACGATGCCGTATCGCCATGAGGGTGGTACTTACCAATGACGTCCCCGACGATCCGTGCCGATTTCATGTAAGGCCGGTTATAGGCATTGTTCTGCTCGCTCATCGCGAACAACACGCGGCGATGAACTGGTTTTAAGCCATCGCGAACATCTGGTAAGGCGCGCCCAACGATGACACTCATCGCATAATCCACGTAGGATTGCCGCATTTCGTCTTCGATGTTGATGGTTCGGATGTCGTCGTGTTCGAAATCGCTCATGATTACACTATCTTCTTTTGCAAAATTGTTCCGAAAGCCTGACCTGGAGACGGCATTCGACCTATTTACCAGCGCGCCTATACCCCAGCACACCTTTTACCTCTAGCGCATCGCTCACGCGCCAGACCGATTGAACGTTGTTATTGTTTTAAAATTTCTACGCGTTATGACTCACTGCTTTGTATCTTCGCCTTGCTGCGTTTTACGTTGTTTGGTGTTGTTTTATCCCGCTTGTTGTTGCTCGGCTTCATTTTTGTTGGTCTGTCAGCGCTGCGTGCTTGGACGTCGCCAAACCTGATGACAATCAGCCACTACCAACCGTCTTCCGGCGATCTAGCGCCTGTGTTTTAGCGCCTGTTTTCTACCCGGCCCCAGCCTCCTAAAGCAAGCCCTCTAAGACAA
>Ga0233432_10002940_pt1 | contig 15677 bp, 5 predicted proteins | sample SI_122_August201_6_FD_179870 | JGI IMG/M metagenome (GOLD analysis project Ga0233432, IMG submission 179870) | Seawater microbial communities from Saanich Inlet, British Columbia, Canada - SI_122_August2016_10_MG | ecosystem: Environmental > Aquatic > Marine > Inlet | place: Canada: British...
AAGCCCTAAGTGCCCTGGGTTTCTCGACATGATATAAGGGTCAACGTGATTCGACCCACCAGCTCCCGCCAATCCCATATCCCTAGCCCCAACAAACGGGGTCTCAAAGGCCATCAGGCCATAGGACAGCAAAACCAATGCATTGGCTAAAAGAACAAGTTTCCTTGCAGGAACCTTCTTAAAAATCATCGTCAACTCCTCAACCCCACTATTACTTAGAGTCGATGGTAAAGGATAAATAGAGACCTCAACTTTGATATCAGAGAGCCAAGAGGCATCCTCCACCACCACCGCCACCACCGGCACTAGTCGCTCCTCCACCGATAGAAATTGGGAAGGCTGAATTATCGCCCACATCAACCCCTATCACTCCACCATCAGCGGCAGGGTTCTCACTGGGGAGGAAAATCGGCGTTGCGTTGAGGATGGCTTTCGTTGGCGCCTCAGGAACTTCGTCTCCATCCATCGTAACGGCATCGATTCGAAAATAACCAACCGCCTGAGCTTGGTCAGCCTGAGGAAATGAGATTAGAACTCCAAAGGGGTTCGCAGAAGCGCTTCTTGGCTTATCGAGGGCTGAACCTTCATATGGTCCATCGAGAATGTCCAACTCTTGCCAATTTTCACCATCTTGAGAGTGGTACACTTTGTAGCCCGTCCGGTCAGTGATCGAAACATCTTCGAATGCCAATTCCAAAACAAATTTACTAGGACGCTTAAATCCAGTCACCATCGGCGCACCCCGAACGTAGATCTCAAACTCAGCCACATCTGGGGTGATTTGATCGTCTTTCACGCTGAACTGATATAGACCTGATGTTAGGCCAAAAGTGATCTTGAGAGTTTCATCCAAGGTGCCTGAAGTGTAATCAACAAGGCTTCCATCTAAAAACCCCAAATCATTTCCCAGAGGCGAGTCTTCTAAAGTCCAGGAGTAATTCGGCCTTCCACCACTCACATCAAAGGTCACTGAGCGATCATTTAATTCCGCGAGGTCCAAAACCGTGTTTCCACCGGGAATATTGCTCTCTACTTCGACAAGTACGTCTTCATTGATCACCTTAATCCCCCGATCTGGGAAACTTTGATAGAAGAGGTCAGAGGTCGATTCATCGATAGAAACTGAAACGGAATAAGACTTATCACCGTCGCTGTCATCATCATCTCGGCCAACGATCTCTACTTGCTGAGGTGTATCGTAGTTAGCTGGTGTGAACACCAGTTGACTACTCCCTTTGATCACTCCTTCGGTCGTATCTTCAGAAACCAGGTTGAGCACAACGTTTCCAAAAGATGGCGTCGACAACAAGTTGATTGAGAAAACATTGCTACTCAATTTAACTTCATCGGCGAGAGATACGTCGGAGACAGAATCAACGCCACCCCAGTTATACTCCTTCGTTCTCACATCAGAGGTGTCGCCAGGGAAGTTCACCCCAATGCCCGATGACTCTTCATCAAAATTGATCAATGTGAACTCTCCAACAGGAAGTCCGTTGAAGGCATCATCTTCACTCACCAGATTTTCGAATGTTACGCGGTAATTTTGATGACCATCTTCTATGTCGTCGTCGACACCTTGAATGAAAACATTCGCTGTGTAAACACCATTTGGCAATAGATCAAAGGTAACTGTTTGGGATACCGGTTCACCTTCTGTGTCGTCAGGAATCACAACATCAACACTCACTGTTCTTGTTGGTGCTTTTGAAAGTTCTAGAATCACCGAAGAAACAGAACCCCATTCCGCCGTGCTGGCTTTACTAATCTCACCTATTCTCACCGAAGCAGAATCCGCATCCACATTAGTAAAATTAAGTGTTTCAACTTGGCCGTCGTAACCACCCTCAAAAGCTTCAATTCTAAGGGTGTACTCAATCGTCCCGTCGACATCACTATCAGAAAGTCCAGCGACGTAGAAACTTTGGGTCGTAGCATAATTCAAGGTCGTAAAAGTTAGACTATCAGCTGTTAAGCTAGCTTCCTTGCTTCGGTCCACCGCCAAATTCACAATCACTGTTTCTGTCGGTTTCGCTCTTAGGGAGACATCAACCCTAACTCTTTGACCCAATTCACTGGTCACACGACCATCGGTTGTCACCAGTAGAGCTGGCGCGTCTAAGTCGATCATCGTATATTCCAAGACCTCAGTGTTTCCACTAGCGTAATTACTGTTAATGAGATTGCCAGAAACAAGATCCTCAACTGCCTGAACCGTGATGGTGAAGTCTTCATCTGCATCAATGTCCACTCCATCCAAAGACTTGATGGTTACAATTTTTCCACTTTTGTAATCCGTCGCGTCAAAACTCAGAGTACGCTGTGAGATCTCTATGTTCGCTGAGGCATACTCATTGTTAACATCGAAGTCTGTGAATGTGACAATCACATTGGCTTCACTCGTTGGAGCCACCAGCAAGCCAATTCTAAAAGAACTGAAGCTACCACTTCCATCATCCTCACCAATCTCAGATTCCAGATCGTAAAAAACGAGACCTGGAGAATCAAGGTCCATATTGATCAGATCCACGTTAGCACTTGGAACAACCTTATAAGTGCCGTCCGTTGTCTGGCTGTCGGAGTTCACTGAAGCTGTCACATAAACCATTTGGTCACCGTCCGCAAGGGGTGAATCACCAACGCCATTGACCTTAACATATTTAAGCGCAGACCAGTCGGTCTCATCAAAAACTAGCTGAGACCTATCGGCCACAACCTCACTAGAATCACTCGGCGTGATATCCAAGATGATATTGCCAACACCATTTGGCTCTGAATTGAGGCGAATTCCCAAGACAACACCTTTTCCAGATTCATCAACAAGGTTCTCACCGGCGGTGTAAATGTCGATACCAATCGAATCGTCTTCATCGATGGTGATCAAACTGCTTTGTTCTGCCAAAGCACTGTAAACAGCATCATCAGAAACCGTGTTCCCCCTGATATTAAAGGGGTAATCACCCGAAACCTTTCCATCATCAATGGTTTGAACGTTCGTGGTTTGTGGAGTGTCCCAATCCAATGGGGTAAAGGTCAAAGAACTAACCTCCTCAACCTTATCTTCTACTCCAGACTGAACTGAAGTACGGGTAAACTCAATGGTCACATCCTCAAATGGCTGAGAGTGCAGGTTCACCGAAACTGTTACGGCAGCTCCTTCGGCCACTTCATCATCAGAGAGCACAACAGTATAGCCAGCCGTATCTCCATCGTCTTCATTTGTCACAACAATGGACTCGAGAGTTTTGCTTTTATAGCCATCGTCATTGGTGATGATTTGCATCAGAATATTAACACTCTGAGTGCCATCGTCGTAAAGATCATCCACCCCGATGAGAGTCACCGTCTGCTCAGCCTTACTGTTAAAGTCGAGAAAATCTTCCTGAAGAATGATTTCATCTGTGTCCGCGGAGATAAATAGGATTCGAACATTTTCTTCGGGAATGGAATTTAAACGAGCCGTAAACGTCGATGTATTTCCCGATTCATCAGCTTGACCCGCGATACTAGAGAAAGTCACATCAGGATCGTCATCATCCTGATTTGTGATGACCATATTCTCAATGGTTTCAAATGCATAGTTCGAATCCGAAGGCGTTAATTCCTGATTAACGGAGATGTCGATCGTGAACTCTCTAGGCCCGTCTTCCTCTTCATCATCGAGCCCCTGAATCACCACCTTTTCACCTGTATAATTTGAGCCATCCATCACTAAGTTCACGGTATTCCCCGAAACACCTTGGGTGATAATATTTCCCTCACTTGGATCTCCGGAACTTAAAGTAAGAACCAAATTGTCGGCGACCTGAAGGTTCACATAGAACACCACATTGCCACCAGCCTCAGACGTTTCAAGGCCTTCGAAAGAGAAAATGTTATCCGAAGATAAACTCTCTTCTGTTCCTAGAGCATCAAAGAAATTGATTTTTGGAGAATCGTTATCAAGGTTGGTGTACTTCAAATTCTCAATGTAGGCAGATGAATAATCAGCATCGGTGGTATCTACTGAAAAACTAATTTCATAAGGCCGATCACCGTCAATATCATTCGTATCTGCCCCGTCTAGTCCTGTCACGACAACCCTTTGAGGGATTTCCCATGTTGTCGAAAGGAAGACCAATCGGGTCTTATCCAAAGAAGCTTCGTTAGAGTCCGAAGCCTCCATGTTAATTTTAACGATGGAACTGGGCTTCGTGAACAGAGATACCCAAAACTCAGCACTATCGCCTGTCTCTGAGGTGATGAACTGAGTCGCATTAACATTGATTCCAGGACTATCTTCATCCAGATTGAACAAGGTGATCTCTTTAATAGGCGAACCTACATACTCCGTCGAAGATTCGTCATTCACTGTGAGTTGAACCGTCACCGGTGCAGCGCCGTCAAATAATCCACTATCAGAAATACCATAAACGGTTACTTTTTGAGCTGAAGAATAATTGTTCGCATTGAACGTCACCCTGTCGGTGCTCACTTCACTCGTCGAGCTGAACGATGCTTCAGTGTCGTCTGTCACCGCCATGTCAATATAGACTTCAGCTGTGGGCTCCTTCAAAAGTCGAATGGTGAAGGTCACACTGCCACCAGACTCCGTCAGTTGACCAGATGGATCAGACACGACCACATATGGCAAACTTGAGTCTAGGTTCACGAAGTTCAAATTATCAATAAATTTCTCATCATAGTTTCCATCGCTCGAGGAGACCTCATGAGAAACGACATAGCTGATATTCCCATCATCTATGCCATCAGGAACACCGTTGATGTAAACCAGTTTCGGAATGGAATAGTCCGTTTCGTCAAACTCAACCAAAGATTGGGTCGCTGTCACATTCAAACTTCCGCCAGCTGAAGAGGAGAACCTACCTTCACCCGTATCACTACTCGTAGAAACGATCGATACTGTTGAAGTTGGTTCTTTGGTAAGATGCACACGAAAAAGTCCTTGCCCACCCAGCTCGTCAGTCACCAGGTCAACAGGATCAAGAACAATATTTGCAAATTCATTGTCATAATTCACCACATCAACGTCTTCAGGATCAATGATGAAATAAGCTGGGTCTGTCGTTAAGTTCGTGTTCATATCGACATAAATCTGGTATGGAATGTTTCCATCTTCCAAACCATCATCCACTCCCGTGACTGTGACAACTCTTCTTCCCTTCCAATCATCTGATGTAAAGGTTAAGCTTGTTGGAGAGACCGTGCCCTCGGTGATATCTGAAGACTGAATGTCCAAAACCACCGTCGTGTTATTTCCCGAAGGCTGCGTTTGGAGGTGAACATAAAAAGTCGCCGAGCGACCGACGTCGTCATCAACGCCATTTTCCAAGTCTTCACCCGTTTCGTCCGTTGGGTTAGAGATCTCAGAAACAGTTACCCCAACATTATCATCATCTATCACAGTCACGATGAGGCTCTCGGCTTGAAAACCATCGTACTCCTCATCCGCAGGACTGTCCAAAGGACTGAACACAATGACGGCGTCAGAATCGTCTTCGTCATCATCGGACAAAGGATGAACCATCACAGTCTGAGGAATGTTATAGTTACCTTCGTTAAAAATTAGCTCTTGTATCTCTAATGTGACCACTCCAACAGGGTCAGCGTTCAAGCTAACTTTAACGTCGCCCAAGGGTGGCTGAGAAAGTCGAACATCAAAATGAGCTGATTTTCCCGACTCATATAGGTCATTGCTGATGGGTGAAACCACCAAACTCGAGACGTCATCATCAATGTTCGTCATCGCTATATTTCGTTGCAACAAATTATAGTTATTGTCATCACTGTCGAAATTAAAGCGTAGATTGAAATCGATATCTCCATCCCTGGAGAAATCGTCAATACCTGAAACAGTGACCTCTTGAAAACTTCCCCAGTTATCAGTACCAAAATCAAGGTAGGCCGGAGAATTGGTCACGATCGCCTCTGAAAGATCAGTCGTCGATAGAAATAAACGAACATTACGAGAAGGTAGCGATTTCAAACGAACTCTAACAACCGTCTCCCGATCAACACATCCATCCCCCTCATCATCAACATTGACAAACTCAACGCTAGCAACACCACCATTGAAATTGCCATCAGCGCTCAACATGGTCATATCAATCTCGAAAGTTTGGTCGCCATCTTCTAGGTCGTCATCAGTTCCAGCCACAACCAAGACCTGCGGAACATTCCAATTAGCATTTGTGAAAGTGATATAGTTTCCACCGATGCTTCCAGATTGTGAAATGCTATTGCCACTGACATCAACAATATTCCCAGAAACATCAAAACCGATCACATTTCCCTCACTCAGGTCCGTGCTTTCAAAATAAATCTTCACATCTGCCGTTGGTTCATCCGTAAGGGTGAGAACAATGTTGTCCCCATAACTCGTCAATCGATTTGCTTCGGTCACAACATTAGAACCAAAACCAAGACAAGTCGTCTTGAAGTAATCAGCCCTCAGAGCGTGATAAGTATCCGTGTCATATTGAACATTTCCACTGCCCTCATCAACAACCTCAAAGTCCGTCAGAATGTTAACTGAAAAGTTTTCCACCCAAAGAATTGGGAAGTCAGCCATATACCCATCGTAGTAAGTGTCGTTACTTGAGAGGTTCGCCGACAGGGAAACTCTGCGATTCCCAAGATTGCTTCCTGCCACTATATTGGCTGAAACGGTCACCAGTTGATTGGTTGACCAATTTGCCGTAGTAAATGTCAGACTTGTCATATCCAAGTCAGCCAATTCACTTCCAGGAAAACTCAGCGTCACCGTCACGTCGTCCGTTGGAGCACGGCCTAACTTAAACAGCAACTCCTCATCCTGGCCAGACTCTTTGATGATATTATCAGACGACTCAACCAAGAGGGTTCTATCTTGGGACAAAATTGGCAAATCATATTCAAATTCATCAAAGCGTACGTCATCACTTGTCGCCAAGAAACTTATCGAAATCGACTGATCCCCATCAGCGAGGTCATCCTCATAGCCAGAAATCTGAACGTACTGTGGATTTACTAAATTATCTTTTTCGAAAAATAGCTTTTTCGTTGGAAATTCAAAGAAGTCTCCTTCTGTCGTACTACTAGAAGAAACCGAAACAACCACATCCGTGTCTGGCGTAAATGCTAATTCGACCATCACATTGGCGCCAAAGCTGTCTTCGCCTTGGCCCTCAACAATAATAAAGTTATCCGAGCAGATCAAAATAGGGGAATTGTCAACGCTACAGATGTCAGATTCAAACACCTCCAAAGAAGTGGTGATCACATCGATCCCATAAGTCTCGTCATCAGCGTTCACAACATTGATTGGAGTGATGTCTTGAAGGTTCTCATAATCAGGGTCGTCACTCACGGTTTGAAAGTTGATCTCGATGGTCTGATCACCATCAGAGTCTTCATCATCTAAACCCGTCACCGTGATCGTTTGAAATTTCCAATAAGCCACATCGTTGTCGATGTCAGGAGTGAAGATGATTTGAGTTGGCTCAATCGTGATTTCATCTGCCATCAACGGGTCAACAACAAGGTTCACCACAACGTCGGCTGTTGGACGAGTGTTGAGTTTAACACCAAAAGTGGCTTCGGTTCCGCCCTCAGAGACAGGGCCCGTGACGGGAGACGTCACCACCTCCACAGCATTAGGGTCGTCTTCAACGACTTTATTGTCATTAACCAAGATGGCCTCACTGTATGGGGTTAAACCAGTGGTGTAAACGAAAAACTGGTCGCCCAAACCAAAAGCTTGCTCTTCATTAAAGGAACCTCCATGGAAAAAACTCGAAAAGCCGTCGTGAAGTTTCTTGATATCTTCATCCAGCTGCAGGTTGTCAGCAAAGGCAAAGTCAACATTGTATTGTTCTCCACTAATCCATATCCCACCATTACCACTCATGTTAACCGAGGTCGTGATCACATTAGATCCTGAAGTAACAATCGCCGTTCCAAGGGCATTCACGCCATTTTCATAATCTGACTCATTTTCGTAAACGGAAACCCCAGAAATTGAGAGGATGTTTGAAGATAGCTTCAAGATCCCATCGTAGCCAGTTGGCGTTTCCAAGGTCACCAAGTCAGGTATGCCGCTAAACGCAAAATTATTAACTTCTTCGACTTCATAGCTGACGCCATTAAACCAAATGTTATCTCCAATCCCAATTTCTTTTGCAAAAAGAGAGTCATAGCCAAATAGAAATTGGCTGTTCAAAGACGCCGTCACCGTACCTGTCAAAGTCAAATCAGGTATCGCCGTCAATAGCAGATTATCGTTACTGCTTGGGCCTCCCGAAATGGCATAATTCCTCCCCATAGAAACAATCGATGTATTTGCCGATATTTCTGAGAGAAAGGCCGTGCCCACACCTGTCACATTAGCACTCGTTCCAGGGGGGTCGAAATATATCTCCCCAGAATAAACCTCTTCTGGCCCAGGAGTCACTAAGAAGGTATGGTTTCCAGAATAATCGTTTTGGGTTGTGTAAGAAACCCCTGCCGTCAGCAGCGCAGGCTCCAATCCCGTCTCATCACCCTCGACAATAAAGGTGGCCTCACCTGTTACACCCGCGTAGTTACACGACACAGAATATCGTTGAAGGGAGGATAAATGAGGCCCAATACCAAGGTTGAGCCCAAACGCCAAAGGACCTGGAGTTGCAACCAAAGACCCTTTATCGCCTATTTTAAGTCGAGGAAGCTCATAAACCAAAGGTTCATCACCCTCATCACTAACCGTGGTGTCTGTTGGGTCGATAAAAGCGTAAAAATAAAGAGCTCCATTTGGAATCCCTGCAAGAGAAATAGTATCTGAAAGGGGTAGGTCTCCGGATATCTCTTTATCAATACTAGTCCATCCCGTAGCATAACTCCCATCGTAACCTTCATCATCCAAGTCGTGGTACATGTAAATCTTAGACTCACCAAATCGGTCCCATGCATTGATTTTTACTGCGTACTGGTTACCAACGGATTGCCCACCTGGAGGGTCACGAAATGTCAAATTAGGCACCAACTGAGGCTTCCAAAGGAAGGTCACCTTTGCCACAGTAAATTCATCAGGATCGGAAGGAACATCAATGTCGGTGATCTCGATACCCGAGTCATCACCATCCCACCATGCACTTTTTGGAAACTCTTCCATATTGAAGGTCTTTTTGAAAGTTGAACGGCCTTGCATTGCCTTGTCATTAAAAACGGAGTTCACGTCACCATTACTGAAACCGTCCCTCATCTTTCCACTAGCATCCGCCTCGACCATTTCAAATTGAAAGTGAGAACCTTGACGTTGTTGCAAGAAACCAGCCTCTGAGTTCACACCTTGGTCTTGATGGACAATTTGGATTCCCGTAAATCCCATGGTGTAATCACTCACACCTGAATCGTAATAAAAAAAGAATCCTTCAGGCCCTAATTCATAACCAATATCTTTTCCACGCCCAAACCAATAGTATTGCTTTTCGTTTTGCTCGTAGTCCACGGGCAACATCTCAATCGTTTGAGCTTCGCCAGGTAGCAAAAACTCACGCAGGTCTCTGGTCTCTGCAAAAGGGCCATCCTCATGACCAATGAGAATCTTAGAGATAGGGGTTTTGGTCCATCCCCCTGTTGCCATACGATCAAAGGCGCCAATGGGAAACGACTCTTGAATACCATTCCAAACGTCATAGTCATACAAATCTTGGGTACCCCATTTGTCGTGGGACATCTCATGAGAAATCAAGTCCCCCCCCAAAGCATCATTGTGAGGAAAACCATTCACACCAAAGTAACTATCATCATCCAAGGTCAGCGGAAAGACCCAAAGCCCCGATGGCCCGCCAAAGCCCCCTGGTACTCCAGGGCCAAAGGTTGGCACCAAATAATCCACAATTCTCTCAGACTCACTAAACTTATCAAAGTCGAGAAAGTAGTCCAAAGACTCAATCACATCCTCAAAAAATCGACCGCGATTGAATGGGTAACCCTCATCTTCAGCCTGACCGTCACCATCGCCGCCAGCCAGGCCTCGACCTAGGGTGTAATTGTAAAAACCTGCTGGTGGAGAATAGCCCTGATCCACCATGCCATCAAGATTGATATCACGATTGATAAAAGTATCGTTAACCATATCAATGTTGTCGCCTCCCTGATTAGTCCAAGTCACCAACTCCAACGCCATCACCGACCCGGCATCCCAACCGTTGTCACCGTGAATATTGAAAGCCAAAGGGCCTGCCATTTCGACAATATCATCTTCGTCTTGAGCAAACTGAGGGTTATTGATTCCTTGATCTGCTCCATTGATATTATCTGACTGAGGGCCAGTCACTTCTCCGAGTCGACCATCTCCGGTTCCACTCACTGTAGGTAAGCCAAGCTCCTGTGCTCTCTGCTGAACATAAGCCTCAAGAAGTAACCCCTCAGGAACTTGCCCAGACAAATAGTAACCTGGCATGTGATATATAGAAGAAGGCAAGTCGTCGAACTCCCGTGGAGAGTCGTAGTTCCAACCTGTGTGCTCAACATTTCCTCCGGCTCCATCTGTAGAGAACGTCTCTGTGTCTTCGTCATATACGGCGCCAAATGAACGGTGGGTCAAATAGCATCCACTGGCAATCGTCACGGTAGGTCCGTTGCTGAAGCCCGTAAACAAACCATATGACTCATTGGCTAAATTAAAAGTCCATCCGGTATAAAAATCATCAGCCTGAGGGTCAATAATTCCACCCCCACCATAGGTTGTGTACTCTGTTGCATTCCAGTTCATCCATTCACCTTGATATGACCATCGAGACGACCCGATGCCAACACCTGCAACATTAAGGCCTCCATAGTTCACTCGAAACCAAGCGTCTACCGCTGGGATTCCTTGCCCAGCATTTAAATAATTATGCGGATCCCAATTGTTAACGGCTATCGTCGTTTCACCATCCCACCCCTGAACTTTCATCTTATTGTCAAACACATTCTGGTGGGGTTCGGCCGCGTCGTATTTGTGGTTTCCATAACGATCAGCTACAGCCTGAGCGCCACCGGGGTAGTTGGTTTCCAAATAATAGGCTGAAACGGGCACCCAACCTCCTGGAGGAATGTCCGCAGCACCAGGGTTATACCAAGGCTCATAGCGAACCAAGAAGTCTTCAAATTCATCCCTGTCATCCCAAGTCTCATTGCCATTACCATCAGTGAACATCTCAGGTGATCTATAAAGATCGAACTCTTCAGTGTAGACCGTTGCATTTTTGGTTGTCGCGTCGTAGTCGACTTTTCTAATCGACACGGTATCAACTTGATAAAAGATATTTGTTCCAGCGATATTTAGTGCATTAAAATTACCCGAACCTGCGTTACCAGCAGCTGTCCCTATCCATGGAATGCCCGTATCTTTTGTGGCGAGGTTACCGCCATAATTATCAACGTTTTTATCGCCCCAATACAGAGTCCACTCTCGATCACCCGAAAGGTTATCGCTAGAATCAACGCCTAGAGATAAAGAAAAGTGATCCCCTCGATTGAGATCGAGTTCCCAAACGAAAATCGTCCGAATAGCCGGAAGAGTACCCGGGATTAAGTTTCCCGTTGCCGCATCAACGTTACCAACAAGACCATCACCACCAACGCCAAAATCACGCTCTGTGATATTCGAAGAAAATGGTCCCGTGTCCAACACAGCATCATAAACATTCAAAATGATGTTCGTTGAGGTCCATTGACCATCCCTATCCCAGTCAACAAATTCTTCCCCATACTCATCATAACTTTTTGATTTGCTATTCAGGTCGAAGTTCTCCTTGGTATCCCACCACTCTTCCATCGTCGTGTGAGCACCATCATTATTAATATCGCGATACCTTTCTCCTGGAGTCCAAACGCCATCAGTTGTAGCCCCACCAATTTTTTCCAGAAAATTCTCTCCACTTCCGATAGCGTCTGTCGACTCAACAAAGCCATCATCCCCCACCAAGGGCTGAATAGGCCAGGGCATAAAAGCGTAATCGGCCACGGTCACATCAACCCTGTACTTGCCGTAACTCATCACGCTCCACCAGTCGGCCCAAAAAGTCGTCCAATGCTGACGAATCTGCTCCTGGGTGTAATCCCCAGGAATACTGCCATTCAGGGGGCCGTTGTAAGGCGATTTAGGGAAAGCGACCGGAGCCAACAATACCTGATCTGCCGCATGAATCCCCTGAAAAGACAGGGCTAAAGCCAACAAGACCGCACTCAACCAACGACACTGAATAAGCTTAGACACGTTATTTACCATCATGAAAATTTCTGTTCACCTAGAGATTATTCCCTGCTCACCCTTAATCAATATCTGTTCAGTATCGAACAGATTGATGATTTGGGTACCAAATATTAGCCTAACCTAACTTTAAAGTTTATTTCTCAACTTTATTGGCCTTTCTTCTCTAGAGAAATGCCATGGCGTGAATAACGCTCCAAAACCTTAGCTCCAGGATGATTCGGCTCAAGAGCCAACACCTCTTCCGCAAAAGTTAGGCAGGAGCGAAAACGCCCTTGTTCATAGTGAATTCTGGCCACCAGCTCCAAGGTCTCCAAAGCCCTTTCTTCCTTGAGTAGTACAGCTGCGTAGCCCATGGCCTCGCTAAACTTCCCGTTAACAGCCAAAGCTTGAGCTAGATGAAGACGAACATATGGATCTTTAGGGTCTTTCTTTAATAGCTCACGATAAGCCCCTAAAGCCTTATCTGGCTTTCGCTCCATGAGAAGATGCGCCCGACGCCCCAATAAAATTTTGTCATTTGGGCTCTCAACCAACTCCTTCTCTAATTCCCCCAGCTCCCAATTCCAATCGTGATCATCGAGTGGCTGATGAGCGCCATCGTGTCGGTGCTCATATCGCTCAAAACTTCGCTCCAGCTCACCCCCTCTTAAGAAGAAAAAGCCCGCAAGGAACAAAACTAAAGTCAATCCCACGGCCATCAGAGCCCACTGATCAAAGCTTGGCTTAGGGAAATTCAACGTCACCTACCGATGAAACTTCAACGTGGCCATCCTTGAAGTAAACATTCACTTTCCCTTCGTGGCGGTCCTTGGCCAATTGATCAGAACTCTCAATTGTCGTGAAATGTGATTCCGATAGAATCCAAGGCCAAGCTTGCCGGTAATCCTTTCCCGCATTATCACCCAAATAACTATAAGATCGATATTCTGGAGCCTTTTCATCCACACCAAACAAAGGATTTGGCTCAACCGAGGGGCAACCCAGCTGAAGTAGGGTCAAAAAATCAACTGCAGAAATTTTAGCTCCTCCACTTGAGCCTCCCTCAGATCCCTCTCCGGAAGAACCTCCGCCGCCCTCACTGCCACCTCCAATTTCAGGAAAAACAGGAGGTTCAATGTAATGAGCAGGCAAAAACTGGACCTGATCAAAAAAGCTACGGTTTGCCTGGGCATTTCCCCCATATAAAAAGGGGTCAATGGGGTTTGGGTAAATAGGATTTTTCAAAAGGCGAATTCGGGTGTCTTCAATCCCAACACTCTTCAAATTGGATAAACAGGCAGATTGAAGTGAGGCGTCTTGCCCTTTTACCAAGGAAGGGCCAATCAATGATGCCAACACGGCAATGATACCGATGGCCACCAATAACTCGATAAGTGTAAAACGTTGCTTCAAAAAGCCTTCCCCTTGGCTCAGATTATAAAACCCTCTGAATACCCCACAACCAAAGGATCTTTTGCTGAGCATTCTTTGGGATTAGACTTTAAACATGACAAGGCTCCCCATCTTCTTCTTTTTAATGCTTTTCCTTCAAGGAAACCTGTTCAGCCACGCCCAAGATGAACGCTCCCACCAGAGCATTCAAGTTGAAATCTTTGAAACGGGCGGCAATGTGCTCTTCGATATCTATTGTGGCCCGAAGCTCAGTCAAACCTACCTCAAAGCCATCTCTTCAGCCAACCAAATGAAAGAAGGAGAAACCCTCAGCCCCTCAATCAAAAAGCTTTTGCACATCGAACCTTGGCTTCAGCTCCTCAGTGGTGACCTTCACCACCTTCTTCGCTACGAGAGTGCCCTCAACTGGTCATCCCTCTCCAAAGCTGAGCAAGACCCTAATTCTCAAGCAAAGCTTTTCAAATGGCTGGACAGCCAACCCATCCAACGCTACCATTTATTCAGAAAACCAACTCGCCAACAACAAAAAAAGATCTTTCCTGTTGAGTTACGAGGCATGGATAAGCCAACGATTCTGAGCTACCATCCTCTCGACTCGAAAGGACAGCCCCAGAAGCAAGAGTTACTCCTTCTCAAGTACCAATACCAGTTCAACTGGCCTCCAGAGCTTAACTCGAAGAACGGAATCACCGGCACATTAGAGACCTCCCTCAAAACCTTCACATCAAACTCTATTTTTAAACTCAACCTCAAAGGGCGTGGGAATCTTTTACAAGATAGCCTCAGCCTAGAGCCCTCCCCTCCCGAAGCTCGTGCTTTCCTTCAAAGAAAACCTTCCAAATCACACAAAGCTCGACGGCTCCTATTTCACTATGCCAAACCCTAAGACCTACCTCTTAGGCATCTGCATGCTTTGGCTGGCTTTTGGGCAGCCTCTTTTGGCACAAAAAACAGACCTCCAAAGTGCAAAAAGTGAACTTCACCCCGGAGCTGGGCTTTTGACACTTCACCTCGATGGTGAAAGCCTCCAGTTTCAACTCAACAGCCCCCTCACCTTTTGGGTTCCCGAAAAAAGCCCCGAAATCCTCTCCTCCTCTAACCCACTTCTTTCCACGAAATCTCTAAATCAACGATTAAAAGCACGTCTCAAAATTCCTTGGCTCAAAAATTTTAACCTTTCTCCTCCTATTTTTAGAATCTCTGAATCCGTTGGTCCTGATTTATTTCTTATTTCAAAAGTTGACCTTTCATGGAGTTGGAGTGCAGAAGCACCCAAACCCATGCCCAAGACATTGGAAATCGCATGGAAAGGGGATCAACAACTCGGCTTCTGGGTAGATTGGCCTAGGCTTCAACAGAAGGACTTTCTTATCGACAAAGAGAAACCACTTTATTTAAAAACCCCAGAAGATCTTGATTTCACCCAACTTATTCAATACCAAAATTATCTCAGCCAAAATAAATTTCTTTGGGCTTTTTTTCTCATCATCCTCATCGGCTCCCTCAGTTTTTCAAAAAAAAGACCTTACCTTCTACTGCTTCCCATGTTCTTTGCTTGGGCCTTTTGGCCTCTTTCTCAACAAGCTCAATTGAACCCTAAACTCGTCACTCCTTGGCTCGAAAACAACTTCAGAGAAAGCCTTCTGGGAAAAGCCAGTCGCAGCCCTGCCCAACTCTACACAAAACTAGCCAAGACCTTCTCCGGTGATGCCTTAGAAAAAATCTACCTAGAACAAGAGGGGAAAAACCTTTCCAATAATTTAGCCAGTCAAAAAGAAGTTGAGCACCTTTCTATCCACGAGGTGAAACTCCTAACTTCCCCAACAGAACAGGAACCCCTTTTCCACCTACAAATTGACTGGACCCTCAGCGGTGTTGTTCAACATCTCTCACACTTACACCTTCGCAACACTCGGCACCTCGACCTCCTGACCATCAGATTTGTGGACGATGAATTAAAAATCACTCGTTTTCAACCTCTCGAACAACGAAGTGAGAGGGGCGAGCCATAATGATCGAAGTTCATAATCTGTCCTTTGGCTTTCGGCCAGAAACACCCCTCCTC
>Ga0233432_10002947_pt1 | contig 15647 bp, 20 predicted proteins | sample SI_122_August201_6_FD_179870 | JGI IMG/M metagenome (GOLD analysis project Ga0233432, IMG submission 179870) | Seawater microbial communities from Saanich Inlet, British Columbia, Canada - SI_122_August2016_10_MG | ecosystem: Environmental > Aquatic > Marine > Inlet | place: Canada: British...
ATTTAAAATCAGATAATCCTAAAAATATGCCAATTACAGGTATTGAAAATCCCTTTGAAACTATGTTTAAAATTGATGCAATATCTTCTAAGTTGCTTTCGGGCAATAAAGGCGTTAGCGTACTTGCTGCTAACGGCGTTGCGCTTTATGACAATTATCTTGGTTTAGGTGAAGATGACCGAAAAGGCGTAGATGACAGATTTGCAAACATGTCTTTTTTTAAAGACCCAAGCATGGCTGGTACTCCTTCTAGGGACAGAGCAGCACAAACTATGGAGGTTGTTAAGATAGCTGTTAAGCTTGGTTTAAACCCTAGAGACTACGGCAACTCAAAAACCATGTTAGAATATATAGATGCTAACCTAAAGGATTTTAGAGGTATGTTAAACGGCAAAAGTAATGCTGCTCAAACTACACAAGCAGTTGCAAACGCTACGTCTGCTCAGGGTGTGACATCTTTAGAAGAACTTGAAGCTCCTGTAGGCATAGCAAGAAATAAAAGAGGACAGTGGACTTCACCCCAGCATAAAGACTATGCAGCACTTGGAAGCGCAGTAGAAGAGATGGAAGAAATAGAAATAAAACTAGCTGACCCCCGAACGGCAAACTTTGCGGGAGCTACTCGAAATCTTAAAAAACGATTAGCAGTAGCAAAAGCCAATGTAGTAGCTTTAAGAAACGCATACACAAAAACCTATCTCTAATAAAGGTAAGCATTAATGGAATACAAACAATACGAAGGTGTAAGTCCCGCAGCTATGGATGGCTCCGACTGGCAGAACTATACTGAAGGTCGAGGCAGCGAAAGAGCAAACTATAACCTAGAAAGCTTAGGCACTCCTGAAGGCTACTCAGTCACTGACTGGGAAAACGATGAGGTAGTCTTGTCAAGCTTTGAAAAGCTTACTGATTACTTAGCCGAAGAACAAGGGCTAGGTAGCTATATTATTGACCAAGCAGGAACAGGACAAGACACTGACCCTGCTGAATATATGCGTGATTTAACTATGCGCTTAGGCGCTCCGCTTGCTTTAGCTAGTGCATTAGACGATGCCCCTGAAGACGTTAAGCGAGCATTCAGAGTTATGAAGTCCCGCTGGGACAAGGCTGAGCTTTCTGGCGTAGGTGAAACATTATCTGCTATCGGAGACTACACCGCTGACGTTATCTTTAGTCCTGAAGGCTTAGCAACTGTAGGTGCTGTTTTGTCTGGTACTGCTACGGGCGGCACTACTGCTGTAGCTGGTGTAGCTGCACGTAAAACTGCACAACAAGCAGCTACTCGAACTTTGATGAATGCTGTACGGGCTACCGCTGCTGCACAAACTAAAAACCCTTACAAGGCTTCGGCGTTGATGGGTGCAACTTATGGTGCAGGAGGCTCTCACGTAGCTCAAGAGTTAAACATCTCTGCGGATATACAAGACGAATATAGCTTAGGTGAAACTGCTTTTGGTGCGGCGGTGAGTGCAGGTTTTGGTGTTGGTCTGTATGCAGCAGGCTCAAAAATAGCTAACAGATATTTTAGAGACGGCACTCGACCACCTAGAGAAGTAGCACTAAAAGATGTTGACCAAGTGTTTGAAGAAGCTTTAGACGGAGACTTTATTCCTGCGTCCGGCGGTACACTTGTAGACGAAGCTTTGCGTATGACTGGCCCAGAAGGTTCTATAGCTAAAGTTGTAGACGGAGAAGATGATGCACTCAACAAAGCAGCTTCTCAGTTTGCAGAAGACTTAGGCGGTGGCGAAAAAACACGCAAAGAAATTCTTGCTATTATTAGGGCTGCGGCAGATTCTGAAGAAACTGCTAAAGGTCAAGCAAGCAGAATCCGTCAGGGTTTATACACAGTTGCTTCAGACCTTTCAGGAAACTTCTTTGGTAAGGGCGCTGGTGTGCTTTCGCCTATTACAAAGTTCTCTGGGACTGCGGCACAGCTACAAAAGAAACTAAGCCACGAGTTTGGAATTAAATTTAAAACTCAAGATAAGATTGTAGAAAAAGACCTATCTGAAGTACAGCGCGAAGTTACCGGAAAGTATAATGAAAGATTTCGAGCTATTGTAGATACGTTGTCTCTGAGCGAAATAGATACTAAGCTTGCTACAGACATCAATGATGCACTTAGCAAAAGCTTGAGAAGCGAAACCCCTGTTGTACACAAGCAGTTTGATGACCTAACTAACTCTGCAATAAACAAAGCGGCTACAGAAACTAAGAAGCTTTATCAAGAAATGGGTGTGCAGCTAAACGACATCGGCGTTATTGATAAGCTGGTAGATAACTATGTTCCTCGTATGTGGAGCCGTAGTGCTATTGAAGCTGACCCCAATAAGCTTTTAGACTTGTTTGTGCAAAAAGCTGGCATGAGTAAAGCAGAAGCCCGCCGCACTGTAAATAACATGCTCGATGTTAAAAACCAAGTAGACCAAGGAACTTCAGGCGGCTACTTCTTTTCTGCTAAACGAAAGATTGATACTATTGGAAATGACGCAGACTTTGAAGAGTTTTTAAACTCTGACGTTCTGGGTGCATTACATGCTTATACCTATCAGGCCGGTAAGTCTGTAGCTAAGCATCGTGTATTAGGCGTAAACAACTTTGAGCAGTTCAGAGGCTTTTACGTCAATCGCATACGAGAAGAAATGACTAACAGCGGTGAAAACTTTACGCCTAAGATTGAACGCCAGCTAGAAAAACTATATCGCACTGCTACAGGCGAAGGCATGGAACGGTATGGTAAGACTGCTCAAACAGCCGTAGACGCTTATAGCTTTACAAACCGTGTTGCTTTGCTAGGCTTAGCAACTCTGTCAAGTTTGACGGAAGTGTTTATTAATGTTGGTAAAGCAGGTGTAATGAACTCTGCAAAAGGCTTTAAAGAAGCTATAAGCACTTCACACAAAACCATTACTAAAGACATGCAGTCAAAGCTAATGTCTGAAAACGGATTGACTGCAAAAGAAGCTTTGTCTGAAATGCGTAACTTCAGCATCCATGTAGACCAAGCGCTTGCACAAGTAGGCGACAGACTAGCGGGTGACGAGTTAGTAAGTGAAGGAATGCAGAAAGCAAGTAATAAGTTTTTCCGTATTACGCTTCTTGACCAGTGGACTAAGTTTGTTCAGAATGTTTCGTTTGCAAGCGGTAAAAACTTAATTAACGAAAACATTAACAAACTATCTACACGCTATACAAGCAAAGGATTAGATTCAGACGGCGAAACACTAGCCGGAGAACTAGCAGAGCTAGGCATCGACTGGAAGAAAGCTGTTGACTGGCATAGAGGTGGAGCAAAAACAAGTGATGAGTTTTATAAGACTGATTTCTTAGGAGGCGCTGCGCGTTACACAAACTCTGTAGTTTTACAGCCTACTGCAATGTCAGGCATTAAGCCGCTGTTGTTTTCAAACCCTAAGACTGCGGTAATGTTCCAATTGCTTAGCTATCCTGCTGCATTTTCAAACACTGTATTGAAAGGCGCTACTAAAGCTATGATAAAGAATCCTAAGCGTAATGCGCCTAAGCTATTAGCTGCTGGTGCTATTATGACAGGAATGGCTAGGTGGTCAAACTACGCCCGTACAGGTGGTGCAAACGAAAGAGACAAAACTGAGTTTGAAATCACTAAAGAAGCCATTGCACGTTGGGGTGGTAACGGTCTTTTGCTTGACAGTTTAAAACGTGCTCAAACCGCTGCTAAGTACGCTAACAGCAATCTGGCTTATGCTACACTGCCGTTTGGCCCAGCAGCCTCAGACATGTTAAGTATGATTCAGCAAGGCATTATACCTACAATGGGCAATAAAGTTCCATTAGTTTCTGGAACTTATTTTGGTAAACAGGTATTGGGCGAAGACTATGTTAGACACTACAGAAGAAGCTTAAAAAGAACACAAGAAGATGTGTTCGGTGGAATGATTCCTAAGTTTGATAAAAAGCCAAGCCCCATAGGGTACGCCATCGGTGGTCAGGTAGCGGCTAAAGCATTTACAAGTCTTATTAGAAAACAAGCTGATGTGCCTGAAGCTCCATTCATGGCTGAATCAACAGCAGCTAAAATCTCAGAAGTTACTGAAGGTCTTGTTGACCCTGCTGTAGTTGAAAAAGCTGCACAGCGTTTAGATTCTAATTTACTTATTGCAAGAGATGAAGGAATAATCACAACGCCGGAATACGACCTGTTTGATTTGACTGAAGCCCATGTTGTAAATGAACTTAAAAGTAAATATAAAACTTTACAGCAAATAGACAGCAATCCTAAGTTTCAAGAAGCTTTAGAAATTAGAAATGTTAAAGAAGCTAAAGAGAAACTACACGAAATTCAAGAAGATGATAACTTAGGTAATGACCACATTATTGCTCTTAGAAACATTGAAGACTTAGAGGACGACAACAGAAGCGGTGTAATAGTTAAGGCTTTGGTAAGCAATGAAATTAAAAACATCAAAGCTTTCTATGACAAGGCTCGCATTGAACTGTCTCCAGAAGAAATTGAAAAGGCTTCTGTAAATAAGTTTGATGAAGACTCTTTAGACTTTATGCACGACTACTTTAAAACAGAAATAAAAAATACTTTCCCAATGCTTAGCGACAAGGGAGCTTTTGAACTGGCCCGAAACGCTATGGTTAAGGTAGCAGCTAAAGGCGGCGTAGACTTTTCAAGATTTAAAACTCCACGCATTGACGCTGGCCCAGAAGAAACTAAACTTCTTTCTCCTAAAGCCCGTCAAGAAGCGCAAGAAAAGTATGTGCAAAACTCTGAAAAGAAAGAGCCAGTATATCGTGTTGTTTCAAGCTACCAGAATGCAGACTATAACATCTCATTCCCATTTGCTCGTGAAATAGGTACTCATGCAGGCTCTAGAGGAGCAGCAGATAAAGTTATGATTAGAGATATGGCTTTAGAGTTTACCGGTAACGACCAAGACAAAGCGATGAACTTAATGAAACAGTTTACTGGCAACCCTGATAATCCTAAGTCGGATGCTTACGACAAGTTTTTTGATTATGTAACTACTCAGCTAAAAGATACCGACAGAGAAATACGTCCGTATACAATGCAGGAAGGATACATTGATGTAAGAAAGCCTTTGATTGTAGGTGAAGACATGCGTAGCTGGAGAGCAGAGTATATTATCCAAGACGTAGAGTCTGTAAAAGTATTGCTTAAAGCTGCAAAGGCTCAGGGCGCTAAAATAACTGCAAGCGATATTGACATCATTGATGTTTTAACAGACGAGTCTTTTGATTTTGTGAAGTACATTGGCATGGACTCTAGACCTTATTCAACTCCACTTGAAAAAGTTGAGATGGATTTACAACGTGCTGAGTTTAACATGAAGTTTAAAGACCTCATAAACAAGCTAGGCTTTGATTCTATCAAGTACCGTAACACTGCTGAACCCAGCTACGTAGGCGAAGATGCTTATTCTTATATTTTATTTGAGCCTGAGCAGTTTAAATTAACTTCTTCAAAAGCTTTTGACAAGAAAGACCCACGCCACGGCTTTGCGCTGGGTAGCATTGTACGTGCAGCTACAAAAGCTTTTGCACCTAAGAAAGCTTCTGGACTGTTTAGCGAAGCAGAAAAAGCTGCCCAACAACTTCAGGGTAGTAAGCCTCGTGCTGGTCAATCATTCTTAAACGAAATGAAAGGTGTAACTCCAGAGGAGCTAGAGTGGACAGGCGCTAAAGAGCGCTTTGGAAACAACAACCCTGCAACTAAAGAAGAAGTCCAGCAGTTCTTTGAAGATAATGACTTTGACTTTGAGGTTCAGGTAGGTCGTAGTAAGCCAGAAAAAGTAGAAGCAATAGACGATATGCCTACACTTGTGGACGATGAGCTAGACGTAGATGATAGGTTTTGGGCTTGGGCAGAAGAAAACTATCCTCACGATGTAGATATGTTAGATGAGATGGTTGACAATCCTGCTGAGTTTGACGCTTGGTTTAATTCTAAACAAGAAGAGTTTTTTGGCAAAACCGAGGGTGACTTTGTAACCCAACCAGCACACTTAGATTATTCGTTTGAAGGCAAAGACACTCAAAACTATCGTGAGCTTGTAATCTCAATTCCAGATAAATTCAAAAAGGTTGATTTCAATTATGTAAACATGATGCACCATCCTGAAAGCAAAAACCAAATAGCTCATGTGCGCTTGGCTGATGTTGAACAAACTGATGATGCGTTTACTAGAACTTTGTTGGTTGATGAAATACAGTCAGATGCCCACCAGTCTGCAACAGGTAAAAACGGTAGAGGTTATTTAACAACAGAAAAGGCTAACGAAAAAGCTTTAAAGCGAAAAGAACTGGAAGACCGTAGGCAGCAAATAATTAACTCCGATATTTCTGAAGCAAAAAAAGATGAGTTAATAGATGAACTTTTAATAGACGCAGAAATAGATGCTCAAACAATTGAACCTTTTGTTCCAGAACTTCCTCTTAAAAAGGACAAGCAGTGGGGAGCTGTCGGCCTCCGTCAAGCTATGAAAGTAGCGGCAGAAGAAGGGTATGACCAAGTTGCTTTAACTACTGGACGTTTACAGGCTGAAAGAAATAGGAAGATAGGTGACATTAGCGAAGCCATCTTGTATCAAAGACAAAATATAGACACCGGAGAGCCTGCGGGATGGTTATTGCAAGGTGTTTCAACAACTGATGAATTTGATGATTTTTTAGTTGGCTTTGATACTTATGAAGAGGCCGTTCAAAAACTACCTAAAATTCTTGGAAAAGAAAACGCAGAAAAATTACTTGCTTCAACCCCTGATGACTTGGGAGACTACGCACTTAAACAGCCAATGACCTTTAAGAGAGGCGGCCAAAAGTATATGGACTTTTATGACCGCACTCTACAAAAGATTTGGAAGCGAGATTTTGCTGATAAGTACGGCGTAGATGTTAAGATGGTCGAGTACAAGCAGGGCGATAAGACTGTACAACTTCCAACTCTTGAAATGACTGAAAAGATGCGAGCAGATATTCTCAAAGGATTAAAGATGTTTGCTGAAGGCGGTTATGTGATAGAGTCTGGAGATACACTTTCTGAAATTGCTCAAAGAGAAGGAATGACTATTTCTGAAATAGCTAAGCTTAATAACATTAAAGATATTAATAAAATCTATGTTGGACAGAGCTTGAGGTTTGACGCTGGAACTGATTCAGACATTTCCAAAAAGGCCGAGATGGTTGAAAAGGCTGAGCCAGTTGAAGTGGTTGAGCAAATAAAAACAACTCAGCCTGAAGTTAAACCTGCTGGAAAAAGTAAAACTGTAGAGGCTTTGAAAAAGAATAAGCGTAAGCAAAGCTCTCCGATTATACCTTTAAACATGAGAGCATTCTTGGGTGATATTTTTGGAATGGGCAGCGACATAAATGAAAACTCTTTAACTAAAGCTGAAAGAGAAGAGCTTAGAAAAGTTGTTCAGCGAGCACAGTCTAGCGGTAAAGACAGAATTGAGTACATTGATTACGGTACTCAGGGCAATAAAGGGTCACAGTATGCTGATGTCGGAGGCGGTGGAAGCGCCGTTGACTTCTTTGGAAAAGTAGCTGACCCTAGTTATTCTTTAAAGACAACTTTGGGCCAAGCCAAAATAAGCAAAGATGAAAAGGGTAATACTATTGTAACTGATAGATATAACTTCAACGATTCTGATGGTGAATTTAGTGTCTTAGGATTAATTAAAGGCATTAAGAATGCAGGTCTAAGTCCCTATGCTCAAATACGAAACATTGCTAGAGAGTTTGGAAGCGGTCAAGGCGAAGGAGCCGAAGTAAAAATTAATTTAGGGAAAATAGATTCGCAAGATATTGCTAAGCTTGAAGCTATGGGAGATACAAATGTTTAAGTATTTTAAACTAGAAGATTTTAACTGCCAAGAAACTGGCGAAAACGAGATGTCAAGGGACTTTATACACAAGCTTGACGAACTACGGGAAGCGTGTGGCTTTCCGTTTATTATAACGAGTGGTTATAGAAGTCCTAATCACTCCATTGAAAAACGTAAGGAGAAAGCAGGAACTCATGCCCAAGGTATTGCAGCAGACATTAGAGCACGTAACGGAAATGAAAGATACACAATTGTACAAGAGGCTATCAAACTGGGATTTAATGGTATTGGAGTCGCTAGTGCTTTCATCCATGTGGATAGCAGGACTGTCAGCGATAATGAAGCTGGCGTAATGTGGTGTTATTAAGGAGATAGACTTATGTTGCAATCATTGATTGGGCCAGTTACCGGACTGTTAGATAAATTTATAGAGGATAAAGATAAGAAGAATGCCATCGCGTTTGAACTTAGTACAATGGCTGAAAGACACGCACAGGAGCTTGCGAAAGGCCAGCTTGAAGTTAATAAGGTTGAGGCGGCACATAAGAACATGTTTGTCGCTGGCTGGCGGCCTGCTGTGGGTTGGGTATGCGTGGCTGGCATGGCGGGTAACTTCATTCTTATCCCGTTCGCTAACTTTGCGTTGGCTTTATCCAATTCTGACATCACTGTTCCCCTAATTGCGCTATCTGAAATGATGCCTGTGTTAATGGGCATGTTAGGACTAGGTGCAATGCGTACCGTAGAAAAGACTAAAGGCGTTCAGAGGGAGAAGTAATGTGGCAGCTAAAAAGAAATCAACAGTTAATAAGGCAGGTAACTATACCAAACCGACCATGCGAAAGAATCTGTTTAACAAAATAAAGGCAGGTACTAAAGGTGGTAAGGCGGGTCAATGGTCAGCACGTAAAGCCCAGATGCTTGCAAAGGAATATAAAGCAAAGGGAGGAGGGTACAAGTAATGGCACTTAAAAAATCACAGAAGTCTTTAAAGAAATGGACTAAAGAAGAGTGGGGTACTAAGTCAGGTAAGCCTAGTACCCAAGGAAAGAAGGCAACTGGGGAGCGTTATCTGCCTAAGAAAGCTAGGCAGGCTTTAACCAAAAAAGAGTATGCGGCCACATCCAAAAAGAAAAGAGCCGACACTAAGAAAGGTAAGCAGCATAGCGCTCAACCCAAGAAGATTGCAAAGAAAACACGGAGCTATAGAAAATGAGTAAGAAAAAAGACCCTCGACTAGCCAGAGCAGGAGTAAGCGGATATAATAAACCGAAGCGTACACCAAAGCACCCGAAGAAAAGCCATATTGTTGTGGCAAAAGAAGGCGATAAAATCAAGACAATCCGATACGGGGAGCAAGGAGCCAGTACAGCAGGTAAGCCCAAAGCCGGTGAGTCAGACAAGATGAAGAAGAAACGTGCAAGTTTTAAAGCCCGCCATGCTAAGAACATTGCCAAGGGCAAAATGTCTGCGGCATATTGGGCTAATAAATCTAAGTGGTAGAGAAGGCTGTTAGCTCACGCTCAAGGTAGTCGTGCATTTTCTCCAGTTTAGGTCTAGCGTCACGGATAATCTTACGCACGAGCATCAGCTCATCACCCTTAAACACTTCATGTAGTCGGTCTTCGGGGAGGCCACCCATCTCAGTTAGGATGGCCCCCGAATGATTGACGATTATTTTAAACGATAGTATATTAGCTTCCTTTGCTTTCATGTATATCTCCTTATACTATCTCACAAGCTCCACCGACACACGCTAATTCCTGTGAGCCTGTGGTGTTGTCTTCTTGTTCAAAGTAAATCAAGTCATTCCAATTAACATCTTTAGGCATAGAAGCTAGTAACTCTTCATACTTCTCTGCACTAATGTCTTCATACGGAGCCTGCTGATATACATGGTCACTAACTGGCAACAAACTAATACCGGAACATATATCAAAGTTTTCCCATATCCACTGAGCTACTTGCAGGTATTCATCATCAGTGTAGTACACAGTGATACTTGGCTTATGCTCACACCAGTGATTCTGGTAAGCCTTCCAAAGTGCTAACTGTTGCATAGCTCCTACTTCCTTTACAACTACACTGGCTTCTGGAGCTTTAACCGGAAAGCTGTAGACCACTGAAGACTCTGACATAACGTCCTGTTCTACTGGGAATCCTGCCGCTTCCATAAAGACTGCAAGCGGGTCTTTCTTGTCTGAACGTACTCTCCGAATATAATGTTTGGAAAACCGAGGATGAATACCACTAGCACTATCAACAAGCTGAGAAACAGTACCGCTTGGCTTAACGCATGTGATAGCCGCAGACTGTTCAATACCAAGCTTCTTAGCCCACTTTTCGTTGACCTTGATAGCATGGTCACGAAGACTTTCCAACGTGGATGCAAGTTCTTCTGCATCTCCTTTACCCGATAGTAGCTCATTGTCCATAATTCCTGTCATGCTTAAACCAAGCAGAGCTTCTTCTGATGTGTTCTTTATCCAGATGTTCCGCAAATATCTAAAGTCTGTGAGTGTTGCTTGCAGTGTACCAATGATGGCAGCTAACTCTACTTTTTCTTTGAGTGTTTCTGCTGTGTCATCTTCACGCACAACAACCTCAGATAAATTACAGAACTGATTAGAGCGTAGGATAATTTCTGAGCATGGGTTAGTACCAAAGTCTTGCTCAGAATCTCTACGGCCATTACGAGCGGCAATATTCTGTGCGGCTACACGACTAAACAATCCTCGTTCACCTGCTCGGCTTTCATAGAGTGTCTTCATCTCGTTGATGAATGCCTCAAAGTCAGGCTTTTCTGTGTATGCTACGCTGTTGTTAGCAAGCCTACGATGTCCGTCCATCTCCCACCAAGCACCCGTCTTAGCTTTAGCCATGCGGTTGTCAGAAAGATTTGATAGACTGATAAGCGCTGAGCGCCTTACTCCACCTACAACTACAATGTCAGCAATCTTACATACAACATCGTGGCATTCAATAGACGTTAGCTTGCGGCCACCTGCTTTCTGAAAGACTTCTACGCAGAAACGAAACAAGTCTTCTAGCGGAGCAGAGCCTGAAGCACGGCCACCAAAGGTCTTGAGTCTAGCGCCAGCAGGTCTAATCTTACTCATGTCCCACTTAGGAATCTTACCGGCATACAACATTGCAATCAACTCACGGAATGCAGAAGCCCATCCAATCTTGCTGTCGGCAACAACAATCGTTGTGTCAGTCGGGTGGAATGTTTCAGCAATTACTGGAAGCTTGTTGATAAACGCTCGCTCAACACTAAAGCCTACACCAGTGCCGCACATTAAAACGTACATCAACTCATCAAAGCTTCGTGGAGAATCAATAGCTAGGTAACTACAATTAAAGCCAGCCACGTTATCTTTATCTAAAGCTTCACCTGCTGTCATCATGCACCGCATAGATGGCATAACCTTTTGTGTTACAATGCCATCATATAGTCGGTCTGCGGTTTTCTTATCTATCTGTTTTCTATTAACCCAGAAGTCTACATACCGCTGGACTGTCTCTTCCCACGTTTCTCTGCGTCCTTCGGTGCTGAGCCACCGTGCATAGCGGCTCTTGTGTATAAACTGTTGGTACTTATCCATTCTTTTCTTCCTCTAAATCTGGGTGTGTTCCCTTCAAAACCATGAAGGCTTCTCTGTAAAAGTCTGCGAACTCTGACCTGTGGTCATATAAGATTACAGCAGGTACATATACGGGAGAAATTATAATAAGTCCCAGTGATTTTAAAATACATTTTTGTCTATAAGTCATTGTCATCATCCAAGTTATCCATGTAAACACTATACAGTGCAGCGCCTCCAATACCTATTAAAATAACTAATATAAGAAACACTGCAATGCCCTCAACTATCAGCTCCAGCATCTTCAATATCCTCCCAAACATTACCTATTGTAAAAATTAAAAACGGTAGGCAAAGTACAATACCATCAAAAGACATTGCTACTATATTTTCTTCTTGCATAACCCACACTGGACGGCTACTACAAGACTCGATGTCAAAACCAAACCCGTATCGAAGCTCAACGCTCCAGTGCATGTTCATAAATTGTAATGTCATCTTTATTCCTTTTAATTTTTTTTCGCTCGGTCTTAACTTTATCAGACCTAGTTACTTTGTTGAATTTCTTTTTGCGGTCAAACCTGTCCCGCCTTTCCTCTTTTCTATCCATTACCATAGACCTAATGTTTTTGTGTTGCCTGCAATAATAAATCCACATGTAACCATATGAGTAAGCCACCAAGCAGTCCTAATACAAGCAACAGTATTAGCTTGCTTATCTGTCTCGCCGACTTTTTCACCTAGACTCTTGGCCCATATTCGCCACCACTTCGCCATTGCTTTTAACCTCTTCTTTAGGATAATAAATAACATATTCAGATTTACAGGCAGGGCAGTGAAGGTTTGTTTCTATTGCAAACGTATCGTCTTCGTGACTTATGTCTGCGTCACCGCCCCACACAATGTCTGAACCACAATGCCAGCAGACCACTAGCTATTCTCCTCTGTTACTATAGCTGTTAGTTTGTTTAAGTACCACCCAGCTTTCTGTAAGTCCTGTAACTGCTTGCCCTTGTAGTCATAGCGCCACAAATACTTCATGCAGTTGCCCTTGAGGTAGCCTTTGAATGCAACACTAGGCATGGATTCTTTGATTGCATCAATACACTCTATCTCACCTGTGTTGTAATGGCTGGGGTTATTTACTACATCAGTCTCAGGCTCCCAACAATCCGCAAAGTCTCCTGCGTCTGAAGTTACTTCGTTGCCATAGCTTGCAGTGCTGTCATATACAAACTTAGAATCTAAACGCTTCATGTACTCTTCAAACGTAGGCTCTCCTGTAGCCCTTACTCTGTCCCAGTCTTGGGGAGTAGCGTCATTAATGCTCATCTTTAAAGTCCTCTTTGTGTTTTATGTTAATCCAGTCATCTGGTATACTGTCTTCGCTAAACCACCTAAAGTTATGGGACGATGCCCACTCGCCGTGTGACCTTCTTGTTCCATCCTTCCGAACTTTTGCTTGAGGCATTGGAGCGTTAGGGTTAGCAAAAAGGAACACCAGCTCAACGTCATCGGGGAGAACCTTAGAAACCCAGACATACTTAGAGTATTCTGCACTGTCCCAGAAGCGCCCCTTAGCTTCAAGCAATATCTTCTTACCGTCTATTTGTTTAACAAAGTCTGGTTCGTACTTGTGTGTAACTGTGTACTCAACTTTATCAACATGGTGTTCCCAAGCATCTAGGATGCCGGAGTGGAGTTCATACTCCCAGTTTGAGTCATACCCTTTAATTAAATCTTTCTCTACTGGGCGTTTAACTCTGGCCTTCCTATAGCCTTTGCGTACTTTTTTCATGCGCCTCCTTACCGTTGCTCCATCTTCCAAACAATATCTTGCGGGGTAATGTCTTCAACCTGCTTGTCAGGAAAGATTTTAATCAACTGTTTAATTTTGTTGGTGAGCCACTTCAGGGTATAGAAGCTTGTGTGTATTGTTCTCTGCGCCCAGATATGTGTCTGTTCTGGAAGCATACCCCTAAAGTTATCTTGGTTAATCTTAGAAGCCTCCTCGTCATTGAGGAGACTTTTAAGCCATTCAATCTGCAAAGCTTCTGCATGTTTTTTTATTCGCTTAGACTTTCTGCGATTCATAATATCTCATCCACCTTTGGTTCAACTTCTACATGTGTCAAGTATTTATAACCAGTAGAGTATTTAAAAGTTCTAAGTCCTTCGCCATCGTTGGCATCTTTGTGACATTGATGCTTATACTTACACCACGTACACCCTTTAGGCAATTGCATATTTCCTTTCTTGCCATCAGGTGTGGGAGTATAGCATAATTCAGGTGGCGTGTCAAGTTTTAATTCATCTAATAGAGTATTTATTTTTGTGTCGATGTTAGGCTTATCTAAATCATCCGGCACATACATACAAAGCTCACCGCTTTCTTTGTTGATAACAAGGAAACCACCCTCGTCTGTGCCTTCCGCTTTCTCGTAACCGGCGAGTTGTCCTAAGTAACCAAAGGGGTCATCGTCAGCCAGAGTACCCTTCATAAACTTATTGAAGGCGAATTTAGATGCAGACTTAACGTCCACCACCTGACCGTTAATCTTACAGTCCATGTGTCCGACAATGCCGTTGACCGTTACTTCTTTTTGCTCATCAGTGACTCTGTGTCCTGCCATCCTTACAAGCATAAGTACAATCTCTTCAAGCACATGACCGTACAGAAACTTAATCTGCGTTGCACCATCAACACTACCTCGGCCATTAGGGTCATGCTTCTCAAACCACATCTGTCGGGACGGCTTACCTACGTTAGACATTCGGACAGTGAAGTCAGTGTCTCTGGGTCTTGGTGTTGCCCAGTGAAGGATAGCTTCTTTCATAGATGCCATTGTTGCATCGAGCGCCTCCTCCGTTATTGGAAGAGGCTCTCCGTTTGAAAGGTTCTCAAGAAGCCCATAGATGTCAGGGACTATAGTATTAAGCGGCTTCTGGTTCATCTTCTAACTCCTTGAATGCTTTGATTACATCAGAAGAGAATAGCTTCTGAAGGTTTAACAGGTACATTTGACTGGCTCTATTGTCACCACCTGATACTGTTTTAAAACTGTCTAATCGCTTAACAATCTTTCTTAATGTGTTTGTATTGAATACAAGTGTACAGTATTCTTCATCACCAATACACAAGTTGTGAAACCAATAGTCAGATTCTGTTGCATCAATACCTGATGGCTTACCGTAAGACTTATACTCAATAGCAATGTTACCTGTCTTCATCCACATCCCACGCTCTGACTTAACTTCTATCTTTTTGTTGGTAAGCATTTCTGCAATTTTATCTTCACGAACCTCGCCATAAGCTAAGTCTAAGTCAAACTTTTTCCTGTCTTCTTTACATGGCTTCATCTTGTTCAACCTCTTCTGAGTTAGTTTCTTCTTTAGATTTTTGTAAGTTCGATTTTCTTTTAGCGTTATCACAAGCCTTGCATATATAATTCTTTTTGCGAACATTACCCGTAGTCCAGTTTTCTTCATCTACCAATTCATCTTCGCAACGATTACATTTCTTAGTGGGTTTCATGCCATCCATCTCCGATGTTGTAATCCCCGTCTAAGGGACAGTTTAAGTTTAAGTTCTTACCTGCTTCAACGATAGCTTCAATGCCTGCATCACCTACTTGTTTTGCATGTTCTTCTAAGCATTCAATCTGCCATTCGTCATGGACGTTGGCTACAAACTTAGCATCTAAGTGCCGTATCTTTTTCTCCAGTATAACCAACGCTTCCTTCATAACTATAGCACCTGCTGATTGTAACAGCGTATTGAGTGCCGCATGTTCAGAGCGAACAGTAACCTTACGCCCATCTAGCCCCTTGAGGAAGCCCTTTTTACTGTCTCGTTGTACTCGTTGGATAAGAGTTCTAAGTGATGGGAGACTATTAAGAAACTGTTCTCGCAGTTGCTTACCTCTTGATTGACCTGCTTTAACCACTGTCCCAAGCTTAGCATTTCCGGCTCCGTAAAGGAAGGCATAGATGAAAGTTTTCGCCTGATTTCTTGATTCAAGTCCTGCAAGTCTTTGGTTAGCGCTGTGAATGTCACCGTTGAGGATTTCATTTGTATACTCCTTATCGTTCATATAGTGTGCAAGCATTCTAAGTTCTAAGCCTGAAGCATCAATACCTACCAGCTTGTTACCAGACTTTACAGTCCAGCAAGACCTACACTCTTTGCCGTAGGGTGAGTTGCTGCTAGGTATCTGGGCCA